>ERZ887830.1167-NODE-1167-length-15291-cov-6.146298_pt1 | contig 15291 bp, 11 predicted proteins | sample MGYA00521101_ERZ887830 | MGnify/ENA primary metagenome ERZ887830 (study PRJEB32303, sample SAMEA104408592) | aquatic metagenome | biome: Marine water; feature: Pelagic; material: water | place: Baltic Sea | collected 2014-06-05T16:38:00 | depth 1,762 m ...
GAAAGTGAAAGTGAAAGTGAAAGTGAAAGTGAAAGTGAAAGTGAAAGTGAAAGTGAAAGTGTATATGATGATGAATCCATAAGTAGTGAAGATACGTGTGAATATAGTGATAACGATATTCCAATATATGGGTACATTAAAGACTATCCCGTAGAACTAATATGTATTGAAAAGTGTGATGATACACTCGATTCACTGTTAGAAACTGGAAATGTAGAATCCGAGAATGGAATAGCATATTTGTTTCAAATTATTATGATATTGATTACTTATCAGAAATGTTTTTCTTTCACACATAATGACTTACATACAAATAATATAATGTACGTTCATACAGATGAACCATACTTGTACTATCAATATAACAATAAACACTACAGAGTCCCAACTTATGGAAAAATATTAAAAATAATTGACTTTGGTCGGGCCATTTATAAATTTAAAGATAAAATACATTGTAGTGATTGTTTTGATTCAGACGGAAATGCATATTCACAATACAACTGTAATCCATATATAGATGAATCCAAACCAATAATTAAACCTAACCCCAGTTTTGACTTATGTAGATTAGCGTGTTCTATGTATAGTTTTTTAATGGACACTTCATCAAAGAATCATGACATATGTGAGATATTAAATAAATGGGTTAGAGATGATAAAAACAAAAACATACTTTACAAGAAAAACGGGGACGAACGATTTCCAGATTTTAAGTTGTATAAAATGATCGTACGTATTGTCAATAAACATACCCCACAAGAGCAACTTAATGACCCGTATTTTTCGCAATTTGAAACACAATTTGAGACAATCCCCGAATTAATAATGAACATTGATGAATATCCTGCGTATAACCAAACAAATGAATATTAGATATTTTTTTTTTTCCATAGTTGTTGTGTCCGATAATTGTGTATATTATTATTATTTAGAAATAGTTTTACTGGGTCACAATTTTGAACCCAATACTTTTTAGGAATGAGTTCAGTTAGCAATTGTGTTCGCATATTGATGTTTTCACACGAATGCTTGATAAGATGAATATCTATATCGTGTAATAAGCAGTTAGCTTGAATGTGCCCAGTCATTCCACAATATGAACACTGTTGTTGATATTGTCTTAACCTTCGGAAAGATGATGTTCTTGGTATGAAAGGGGATTTTCTTTGTGGCGGAGTATTATTATTATATATATATTCTGTTTTTGTCATTTGTTAGTTACATATTTGATGGCTTGTTGTAATTGTATTTTTTCAATTTTTACATCTATACAGTTCCAAATTCAACTACATACAATGTGATATCATGACATGTATTTACTAATAAATTCGTCAAGCGTCATAATAGGGATATTCAACTCCTTTGCTTTTTTAATTTTATTAGAATTATCGTTCTTGGATTTCACAATAACTAACCATACTTTTTTATTCACATTGTCTACAATATACCCACCGTAATCTTTTATTTTGTTAGCAACTTGTTCATCGCGTATTTTTGTCATTACAACATTTTTCTCATAAAATACGTGAGTTGTGTCTATATCTGTATGTTGTGAGTCGGTTTTATTTTTTTTGATAGGGTATGTTGATAGTAGTACCTTATTAAGGCGGTTGTTTTGAACGAATTGTTTGAAATTATTTATATTATTTACAAATGACTTTGCGTTTTCTTTTCCAATGCCGTTAATCTTTTCTAACATTTTCATTTTTATATCATTAGTTTCGCGAGTATGAATAATATTTGGGTATGAATCTATTATGAGTTGTATTTTCTTTTTACCTAACCCTCTACCAAATCTGGTGGATAGAGCCATTATGTCGACTAAACTTGCGTTATCAACACTATTGTGAATGTTATCATACATTTTGTCGTAAGTATTAACAAAACCTGCTTTTTTAAAATCAGTAGGTTTCATTGACATAATATCACCAATAGTGACAAAACCAATATTATGTATTTTTTTTAAATTACCGCTGGATAACCCTTGGACTTTTAACCCGGTGAAGAATGTTTCAACCCTTTTTGCAAGTACCGCCATATCTTGTTCCACATTTTCAACCATGATATCAACATTTGTATCATTCCATATGTATGGTATTGATGGCATTTTAACATGAGATGCTGGTGCAATGACATTTTTAATGTATGGTATAACATCACCGCTTCGTATTATCTCAACAACTGCCCCGACACCTATTTTATTTGATTCAATAAATAGTCCATTGAATCCGGTTGCATATTCTATTTTAACCCCCCCTAATTGTACAGGTTCGATACGAACTTTTGGTTTAATATAGCCTGATTTGCTTACATTCCAAATAACGTCAACCACTTTTGATTCCGCAATTTGGTCTGATAACACCATCTTGAACGCAAATGAATGTTCTGGATTACCGTCTTTTCGTGGATAAATATTGTCGTCGGTAACTATAACGCCATCTGTTTCATAACTGTAATTTTTTCGCCAATCGATGAGATAGGAAGATAACAGCTCGTTTGTAATATCAGTTTGTATTAAATGTAAAGCAGTAGTGAATTTATTTTCTAATAACAAATTAAATTGTTTACTTGGTTCCATCTTAGGTTCAATTATTTCATATGCGACAAAATGTACATCACTGATTCGTTTATCAACGGTCTTACTATTAAGAATACCTGAAACCATATTTCGCGGGTTTGCAAAAATGTTACTATATTTATCTTGAAACACATGTCGGTTAATAATGAATTCACCACGAACAACTATATCATTTATTTTAGGTAAGTTTCCAATATAAGGTATTAAATGACTAACGTCTTGTCCAATAGAACCATCCCCGCGCGTATACAGTTTTGATTGATTTCCTATAGTTGTAAATAACCCACTTACACCATCAAGCTTACCTGATAATACATATGGACCAGTGTACTTTTTCGTCCATTTATTTAATGCATTCGTATCTGGTTTTATTTTATCCATGGAACCCATAAAATAAGGTAAATTTACCTTATTTTTCTTTACAGAACATCCAATTACGTTTAAAATAGGGTTATTTGGGTATGTATTTTTAACATAATCTTGGATAATGTCATACTCATTGTCACTGATAAGTGGGGCCGAATTTCGATAACATGTATTTGTGTTTTTCAATAATTCCGTTAATTGAGCTTCATTTTGATTCTGTAAAAAAACAATTCCGTCCTTTCGAAACGTCTTAATGATGCTTTGAATGTTATATTTGGATGTAATCACATTGACTGGTTTTGTGGTGGATGAACTGTGTTGATGTGTAGAAACAATAGGGGTACTACGTATAATTTCATTTGTTATAACAAATTCAATAGAGTTCCCGTCAATACGTTGTGTAGGATCTTTATATTTTAATCCTAGAAAGTCGAATATACTTTCTTCATTAGCAAACACATGGTCTAATTTTATTTTGTCTTTTGTCGTAATTCCGTGTTCATTCATAGTAAATCCTTTAGTTGATGCATGAGCACGCATAACTACATTGAATACTTTACTGCCGGTGAAATACAGTGTAGCAAAAGGATATTCTTGTGGAGTTGTATACATGAAATCTATACGACGGGCCTTCGCTTTTTTATGTAAATGGCTCACAACTAAACATTTGGTAGGTCCTTGCGATAGTATTTCAGTAATGACCCCAAATTTTTCTAATTCTTCGATAAATCTTGGAAAGATGGTTTTATCTTTTGATGTAATAATAACATCAATATCGCCTGATTTACTGAGTCCGCGACGATAACTCCCTACAATCTCAAACTGATCTATATTATTTTGTTTAACTCTTTTAAATGACGTATTAAAAATATTTTTATATTCATCAATTTCAGTACGTGGTATTTTTTCTAAGATGTCTTCATAATATTTTAGCCCGATTTTTTGGACATTGTTTAGTAGTTCATCTTGGCGGTCTCTTAATTCTCTGATCGTAGTGACATTACTTGCAACTAATTGTTTTTCCTTTACTGGACCAATACCATAAATATTAGAAAATAGTGGTACCGGAATAGTTTGTATAGTTTCACGTAATCTGCTTAATGAAGATATTTCGCCACTGTTCAAAAACTCTACAATTTTCTTATACATTGCATCACCTATATGTTTTACTGATTTGAATTGTTCTACTTCAGTTATGGGTTGTTTTAAACCAGAAAGAGAATTCGAGGCTTTTTGGTAGGAACGACTACGAATTATGTCACCTTTTTTTTTCATAAGCGTGGAGAATTCGTCTAATATCGGAATAATGTCATTACGTAGGTCTGTAGAAGCCATACTAATTTATGTGATATGTATAAAAAAGAACTCTTCAATTTCTTTTTTATTGTAATTGTTAGTCGATTTTGTCCCATTTTAAAAGTCTGGATTGCCGGTAAATACTTGCGTTTCACTTGTATTTAACTCGACTTTTCCAGTGAGTGTATTCATGAATTTATCGATAGTTCCCTCAAACGAAGAGAGAATAAGAACTATAAAAGAACTGGATAATGCCACATATACAGTGTCCCGTAATACATACTTAATAGGGGATTCATCATCTAAATATTTTCGCTCGACTAATTTGATTATAAAGAATATAACGCTAATACAAAGAGCCACAAATAATATTTTTTCCATATTACTACCACTATTATATAATGACACAAGTTATTGGTTATTATTAGAACGCACTTGGTAACTCGTGAATATCATTTAATACCAAATTGTCATTATCAATCTCTTTGATTGCTTTATCTTCTAGTACATCAAAATCGGTTAGTTTCATATTGTCGGTAGTATCTATTTTCAATCGTTCATAATCATCATTGTCATCTTGTTCGTTAATATGTTCAAGCTGTCTTTCCAATGCACGGTCTGAACTAATTTCTTCTAAATGTTCTACCGTTTTTGGTACATCTAATCTGGTAATATGGTTCATTCCGTCTAATACAGAATCGATGTCATTAAATGAAAGGGTAGTTTTTGTCACTTTTTCATCAGGGTAAACATCTTCAATTGTGGATACAATGTTCGGTGGTTGTTCTGATTCTTCTGGAACAATCACTTCTTTGTCTTTTTCACTACGTAATGGTTCAATTTCGTGTGCAGATTCGGAACCATCGATTGGAGATTCTATTGTTTCAATGTATACTTCTTCTTCTTGTTCTATAGATTCATCCATATAAGCACGTATTATTTCTTCAGTGGGTATACTCTCGCGGATAGTGTTCATAATACACTCTTGAATAATGTTTTCCAGTTCTCGATTATGTCTTTGTTGTTGTAGAGGGGAAATATTCTTTTCAAATAAATACACATTACTGTATACCTTACGTGCCACAAGGATGTAAACCTTGTGTATAAAACCATCTAATTTTGGAATAGTAATATCTATCTTCTTTTGTTTGTTCCCAACACGGATACAAGTTAAGATTTTTAATTGTATAATATGAACACAAGTAACTAGATCTTCTAAATAATTACAACCACTTCGTTCAATTATTCGCTTTCTTTCCTGTTCGATTATTGTATTATTCCACTTTGGAATGTGTGATAATAAGTTCTGAAACGTCATTAAGTATTTATTAACTTCTTCATTTGATACACACATTTTCCATGCTTCGTCGAATATTGACCGTACACCAGATGTAATCAATGGTGTAAAAATACCTACTAATCTACTACACCACTCATTTCTTGACTCATTTAAATTGGAAATTACGAAATCGTCCATACCCAATGTATTATAAAGATGTCATACTTTTTAAGTCTATGTTTTGACGCATAAACACATAATCAAGAATAGTCAAAATTAATAATTTTTCAGATCGTATTTCACTTCGTATGGTATTAAAATAAATTCTCAGTGAACTTTTTTCAATGAAGAAAATATTTTTATTATTACATAACCAATCCACCAGATATATGCAATTAAACCCTTTTTCATACAATTCACATACTAAATTGAATATATAACCGTGGTCAATTTCATATTCGAATAGTTCTCCCATTTTCTTTATAAACCAATCGGATTGTGAATGTTCTACCTTCGGCATTATGTTGTTTATATGATATGTATGTAAATTGACTTCTTTATTATCAATAATAGGGTTAGGTATATACATCTCACAGAACCTTGATAAAATGGGTTGTAGTAATCTATTTTTATTTACAGTTACTATGAAGAATCTGGTAGTATGACTAAATTGTTCGATTGAACGTCTTAGTGCAGACTGAGCGTCTGTAGTTAGATATTCTGCATTAAATAGCACTATTGATTTAAATAGAATGTTTTCATTTACTTGTACATTTGTCTTTGCAAAGAACTTTATGTCTTCGCGTATGAACTTTATACCTTTTCCGTGCGCACAATTAACATATAGTACATTCTTTCTTATCTTTTTTACATCGTTGTTATATATGCTAAATAATAATGAATATAATATAGTTTTTTTCCCAGAACCATTTTGACCGAAAAAAATAATATGAGGGACTTTGTTTTCTTCGATGAACTTTGCTAATCTATCATATATATTCTTATGTTCTATTAAAGGTATTGCATCCTTGACAATACAAGGTAAGTTGTAATATTCCATATGTATGTTTATACACCTTGTTTTGTTATATTTAACTGTTTTGTAAACAAATATCTTTCTTTGTACATGGTTTTACGACCTATATTACACGATAAGCAACATATAACAACGTTGTCTTTGGTATGACCGAATGTATTATCCAATCTATCTAATGTCCATTGTTTTGGGTCTCTAACATCTTTATAGAATATAGTTGTAGTATTCGTACAATAATAGCATTGTAGATTAGACTCAATTAGTTTAGTAGCAATATCACATATAGAGACCACATTTTCTGTTGTCATTTTCTTACGCCTGTCTTGTTGTATATATCCACTGCGTTTATAAGAACATTGTTTATACAATTCATATGGCACACCATTAGGTATGTGTATAAGGCTTGTATTTTGTACTTTAGTTAAGCCATCTAATATATCATCTATGTCACAATGTATTATACATTGGCTCCACAAAAAAGACACCTTTCGTTTTGGCTTATCCTTGATATTTTTCTCGTGATTAGGCAATAAAATAATTTTTTTGTTTTCCATTCTATACACAATTACAGATAAAAATTTCAGGATAATCGGTATATGATTATTGTCTAATACATTAAGTTGTTTTTTGAAATCATATAGAACCAATATTATATATTATCATATAAAGATTAGACTATTATTTAATGGCGTTGAATAAAGAAGATTACAATGATACAATTGTTTGCAATTCGGTAGATACACCATCACAAACAATTGAAGAATTCTTGGATCACGAAAAGAATACAAACAGGAAAGACTCGTGGAATAAATTAGATAGAAGAACCAAACTACAAAAATTACACCACTTTGCCGAAATTTACGGTAAAGAACAATCATTATCGTCCAAAGATATTAAATCGTTAAAACAATTCTTCAAAATATCATTGGATAAACAAAAACTACAAAAAACAAAAGAAGTAACATATGATAAAAACAACGGATTAATAAAGTCTGTACCTGGGCTTATTTATAACAATATTAGTAACCAATATACTTTACGCAATCTTGATAGAAAGGTGTCAACATTGAAATCCCTTACACCAACAACCAAACCGGTATTGTAATTCTAAATAGTAATAATAATATAAACATATATTATTAGTATCTAATACTATAACACATTATGGAAAAAGTATCACCAGTTACACTTAAAATAAAAAAGAATCTGGAACATTTTTTTAAAAACCAAAATATAATGTCTAATGTCATTGGGGCAATTACACGTTCGCGGTCAAATAGTTTAATTGATACAGAATATGTAAAAACACCATTTAATAGCGAAGATATTACATTACTAATAGATACAGATAGTGATAATGATATAAATACTGATACCAATGCCGACACCGATACTGACACCGATACTGAGATAGAAAGTATCTTTGACGAATATTACGAAGACATTATAGAGATGATACATGAACTAATGGATGAATACATTAACGTCAATGTATTGGACCTCCAACAACCAGACTTCTATGAGAGAATGTATAAAGAGTTACATACACATATAAAAGAATATTTTATTAACATAAATTCTTCCGAATTTAATTCTGATTTGATTACACACGAAATTATGAACAATATACAAGAATTGTTTGATTGTTTTGTTTCTTCAAAGTGTATTCCAATACGTAGTTATTCTATTGATCATCACGCTATGTCACATACTTGCGATACAACAACCAAACTACCAGCTCAGATTGAATTCCTTAAATCTATAAAACAACCCGAGCAACGTACAAATGAATGGTATACTTTTAGACATAATCTTATTAGTGCAAGTAATCTATGGAAGGTATTTGGTTCTCAAGCACAGAAGAATAGCCTAATATATGAGAAATGTAAACCGTTACAATTAAATTCGAAATCTTCTACATATGTAAACACAAATAACGCATTACATTGGGGAGTAAAATATGAACCTGTTACAGTGATTATTTATGAGCAATTGTTTAACACTCGTGTACGTGAGTTTGGTTGTATCCAACATATTAAATACCCATTTTTAGGTGCGTCACCAGATGGTATTAACATTGATCCTAATTCGAACAAATATGGACGTATGTTGGAAATAAAAAACATTTATAACCGGGATATTACTGGTATACCAAAATTAGAATATTGGGTCCAAACACAAATACAAATGGAATGCTGTAATTTACAATTATGCGATTTCATGGAGACGCGTATTAAAGAATATGAAAATAGTGATCAGTTTTACGGTAATATGTATGATCCAGACTTCAAAGGAGTATTATTACAATTCACTAATGAAGACCTTCAAATACAAACACCACAATACGTATATTTACCATTCGATATAGCAAAAGATGAATCAAGCATTACGAAATGGATAGTAAAACAAAAACAACTACAACTTGAAAACAACCATGTATTGGTTAATGTAATTTATTGGTATTTAGATGAGTATTCATGTGTTGTCATCGAACGCAACCAAGAATGGTTCAATTCTGCTTTACCGTATATCCAAGAAACATGGAATACTATTGAAAATGAAAGAATACATGGGTACGAACATCGTGAAAGTAAAAAACGTTCCCCAAGCATAGTAATTGATACATCTACATGTAATGACATCAAATTAGTAGAAGAGATAAATACTACACATGTTGTAAAGGTCCATAAACAACATTGATAAAATGTATGGAACAACAAAACCTACAAATAATGGTATTGTCACATAAAACCTCTAATATTTGTGAAAATAAACGAAAAACCATATAGATATATATATTCTTTATAATGTATATACACCCTATATATGGAAGTATGTTCAAACAACATTGAACTAAATGAAGAAATGTATGTAACTAAAAGAAGCGGAAATAAAGAAATAGTCGCATTTGATAAAATTCTACGTCGCATTAAAAATGTTGGTACAGAAGTTGGTATTAAAATAAATTATACAGCACTTGTTATGAAAGTCATCGACCAAATATACGATGGGATAACGACGTCGCTTATAGATGAATTGTCGGCACAGCAATGTGCTTCAATGTCAACCGTTCATCCTGACTATAGTATTTTAGCCGGACGTCTCACAGTATCCAATCATCAAAAAAACACTTCATCCAGTTTTGTTGAAACTATGAATAAATTATATAATAATAAAGATAAACATGAATGTCATAGTCCAATTGTATCCGAAAATCTCATACAAGTTATTCATGAACATGGTGATGCCATCGAGAGTATGATTGATTATGACCGCGATTATTTAATTGACTACTTTGGAATGAAAACATTAGAAAAATCATATTTACTTCGCATAAATAAGGTCATTTTAGAAAGACCACAACACATGTGGATGCGCGTTAGTATCGGTATCCATGGTAATAAACTTGAAAAGATAAAAGAAACATACAATTATATGTCTAACAAATATTTCACACATGCTACACCTACATTATTTAATGCAGGGACCCCGCACCCTCAATTGTCATCATGTTATCTACTTGCAATGGAAGATGATAGCATTGAAGGAATATATAACACATTAAAAGACTGTGCCCTCATTTCTAAATGGGCCGGAGGGATTGGTTTACATATTCACAATGTTCGAGCAAGTGGTAGTCATATACGCGGAACAAATGGAAGCTCAAATGGAATTGTCCCTATGTTACGAGTATTCAATCATACAGCAAAGTACGTTGATCAATGCGTTGTTCCTGAGACTATTATTTATACTAAGAAAGGCCCTATTGAAATAAAAGATTGCATTGTGGGCGAAACAGAAATTGTCAATGCATCAGGCAATACTGAATACATACACGATGTACTGGAACATCCATACGATGGAGAACTATTACTTGTTAATACCACACACTCAATTGAACCATTACGCATCACTCCCGAACACCCAATTATGGCTATACAAGGACAAGAAAAATGCACCCAATACAAAATAATAAAAAATCGCTTAGAAAATAATCATGCACACATCGAATGGGTAGACGCAAAGGACCTTGACCAAAATTCTTTGGTCGGGTTCTCTATTCCTACTTACACAAAAGACGTTTCTAATATTTCTGAAAAAGACTGCTATGTATATGGTACGATGTTATCAGGTGCCTGTAAAACAAGCAGACCCGGAACACATAATCATATTACACTGAATAATAGTTATAACAAACAAATAAAGACCCTTTTAATCACATACTGTGATGAGAATTGTATACCATATATTTTACAACAAGGTGAAGATGAGATAATACTACAATGGGAAAAACGACTCCATTTACCTTTTAGACATGAAGATGTATATAATGAGGTAAAGCATAAACGTATTTCGTCAAAATGGCTACATTTACCATTGCATAAAATAAAACATATAGTAAAGGGTATCTTACATAGTGACAGTTATATCAACGATAATATCACATACCATACTACTTCTCGTATTTTGATGGAAGGACTAAGATATTTACTTCTTCGTTTTGGGATTTTAACAAGTGGACATATTCAAGATAGTATGGGAGAATACGTTAATAATGTACAAGGAAACAGTATTGAAAGTAGACAAAATACATATTGGTTAGAGATTCCCAAAACTGAATTTATGTGTGAGTTACTTAATTTGGATTACGACCCATCAAATTGTAATGAGTGTTTCTCATATGAGAACATGATATTTACACCCATAAAATCCATCCAAACTACACACTATAGTGGTATTCTATATGATCTACAAATGAAAGAACAACATAATTATATGGTACATAATGGGTTAATACATAACGGTGGCGGAAAACGTAATGGAAGTTTTGCCATTTATTTAGAACCATGGCATTACGACATAGAAACCTTTTTACAAATGCGCAAAAATCATGGAGAAGAAGACTTAAAAGCACGAGACCTATTTTATGCTTTATGGACCCCGGATTTGTTTATGGAACGCATAAAATCAGATGGAGATTGGACATTAATGTGTCCGGATGAATGCCCTGGGTTGTCTGATGTATTTGGAGATGAATTCAAAGAGTTATATCAAAAATATGAACGTGAAGGTAAGGGTCGTAGAGTAATGAAGGCCCGTTCATTATGGTTTCAAGTATTAGACGCACAAATGGAAACCGGCACTCCTTACCTGCTTTACAAAGATCACGTTAATCGTAAGTGCAACCAAAAGAACCTGGGCACTATTAAATCTTCTAATTTGTGTTGCGAAATCACTGAATATTCTGATGATAAGGAAACAGCTGTATGTAACTTAGCAAGTATTGCATTACCCGCTTTCTTAAAGGAATCGAATGAAGACGGAAAAATGGCAATTGATTATGAATTATTACATCAGGTAACACAAGTTGTAACTAATAACTTAAACAGCATTATTGATGTTAACTATTACCCTACTGAAAAAACACGTCGTAGCAATATGAGACACCGTCCAATAGGGATCGGTGTTCAAGGATTAGCTGATGTATTCTTTAAAATGGGTATAGCGTTCCATAGTGATCAAGCTAAGGAATTTAATAAACAAATATTTGAAACCATATACCATGGAGCACTTACAATGTCTTGTAAGTTAGCTATTGAACAAGGTATATATGAGACATTTCACGGTAGTCCAGCAAGCAATGGTGAGTTACAGTTTGATTTATGGAATATTGACCCAGGACAAGACCGATATGATTGGAACGCAATGAAACAAGAAATTAAGACACACGGATTACGCAATTCTTTGTTGGTAGCCCCAATGCCTACTGCATCTACTTCACAAATATTAGGATACAATGAGTGTATAGAACCAATTACAAGCAACATTTATAGTCGTAGGACATTAGCAGGAGAGTTTGTTTTAGCAAATAAGTATTTGATGACAGAATTAATCAATTTAGGAATTTGGAACGAACAATTGAAAAACAACATTATTGCGAACCACGGAAGCATTCAACATATAGAAACTATTCCTGAACACATTCGTAATAAATACAAAACTGTATGGGAAATTCCAATGAAGCATGTAATTGATATGGCTGCAGATAGAGGGGCGTTTATATGCCAAAGTCAGAGTTTAAATTTGTGGCTGGAAGAACCAAATTATTCGAACTTGACGTCTATGCATTTCTATTCCTGGACAAAAGGATTGAAAACAGGTATATATTACTTGCGTCGTCGTGCGCGACACCAAGCACAACAATACACGATTGAACCTGATAAAGCAATCCATAAAAATAACATATCTTTAGTAAATGAAGAAGCTTTAGTAAATGAAGAAGAAGTATGTGAGATGTGTTCAGCTTAATTTCTTCATATAATGTATATATTGTTATTAAGTTCAATGAGCGGTTTTAATGATGACATGGATGTAGTAGTAGACCATAATAAACTACAAAAATGTATAGATGACGAATTAAGTAAATATACTCATGTTATTACACGTGGATTTAAGAAGTTGTTAGTTCCTGAACTGCAACAAAAATGTATTGACACTATCTACACCCAAATTACAGATAACCAAATGGAATCTCTTATTGATGACTTTACAAGACGAGCTGCGATTAATACTAGGATAGATAATTGTCCAGCGCATATAACAAAACAAGCTGGTGACATAATTGAAGCAAACCTGGTAGATGCACCAGATACGATTATTGCCTTATTAGATTCTATGCATATAGGTCAACAAAGTGGAACGAATAAAAAATCAAAAACAAAAGTAAGAGCAGTCAAAACAAAAAGTGTAGTCAGTAAAGTTGAATTGCCTCCTCGCAAACGAGAAGATGAAATAAATCATAATGAAATCCCTCCGGATGAACAAGAAGAAGATGATAAGTATAAAGAATCCTCTTACATTTATTTATTATTAGGAATTGCTATAAAAGATTTACCTACATTAGGTATAGAGGTTATTAAAAGAATTTTAGATAATTGCGTAAAAATATTGAATATTCTTTCAAACAAAGAAGGTTGTTTGGAAATGATGTTAAAAGAATTAATTGGTAAACGCTTGTCCTCATTCATTAATTATTACATTATTGGTGAGATTGTCTTAAAACAAGACCCATCTATTGTACTTCATACTTTGAGTGAATGTTTAGTATTTTTACTCCCGTATGTTAATTCCATTTTCGGTGTATTAATTACCAGCATTTTTGGTTACTTGTTTGCTATATATAGCATGCATTATGGAAAGATAGTAAATGCAGACATAGGACGTAATATTAGTGCATTGCTAACCCAATTAGAAGCCTTAGAAAGGAATGAACAAGGTACAATTGAACAAATTAATTCGTCAATTATTAGTGTTATTAGTAGTATTTCCCAATCTCACGAAACGTATAATGACGCTGCTAATCTTAAGTCCATAATTTTGGAGAACTTAGCAGAAGACCCACAAGATAATATAGGTAACTTTGAAAACGTATTGAACATACAAGGTTTAAAAGAGTTACTTAAAAATAAAGTAGTAGACAAATTAAGACAAAGTGGTTCAAACAAAGTTAATAAAAACAAAAACAAAAACAAAAACAATGCTTCAAACAAAAACAATGCTTCAAACAAAGTTAACAAAAACAAAAACAAAAACAAAAAGAATGCCTCAAACAAACTTAACAAAAACAAAAAGAATGCTTCAAACAAACTTAACAAAAACAAAACTAAAAACAAGACTAAAAAGAGTCCTTGAAAAATACCAATTGAAAAAGTAACAAATCAAACAAAGTAAATATTTTTGTTACACAACCAACGACATAAAAAATACAATTTACACATTTTGTTATTATATTGTATTATATTTTTTATCTATTTATTCAATTGACAGCAATGTCATCATCTTCATATAACACTTATATGTAATTTCTACATCATACAGTGCATTATGGAGTTTGGAAATATCCATTGGTTCGTGTGGATATAACTTATTATAAAGTTCACTTAATTTAGGGTTCTTTAGCATTGGTTTGCGCCCAGGGACTGAGGTCATTAGCATACATAATTTTTTTCCTTCTTTCATTGTATCATATATAGGTTTATTGGTTACAAAGTTGGTTATTACATTTGGACATGTTGGAGGGTTCATTGGAGTGCATAAATCGATATTTGTATCAAATCTATCACCTGTTTTTAGGGTATGTTCTTTTGTTACAACAATAGTTGTACCGTCCATACATATTGGAATTCCCATTTGTTGCATGTAATTAACTAACATTTCAAATGAACTACATTCCTTTAAATACGCATTATATGATACTTCGTAGAATCTTATTAATCGACAAATAGATGCATTAATAATTCTTATATCAAACGGTACATTATGTCCCACAATTTTTGTCGCCTCATTATATGCCTCAATAAAAGCCATACATGCGTCTAACAAAGGCACACCCTTTGTTTGCGTATCTTCTTTTGAGATTTTATGTACATTATATGCTCCTTGTGTAACAGTTGCATCATCTGGTAAGTGTATATATTCATTGTATGTTTTTTCTATGTTTCCACTTGCATCGTCTACTAACATAAAACATAATTGCATTAGGTGAGGTTCTTTAATTAATTTGCTATACGAATAGATATTTTGGTTAGCACTGTTATTGCCATAAGTTGCGAATAACCCTGTTGTTTCTGTATCGAAAATTAAAGATTTTGTCATTAGTGTTGGTGTTGGATATAAAAGTAATATGTTAGACAATTTCAATTTTGTAGATATGTGACTATTATTTACATATTA
>ERZ887830.1172-NODE-1172-length-15248-cov-7.114658_pt1 | contig 15248 bp, 17 predicted proteins | sample MGYA00521101_ERZ887830 | MGnify/ENA primary metagenome ERZ887830 (study PRJEB32303, sample SAMEA104408592) | aquatic metagenome | biome: Marine water; feature: Pelagic; material: water | place: Baltic Sea | collected 2014-06-05T16:38:00 | depth 1,762 m ...
TTGGCTTCATCGGCTTGCGGTTGCTGCCCTTGCCAGAGGTGACGGCGATCCGTTTTGCCACGCCGATTTTCGTGGTGATCTTTGCCGCCATTCTGCTGGGCGAAAAGATCCGGCTGGTGCGCGTCTCTGCCGTTCTCGTCGGTCTTGTGGGCGTGACAATCGTCATGTGGCCGCGCCTGAACTTTGACGGTGGCGATCTGGCGCTATATGGCGCGCTGGTCACACTGACCTCATCTGGTCTGGCCGCCTTGGCGCAGGTGTTTATCAAGACCATGGCCGGGACAGAAAAGACCGCCGCCATCGTGTTCTATTTCTCGCTGACGGCCAGTTGCCTGTCTCTTTTGACGCTGCCGTTTGGCTGGGTTTGGCCCACGGGCGTAGAGTGGGGTTTTCTGATCGGCGCGGGGCTTGTCGGGGGCTTGGGCCAGATCTTTCTGACAGCCAGCTATCGCTATGCAGAGGCGGGCGTGCTTGCGCCGTTCACCTATGTTTCGATGCTATGGGCGCTTGTGATCGGGTATTTTGTGTTTGACGAAGTGCCCACGGTTGCGATGCTGTTGGGGGCGGCTTTGGTCATCTCCGCAGGCGTCGCGATTGTGCTGCGAGAGCAGAAGTTGGGGATGCAGCGCACCGCAGAACGCAAGGTGCGGGTGCAGGATTAAACACGCCTCGCCGCAGGGTTAGGGTGAAACAGAGGGTTAAGACTGATGCAGCCCATTCGCGGTATCCTTCTAAAGGTCATTTCGGTCTGCGTCTTCATGGTCATGGCCAGCCTGATCAAGGCATCCTCTGAACATGTCCCACCCGGTCAGGCTGTCTTTTTCCGCTCTTTCTTTGCGATCCCGGTCATTGTGGTTTGGCTGCTTTGGCGTCACGAGCTAAAGACGGGTCTGCGCACCGCGCATCCGGTCAACCACTTTTTCCGTGGCATGGTGGGGGTGACTGCGATGGGCCTTGGCTTTGCCGGACTGGGGCTTTTGCCACTGCCAGAGGTGACGGCCATCGGCTATGCCTCGCCTCTGTTGGTGGTGATTTTCGCGGCGATGTTCCTGAACGAAAAGGTCGGCATTTTCCGCCTGTCCACCGTCGCGCTGGGCATGATCGGCGTTCTGATCGTGCTGTCCCCACGGCTGGAGGTTGGCACAACCGCGCCGGATGTCCGAGAGACGCTGGGGGCTGTGGTCGTCTTGGGCGGGGCGATGTTCGGCGCGTTGGCGGCGGTGTTCGTGCGCAAGATGGTGCAGACAGAAACCACATCCGCCATCGTGTTCTGGTTCTCGGTCACCGCCTCTGTCCTGTCATTGCTGACGCTGCCGTGGGGCTGGGTTATGCCCAGCCCACAAGAGGCGATGATGCTGATCGGGGCGGGGGTGTTCGGCGGCTTGGGTCAGATCCTGATGACCACCAGCTATCGCTACGCCGACGCCTCGCTGATTGCGCCGTTCGACTATACGTCGATGCTGCTGGCGCTGGGCGTCGGGTTCTTTATCTTCGGCGAGGTGCCGACGCTGACAATGCTGGTTGGCGGCACCATCATCCTTGTCGCCGGGGTCATCGTCATCCTGCGCGAACGCCAGTTGGGCATCGAACGCGGCAAAGGGCGGAAGGTGACGCCGACGCAGGGGTAGGAATGTGTTTTGAAAAAGAGCGTCTAGCTGGTGTTTCCCGTTGTAGTAAACCTTTTTGATCTGATTGTGTTGTCAGTCCATTCGTTTGAATAACAGCTTGATGATTTTTGCGAAAATCTTCCGTGAACTGAGTGTGTTACTACTACATCTTGTTTTGACATCATTTATGCCATAAATATATTGATGTTGGCATTTTTTTGCTCTGAGAGTGATGGATTTGATTGACAGATTTGAATACTTCTCTACGATTGTCATTAAAGATGACAAGAACGGTCTAGAGAGGCAGCTTTAAAAAGACCGCGGCCCCATAAATTTGGAGACCGAAATGTCTGTTCAAGGAGACAAATTTCCACAGCCACAGAACTGGGGAAAAAGGCTTGCTAAAGCACTCGTGGTGACTGCGCAAATAGCAACTGTGGTATCAGCTATTGTTGCCTTAATAACGCTCTGGATTTTGCTATGAGCGAATATGAACCTGAATTGATCGCCAGAGACAAAACCACCTTTGGTGATGTGTTGGGCGCAATATCGGCTGAGAATAAGTTAAACCAATATCAGTTGGCTGTTAAAACAGGTTATAGCCAGCCTGCGATAAGCAGGATTGAAAAAGGAAAGCGATCGCTTACGGCTAATTTTGCTGAAAAGCTAGCGCAAGTACTAGGTGGTACTCAGGAAAAATGGCTAAAGGTTCACGATGAAACAAAGGGCGGTTCAAACCTGCCTGTTGTTCACTTTCGTGACCAGATACTGGGTAACTCCAGGGTTGATGCCCTACCTGGGACACGGATTAGAAGGATGAGGGATCGAGATATCCTTGCGTTTTTCGGAGATAATCCGGACGGTGTGATGCAGTTCCGTGGTGTTGAAGAAGAATGCGAAATTGCGGACTTTGATAAGCGCAGAGTTCAAAAAACTAGCTACGACACTCGAATTGGTGGCATAATAGATGCCAAAAATGGGACGAGTGATGCCATTGAGCAAGTCGTCTCTTCCGTAGTTATTCCAGCAGGAGAGTCGCTGATCGTCTGTGTCAAAGAGCATATCACTCTACCATCATGGCTCGAGGCTGACATTCACCCCGCGTCGAATATCGGTCTTAAGGGTCTGATTGTTTCACACGGACCGATTGTTGATCCGGGATGGTCCGGCTTTCTTTGTGTTTCCGTTTTCAATCCTACCAAGGAAGACCAAGAAATAACTATAGAGGAGCCGTTTCTGACACTAAGATTTTGGATGCAAGACGGGCATTGAGCAAGCGTGGGCCTCTGTCAGAGCCTCGCAAAGAGGTCGGACAGATCTTGCGCGGCCTCGGCCCAGCCCCATGGCGGGTTGATCACATATAGCCCGCTGCCAATCATGCCGTGACCGGGGCGGGCGGGGGCAAAGCTGACCTCATGCCGGATCGCGCCCTCGATCTGCAATGCATCCAGCGTGCGTATCATGTCGCGCTGCGCGCCGTTGGTCAGGACCGGATACCAGAGCATCAGCACCCCCACTGGCCACTTGCGATGGATGTCGCGCAGCAGGGTGGGCATATCGGTGTAGTCGGATTTGATTTCATAGGACGGATCGATCAGCAACAGCCCGCGACGCGGGGTTGGAGGGGTGATCGACAGGGCCATCGTTGGGCCGTCCTCGGCGCGTATCTTTGTGCCGGGCATGGCCTCTCTCAGGGCGGCGACCTCGGCCGAGTGACGCTCTGCCAGCGTGATCTGATCGCCGTCCCGCAATAGCGTATGCGCGATCAGCGGAGAGCCGGGATAAGCCTGCGGTCCGCCCAGATGGCGCGCGGTGGTCAGTGCGTCAAGATAGGGGTGATCGGGCGCGAACATAGCCTCGACCCGTCCGATCCCCTGCGCTGCTTCGCCCGTCTTGACCGCCTCAGGCCCCGCCAGATCATAGAGGGCGCGGCCGGAATGGGTTTCGATGTAGCTTAACGGTTTGGGCTTTTTCGCCAGATAGGCCACGGTCCACGCCAGCATCGCGTGCTTATGGACATCCGCCAGATTTCCGGCGTGATAGGCGTGTTGGTAAGAGAGCATCAAAAGTGCCTTGCTGCCGTGGGTATCGGGTCGCCGCCATTCACGGCAACGACCCGGATCAACTTAGCTGCGCACCAGCTTTTCATAGCTTTCCGCAACATCGCGGGTCAACGCACCGACCTCGAATGTGTAATCCGCGATCTGGCCAACAGGTGTGACCTCTGCCGCAGTGCCGGTCAGCCAGCATTGTTCGAACCCTTCCATCTCGTCCGGCATGATGTGGCGTTCATGGACGTTGATGCCCTTTTCGACCAGCATTTGGATGACAGTTTGGCGGGTCAGCCCGTTCAGAAATGCGTCGGCCAAAGGCGTGTGGACTTCGCCATCCTTGACGAAAAAGATATTCGCGCCAGTCGCCTCGGCCACATAGCCGCGATAATCCATGAACAGCGCGTCAGAACAGCCCTTTGCCTCTGCGGCATGTTTGGACGTGGTGCAGATCATATAGAGACCAGCCGCCTTGGCGTGGACGGGAATCGTCTCTGGCGAGGGGCGCTTCCACTTGGAAATATCCAGCTTTGCGCCTTTCATCTTGCTGTCACCGTAATAGGCGCCCCACTCCCATGTGGCGATGGCAACATGAACCGGGTTTCTGGAAGAGCTGACACCCATATCCGGACCCGACCCGCGCCATGCAACCGGGCGGACATAGGCATCGGTCTGACCGTTGGCCTTGAGTACGGCGTATTTCGCCTCTTCCAGCTGGTCGACCGTGTAAGGGATCGCCATGTCAATCTCTTTGCCCGAAAACAGGAAGCGTTCGGAATGCTTGCGGCTGAGAAAGATCTTGCCGTTATAGGCGCGCTCGCCCTCGAACACAGACGAGGCATAGTGCAGGCCGTGCGTCAGAATATGGACCTTTGCGTCACGCCAATCCACCAGCTTGCCATCCAGCCAGATAAATCCATCGCGATCATCATATCCACCAAGCATTGACCTTATCCTTCTTGTGCCGCCCGCAGATCATCCCTTGGGGCATTGCGTTTCCGAATATTGCGCTAATTATGGCCGATACGGACATAATGTTGCGCAAAACCTGCGACTCGCTAGCAGTTGGCACTTGGAATGTCAACAAGACTGACATAAAATGATTTCAAAGCTGTTGAATAAATAGGCGAGGGTCATGGTGGAAAGCGGACAAATCAGTCCCGGAGGGGAATCTCTGCTGTTTCTGACGGACGAGCAGCTGCGCAAAGGGATCGAGGCAATGTTTTTCGCCTATCGCGGCTTTACGGCCGACCCGGATCGCATTCTTGAGGAACACGCCTATGGGCGCGCCCATCACCGGGCGATCCATTTCATCAACCGCGCACCGGGGCTGACGGTGAATAACCTGCTGACCATTCTGGGTGTGACCAAACAGTCGTTGAACCGGGTGCTGCGGGCGCTGATCGAGGACGGGCTGGTGGAAAGCCGGATTGGCACCCGTGACAAGCGCGAGCGGAACCTGTTCCTGACCGAAAGCGGTGGAGCACTGGAAAGCAAGCTGAGCACCGCCCAGACCGCGCGGATGCGCGCCGCCTTTCGAGACGCTGGCCCCGAGGCTGTGCGTGGCTTTCGCACCGTGCTAGAGGCAATGATGGACCCGGAGATGCGCACACGCTATCAGGCGTTCAAGGAGGCCGGAACATGAGCATACAACCCGACGCCCATTTGCTGATTGTGGATGACGACGAGCGGATTCGCGGTTTGTTGCAAAAGTTTCTGATGCGCAACGGGTTTTGGGTGACTGCGGCGCGGGATGCGCAACATGCGCGCCGTATCCTGAGCGGGCTGGAGTTCGACATGATCGTGCTGGATGTGATGATGCCGGGCGAGGACGGGATATCTTTTACACGGTTCCTGCGTGAAACCATCATGACGCCGATCCTGCTGCTGACCGCCAAAAGCGAGACCGACGACCGGATCGCCGGGCTAGAGGCTGGGGCGGATGACTACCTTGGCAAGCCGTTTGAGCCCAAAGAGCTGTTGTTGCGCATCAACGCCATTCTGCGGCGTGTGCCTGCGGTCAGTTCCGCCGATAGTGCGCCCAAATTCCTGACGCTGGGTCCGATCCGTTATGACGTGGAACGCGGCGAGATGTGGCAGGGCAGCGATCTGGTGCGTCTGACGGCGACGGAATCGCAACTTATGCGGATTTTTTCCACTTGTCCGGGCGAGGCGGTGTCGCGGGTCAAACTGGTCGAGGATCTGGGCCGTGACCGGGGGCAGGCACAAGAGCGCGCGGTCGATGTGCAAATCACCCGGCTGCGGCGCAAGATAGAGCAGGACCCGAAACAGCCGCGCTATTTGCAGACGGTGCGTGGATCGGGCTATATGCTTGCGCCGGACTGATCTGCTGCCCCTTCTCAGGGAGGGGTGACCAAAAGGGGCGCTACCGCGCGCCTATCTTGGTCAATTGAGAGGCGACGCGCCGTGTCTCAGGGCGCGTTGCATTCGGAGGGTGGAAAAATTGCGTCTTTCCACTGTGTCACCGGGTAAGCCGCCATGGTTGTCGAGATATTACCCTGTGGTCCGCCATTGATGGTCAGGTGGCCCCGCCCGTTGAGCAGGTTCAGATCGCAGGTGCCATTGTCGGGCAGGTTCAGCGTGTCACGCCAGTCATATGTATATCCTGCGACGCGATAGGCCCCCTGTCGATAGGCGATGGTCAGAACCTGATACCAACGATAGCGGCCAATCGAGTCGTTTTGTGAGTTCACCAGAACAGAGCCATTGGACGCAAGGCTGAGGCTGGGGATTTGTCCCGCACCGCCAACCCATGCGATGTCCTGCGCATAAACAACGCCTCCGCCAGTGTTTTCGATCTGCAAATCCGCTGACCCGTTGCCATTGTCGATCAGGGTAAAGCGTTCGACCCGCCCGTCGCCGTTCAGATCAGAGCTTTGCGAGGGGCCGAGGCTTTGCGCGCTGGCTGGGAGGGTGAAAAAGAAAATCGCAAAAGCGGCCAAAAGCTTGTGATGAATGCTTGTCATAGGGTGTTGTTTCCGGTTCGTTACGGGAATGGGTACAGCATTGTTAACACACCCCGCAGGCGCCGACCATGTGACTCCCCCCGGGCATCCCGAGCAGGTCGCACGGTTTAAATATGTCACGCAAGCCTTGGCCGCTGATCGCTTTGCGGCGCTTAACCGGCGCGAGGCACCGATGTGCGCGCGCGAGGACATCCTGCGCTGTCATCCAGAGAGCTATCTGGACGTGATCGAGGGCGCGATCCCATCGACGGGCCTGCGTGCGCTGGATGCCGATACGCATGTGTCGCCCAAATCGTTGGAGGCTGCGATGCGTGCAGTTGGTGGGGCCTGTGCCGGGGTCGATGCGGTGCTGGCAGGCGAGGTGCGCAACGCGTTTGTGGCGATGCGCCCCCCCGGCCATCATGCCGAAACCGCGCGCGCTATGGGGTTTTGCCTGTTTGGCACGGTGGCGATTGCGGCCAAGCGGGCGCTGGATCTTCATGGATTGTCACGCGTCGCGGTGATTGATTTTGACGTTCACCACGGCAACGGCACGCAAGACTTGCTGTGGAACGAGGCGCGCAGTCTGTTTGCCTCGACCCATCAGATGCCTTTGTATCCCGGCTCTGGTGCCGCGCATGAGACCGGCGCGCATGGCAATGTGTTGAACGTGCCGCTGGATCCTATGACGGGCAGTACCGCCATGCGGCGCGCCTATGACAACGTGATCCTGCCCGCAGTGCTGGAGTTCGCGCCGGACCTGATCCTGATCTCTGCCGGGTTTGACGCGCATCAGGCCGATCCTTTGGCGAACCTGAACTGGACGACCGACGACTTTGCCTGGGTCACGCAGCGCATTTGCGAGGTGGCGCATGAGGTCTGCGACGGGCGTGTGGTGTCTTCGCTGGAAGGCGGCTATGATCTGGATGCGCTGGCGGAATCCACTGTGGCGCATGTGGCGGTTCTGATGGAGCAAGGCGGATGAGTGACACCCCAACCCCGGTTGCAGAGATGAGTTTCGAGCAGGCGATGCGCGAGCTTGAACAGGTCGTGGGCAAGCTGGAATCCGGTGACGTGGAACTGGACGCGTCGATCCAGCTTTACGAACGCGGTGCGGCGTTGAAGAAGCGCTGTGAAGAAAAGCTGAAGGAAGCCGAGGAAAAAGTCGCGGCGATCACACTGGATGAAACCGGTGCGGCCAAAGGGACGACCCCGGTCGAGGGCCTGTGAGGTCTGGTATGAGCTTTACGGATCAACTTGCTGCGCATTCTGGTGCTGTCCAGACCTGCCTTCGCGAGGTTCTCAGCGATTTCGGCGATCTGCCTGTGGCCGAGGGCATGCGCTACGCGCTGGGCGGCGGCAAGGGATTGCGTGGATTTCTGGTGATGGAAACGGCCGCGCTGTTTGATGTGCCCGCCACGCAGTCGGTCTGGGCAGCAGCGGCAATCGAGGCGATGCATTCCTATTCGCTGGTGCATGACGATTTGCCCTGCATGGACGATGACGGCCTGCGGCGCGGATTGCCCACGGTTCATGTGAAATGGGACGTGGCCACGGCGACGCTTGTGGGCGATGCGCTGCAATCGCTGGCGTTCGAGTTGATCACAATGGATGACGTGGGCGAGCCGCGCATTCGCGTGGCCCTTGCCGCTTTGCTGGCGCAGGGTGCAGGCGCGCAGGGCATGGTTCGGGGTCAGGCGCAGGACATTGCCGCAGAATCCGCCGCGCAGCCTTTGACGCTGGATCAGATCATCGAATTACAAGGCAACAAGACCGGCGCGCTGATCGAATGGTCCTGCGTGGCCGGGGCGATACTGGGGCATTCCGACCCCGCGCCGCTGCGCAAATATGCCCGCGCACTGGGCCTTGCGTTTCAGATCGCAGACGACATTCTGGATGTCGAGGGCGATGCCGCCACGGTTGGTAAGGCTGTGGGCAAGGACGCAGACGCGGGCAAGGCGACCTTTGTTTCGCTCTTGGGGCTTGAGCAGGCCAAGGCGCAGGCCAACGATCTGGTGGCAGAGGCAGAGGCGGCCTTGCTGCCATTTGGCGCACGGGCCGAGACCTTGCGGCAGGCGGCGCGCTTCGTTATCTCACGCCAGACCTGAAACGCACCCCAAGGGAGCGCCGAGACGATGGCAGATCGACCAAAGACACCAATGCTGGACCGTATTCATAGCCCGGCGGACCTGAAGGGCGTGAGTGATGCGCAATTGCGCAAGGTCGCGGACGAATTGCGCGCCGAAACGATCAGCGCGGTGTCAGAGACCGGCGGGCATCTGGGTGCGGGGCTGGGTGTTGTCGAACTGACTGTTGCGCTGCATGCGATCTTTGACACGCCGCGCGACCGGCTGATCTGGGATGTGTCGCATCAGTGCTATCCCCACAAGATCCTGACCGGACGGCGTGACCGTATCCGCACCTTGCGGATGAAAGACGGGCTTAGCGGGTTCACCAAACGCTCTGAATCGCCCTATGATCCCTTTGGCGCGGCCCATTCCAGCACGTCGATTTCCGCCGCCTTGGGCTTTGCCGTGGCCCGTGATCTGGGCGGTGCGCCGGAATACGGGCTGGGTGATGCAATTGCCGTGATTGGCGACGGCGCGATGAGTGCGGGCATGGCCTATGAGGCGATGAACAACGCAGGCCATTTGAAAAAGCGCCTGTTCGTGATCCTGAACGACAACGAGATGTCGATTGCGCCGCCTGTTGGCGCGATGTCGTCCTATCTCAGCCGCCTGTACGCCGGTGCCCCGTTTCAAGAGTTGAAAGCGGCGGCCAAAGGCGCGGTGAGCCTCTTGCCGGAGCCATTCCAAGAAGGCGCGCGCCGGGCCAAGGAAATGCTCAAAGGCATGACCGTCGGCGGGACGTTGTTTGAGGAGCTTGGGTTCAGCTATATCGGGCCGATTGATGGGCACGACATGGACCAACTGTTGCCCGTCCTGCGCACCGTTCATGACCGCGCGACAGGTCCGATGCTGATCCATGTGATCACCAAAAAGGGCAAAGGCTATGCCCCCGCAGAACATGCCCGCGACAAGGGCCATGGGGTGTCAAAGTTTGACGTTGTGACGGGCGAGCAAAAGAAGGCCGCCTCGAATGCGCCAAGCTACACCAAGGTGTTCGCCCAATCCCTGATCGAAGAGGCGACGCGCGATGACAAGGTCGTCGCTGTGACGGCGGCCATGCCGGACGGCACCGGGCTTGACCTGTTTGCCGAACGCTTTCCCAACCGCTGTTTTGACGTCGGTATCGCCGAACAACATGGCGTGACCTTCTGCGCGGGCCTTGCTGCGGGCGGGATGAAGCCGTTCTGCGCGATCTATTCGACGTTCCTGCAACGCGGTTACGATCAGGTGGTGCATGACGTCGCGCTGCAAAGGCTGCCCGTGCGCTTTGCGATTGACCGGGCCGGGCTGGTCGGGGCGGATGGGGCCACCCATGCGGGGGCGTTTGACATTGGTTTCATGGCTAACCTGCCGGGGATGGTGGTGATGGCCGCCGCTGACGAGGCAGAGCTAAAGCATATGGTCGCCACCGCCGTTGCCTATGACGACGGCCCGATTGCCTTTCGTTTTCCGCGTGGCGAGGGTGTCGGTGTCGAGATGCCAGAACGCGGTGATGTGCTGGAGATTGGCAAAGGTCGCATCATCCAAAAGGGGGCAAAGGTCGCGATTCTGTCCTTTGGCACGCGCCTGAAAGAAGTGATGGAGGCCGCCGAATCTCTTGAGGCCAAGGGCATTACCCCGACAATCGCGGATGCGCGCTTTGCCAAACCACTGGACCGCGACCTGATTTTACAGCTTGCAGCCGATCACACGGCGCTAATCACCCTGGAGGAAGGCGCGGTCGGTGGCTTTGGCAGTCACGTTGCGCAACTCTTGGCGGACGAGGGAGTGTTTGACACTGGGCTGGCGTTTCGGTCCATGGTCCTACCAGATGTATTTATCGATCAGGCCAACCCCCACGACATGTACCAGGTTGCCGCCATGAACGCAGAGCATATCGAGGCCAAAGTGCTGGACGTCCTGGGGGTCACCGGGATTTCGACACGTCGGGCCTGATGCGAAAATTCAACAGTTCTTGGCAACTATCCGCTGATCGTTGAAAACTGTGGCGGTAATGACGCGCTGTACTTAAACTGTCTGGAAATAACCTAGGGGCGGACCATGAAAAACCTTCTTTGCGCATGTGCGTTTTCTTTTGTTGCCACGGCTGCCGTCTCTGGTGGCTATGATGAGCCGATTATTCAACCTGAAATCGTGATGACCGAGACCGTCAAGTCCGCTGGTAGCGATGAATGGATTCTTGCTTGGCTGACTGTTCTGACGATCGGTCTGGCAATCGTTAAATAGAATTGGCGCGAGCCAAGTCAGAAAGGCCGTATCCTGTCAGGACGCGGCCTTTTCTATTTCCAGCAACGCTGCCAAGCCTGCACGGTAGTCCGGATAGAGCAACCGGACGCCCAATTCTTCCTTGATGCGCGTGTTGCTGACGCGTTTGGATTCGGCATAAAAACTGCGTGCCATCGGCGTCATTTCGGCGGTTTCATAGTCCACTGCGGGCGGAATCGGCAGGCTCAGCAGTTTGGCCGCATGTTCGATCACGTCTTCGGGTGGCGCGGGATCGTCATCGCAAAGATTATAGATCGCTCCGGGATTTGGGCGCGCAATAGATGCTGCGAGGACCTGTGCGATATCCTCGACGTGGATGCGGCTAAACACCTGACCTGCCTTGATAATCCGCCGGGCTGTCCCGTCCCGCACCTTGGCGAAGGGCCCACGTCCCGGCCCGTAAATCCCGGCAAGGCGGAAGATATGCAGTGGCAGTCCGGTCTCTTGGGCCAAGGCCTGCCACGCGCCCTCTGCCTCTACCCGCAACTGCCCGCGCCGCGTCGAGGGTGTCAACGCCGTTGCCTCGTCGACCCATCCGCCGCTATGATCGCCGTAAACGCCCGTGGTTGACAGATATCCGACCCACTTCAAATGGGGGGCTGCCTTGGAAATCAGGTCGCGGGTGTGGCGTAACACCGGGTCGCCCTCTGCCTCGGGACCCGCGGACACCAGCACATAAGAGGCCTCCGCCATGGCCTCTTCAAGATCTGCACCGGGCCAGATAAGGGGCTCTTTGCCTTCGGCTTCAAATTTGGCGGCTTTCTCGGCGGACCGCGTGGTGCCGATCACGCGCCATCCGTTGGGGATCAGAATGCGACCCAACGCTTGCGCGGAATACCCGTGCCCTAAAGAGAGTATTGTATTTTTGATCATAACGCAGTCATCTCTTTTTGGGGCTTATCTTGCAATACCCACGATTAATCAAAATTCTGCGACTCATTAATTAACTAAAGAGTACAATTAAATGGATAGCCTGATAAAGGTTTTCGCCTCACTCGGAGACCGCACCCGCTTTGCAATCGTTGTGCGTTTGATGACACAAGGGGCCTTGCCTGCAGGGGATCTACAGGATGTTGCGGATATTTCGGCCCCTGCCATTTCGCGACACCTCAAGGTCTTGCGAGAGGCGGGTGTCATTACCCAAACCATTGATCGCCAGAGGCGGATATATGCGGTTGATCCAAGTGTGATCGACTTGATTCACACATGGACGCTGGCGCACCAGAAATTTTGGCAGGGCGGCGGGCAGAGCTAGGCATTTTGATCGGGCCAAACGCCGAAACGCCAAGGAAAATGTAGCTCGTTGGGGTGGACGGGTCGTAGAGACTTGTTAAACTTATTCTCATGCAAGGAGGACCCATGACAGACCCTGACCTTGAAGGCGCCTATGCCCTGACCTCTTTAGAGGACACCAAGCGGCTATATGCGGACTGGGCGGAAACCTATGACACCAGTTTTGCGACTGAGATGGACTTTACCTTACCGCAAAGCGTGGCAGAGGCCTTTGTTGCGGCGGGTGGGGCTGGGCCTGTGCTTGATTTTGGGTGTGGCACGGGCCTACTGGGCGCACATCTGGCGCGGCTTGGGATTGCCGGGCCGCTGGACGGCGCGGATCTGTCGACAGAGATGCTGGACGTCGCGCGGCGCAAGGGCGTGTACCGCGATCTGATCTCTGGCAATGTGTTGGACGGGTATCAGACCGCAGGCGCGCCCTATGCCGGGATCGTCAGTTCAGGCACCTTTACCAATGGCCATGTTGGTCCCGCAGCGATCGGTATCCTGCTGGATCTTGCCGCGCCCGGTGCCCTGTTCGTGCTGTCGATCCATGGCGGACATTTCAAGGCGGCGGGTTTTGCCGAGGCTTTTACAGAGTTAGACGGCAAGATCACCGACCTGTCCCTGCCCGAGATCCGGTTCTACGGCAAGGCGGCCACCGGGGCGCACAAAGATGACACCGGGTATCTGGCGACGTTTCGCAAGGCGTGAGGCTGCCAGTTTAACAGCAATCATAGTAGTATAGCGCCTTGGACAGATCGAAACTCTTGAACGCCTCGGGAGGCAGCAGGATACAGGCCTCGCCCACGTCGCCCCACATAAAGGCCCCGCCGCTGGAGGAGAACCCGATCAGGTTTTCCAAGCCTCTGAATTGCCTGTCGCGCCGCATGTCTTCTGGGGTGAAATCCGGGTGTCCCAGCAACATAATGTCGTAGCGCCCGCGAACATCAGCCTGCTCGTTCAGGAAACCCTCGTACACCTTGGCCACGTTGTCAGGCCAGTCGACCCTCGCGGTATAGGGATCCTTTAACCTGTAATCCCAGCATGTTGGGGGTACTTCCCGTTTTTGCCAAGAGATCTTGCGCCCCTGTTTCGCAATCTCTGACCTGTAGATGGGTGTATAGCCCTCGTTTTCCTGAGGCTCGTCGACCATGTCAAACGTGCAATCCGCGTCATGCAGCACACATAAAAACCCATCCCCATTGGCAGAGGGAAATTTGCATCCCCAAATGTCATCATCCGTCACAAGCACCTGAAGCGTGCCCGCCTTGGGAAGGCCTGTGATCTGTGGCAGATCCGCGAGGTTGATATGCGCCAGTTGGATCAGGCGTCGACCGTGCGGGGCCTCGGGCAATGCCAACCCGGTTGGCCAAACCTTTGGTCCGCCGATCCGTGTGTCTGTCAACTCTGGCACCTCGTCGGTGCATGTGCCCACCAATCCCTCGCGGTACAGCGCAAGATAGGCGTCAGAAGCGGCGTCCAGTTGCGCCGCCTCTTTTGGTGACAACGGGCGCGTCCGGCTTGTCGAGGCGTTCGTAATTCTGGCTGTGCTCTTGCCCGTGCTCGTGTCATTTTTTGGCGTGCGCATCAAAAAGACCAGCAGCACCCCGATAAGGCCCAGCCCGATGAACCCGATCACAGGGAATTCCCTCTTGTTCCTGGCATCCTCATTGGGCGTAGTTGGAGCCTTCTTCGTCGAGGATCGCTTTCAGCTCGTGCAGGTGCCGGTCGTCCTGATGGTCATAGGTCTCGATCTCAAAGGCGGTCTTTTCGGCGATGTCATCGGGGATATAGCGCAGCGGCTGGCCGGTTTGCAGGGCGCGGATATAGGTCTCTGCGGCGCGTTCAAAATAATACATCCGGTTGAACGTCTCGGCCACGGTCGTGCCGATCACCATGATCCCGTGGTTGCCCATCAGCAGGACCTTTTTCTTGGGGTTATTGAACAGTGCGGCACACCGCTCGCCCTCTTCCTCAAAGGCGAGGCCGCCGTAGTTCTCGTCGATCACAACGCGATTGTGAAAAATGGCAGAGTTCTGGTCGATGGCGGGCAGGCGGCTGTCAGCCAAGGACGCCAGCACGGTGGCATGGATCGAATGCACATGCATCGCACAGCGCGCATGAGGGCAATGGCGATGGATCGCGCCATGCAACCCCCAAGCGGTCGCATCCGGCGCGTCGGGTTTATCCAAAGCGTTCGGATCATTCGCATCCAGCAGCAGCAATTCTGACGCTTTGATCCGACTGAAATGCACCTGATTGGGGTTCATCAGGAACTGCGTGCCATCGTCATTCACGGCAAAGCTGAAATGGTTCGCGACAGCCTCGTGCATATCCAGTCGAGCGGTCCAGCGAAAGGCGGCGGCAAGGTCCACTCGGTCTTGCCAGTGGTCGATGTTCGGTCGGATCTGATGCGCTTCCATTGGGGCCTCCTTGTGTTTGGGTCAGCAAGCCATGGTCTGTCGTGGGCTGCAAGAGGAATTGCGGTTTTTATGGGGGACGTTGGAGGCGGCTTAAACCAGGAGGCGAAACATATTGGGGGTGGCCGCTTCGAGCCCACATGAATGTATTCGCTGTTGTTCACAAGCGTTCAATCACACACCTTCAGGAAGTCGCTAATATCTATCCGGCCTTTGGATCGGTTTGTCGTTTGCCGTGGCCCAGTCGAGAGTACGCACGCGCCGCTGTCTCACGAGTGACCGGATCTTTGATGACCCTCTGGGCTCTTGGACTTTGGGTGCGCCTTGTTCCGTTCCATACAATTGAGGTTTACAATCCGCGTGTGCTGCTGAGATCAGATCGCAGCCGCTAATTCCTTTTCATTCCAATCGAAGTCTTTGCCTGAATTCAGAATGCTCCATGCGATGCGGGCCAATTTATTCGCCAGCGCCAAACCGAGCTTAGAGGTGGTCGCGGAATTTCGGACCAGTTGTTAAGGTGGATCGCATGATGAGA
>ERZ887830.1176-NODE-1176-length-15209-cov-10.404382_pt1 | contig 15209 bp, 16 predicted proteins | sample MGYA00521101_ERZ887830 | MGnify/ENA primary metagenome ERZ887830 (study PRJEB32303, sample SAMEA104408592) | aquatic metagenome | biome: Marine water; feature: Pelagic; material: water | place: Baltic Sea | collected 2014-06-05T16:38:00 | depth 1,762 m ...
ACCAATGAACAAACAAACTTTCAACCATCCCACAGCACCAACTCAGCATCACCTGTGGCCTCTGTAAGCACCATACTCTTCTAGACGTAGCAAACCTGATAGCTGTCGTTGGAGGCGACACCACAGCCCACGAGGTACGTCAGAGGGCCAGATGCCATAACTGTGGCGTGAAGGGTAACAATACGTATCAGATCGTCCACAAGAGCGGCTCAGGCGTTGCGATGGATGGTGCTGGCATTCTCTAGGGAAAGTCACTTTGCTTAACCCTCAATAGGTGTGGGGGGGGGCGAAAAACAGCCGCCCTTCTGTAGTGATATGTCCTGCTCACGCATTTTTTTTGAAAAAGGCTCCTTCTCTCTAATGAATTAGGAAGCCAAGAAGTCATTTTTGATACATCTAATACAGAAATCCACTCTAAATGAAATTTATCAAGTCGGACCAGCCAGCACAGAATTTTTTGACTGGCTGGCCGAGTTAATAATTTTTGAAAGGCGAATTAGTAGCTGAGTTCGATACTCGGAATTTTACATTGCCGTACCTTGAACCTTAATTATAGTCCGTAAATTTACATCACGTACCATGATGATCCTGTCCTGCGTGGCGATTTTGGGGGTATGGGTCGGTTACAATTTGACGAAGCTCATCCCGCAGCGCGCCTTTTTCATCATCGTCGAAATCGCCTTATTCTTGATCTCGCTCAACCTGATCCGCGTGGGGTTGAGCAATCTGTGAGCTTAGTCCAAATCAGCTCAGCAACGTCACCAATGCGTGACGACTAAGCGGCAAACGGTCCGGCACAACGCCAAGCGCATTTCGGACAGCATTAACCACAGCCGCACCCGCCGGACCGGATGAGATTTCACCGGCTCCAAGCGGCATTTCATCTTGCGGTCCGATCAATCGGGTGTGCATTTCTGGCACCTCGGAGAATTTCAAAATCGGATAATCATCCCAGCTTTCAGTTAGGTTTTGCCCACCCGCAAAGCGAACTTCTTCTTTTAATGCCCAACTTATGGCTTGAACAATTCCGCCCTCAAGTTGATTGATCGTGCCATTTGGGTTGATCGCTTCGCCAACGTCCGCGACGCACCAAACATCACTGACGCGCACCTCGTCTTCGACAATAACCCGTGCGATGCAACCGAGATAGCCCGCCGAATTTTTATAGCGCGCATAACCAAATCCATACCCGACACCATCCGCCATATCCCGCGGCTCTACCATATCACGTAGTGCTTCGATCACACTGATAGCGCGCGGATCTGTCAGATGCGCCAATCGATATTCTATTGCGTCCATGCCTGCCGCCTCAGCGCAGCTTTCCATCAGGGATTCCAGCGCAATAACATTGGTGAATGCACCCAGTCCGCGCATGGCACTGGTGCGATATGGCACCACGGCGGGACGGTTGCGCACCACGCGCACGGCGGCAATCTCATAGCCGGGAACAGCGTTGCGATCCGCGCCGCCCATGGGTTGGGGTGCATCATTGCCAGGCCCCATTGGCATAGGGTCGAATAGGAATTGCTGCGCACGCAAGTTTGGTTCGTCCATGCCAGCGGGCCGCGTCGAGTGTGGCGGGCTGATGACATCGGCGTCAAAGGACACGATCTTGCCATCCTCATCCAGTCGCGCCGTCATGGCGGTCCGCATCGCAGGGTTAAATGGCGCATGCAAAAACTCATCCTGCCGCTGCCAAAGCGCGCGAACAGGCCGCCCCGCTCCGCGCGCCATAAGGGCGGCATCAAGCGCCACATCATCAGAACTATTGTGCCCGTAACACCCCGCCCCAGGTGCGAAAATCACTGTGATTTTCTCAACCAGGTGGTTCAACACACGCGCAAGCGATGCTTTGAGCGCAAAGACATTCTGGCTATGCGCCCAAACCGTCAGAGCGTCGCCGTCCCACTGTGCAACCGCGCAGGATGGGCCGATCGATGCATGGCTCAAGACGGGTTTGGTTAGGGTAATGCTGACTTCGGTGCTTCCGGCATCCAGATTTTCGGCGTCATACAAGGTTTCGCTTTCGACAATTGGGCCATCCAGCCCCTCAATTGGGTGGGTATTACTAACCGGAATATCTTTCCAAGTGATAACGTTTGCCAGACGGTTGGCCTCACTCAGCGCAATGTATTCGTCCTGCGCTACCACTGATAAAAACTGACCATCGCGCACCAAAACGGCCCCATCGCGCAGGTCGGGCACATCTGTGGCAATCGCCGTCAGGGAGGGTGGTTGAATGACACGGCCATGCCACATGCCCTCAACCATCATATCGTGCAACAAATATCCTGCGCCCAGGCGTGCGGCCAAATCGACGCGTGGTGCTGCTTTTCCTGCAACCCGCCGCTCGTCAGACAGTTTTGGGGTTGCATACTCGAGCGCCGCAACAGCCAAATTCACGGATTGCGATAGGCTGGCATAACTCATCCCTGTCTCTTGCCCATCTTTGAGGATGTCCCCGTCTTGAACCGACAGATCGTCTGGCGTCGCCTGTAAAAGGTCAGCGGCATGCCGCAACATGACGATCCGCGCAGCTGACGTCGCAAGGCGGATAGACTGCCCGCCAAAAGTTACCGAAAGGCTGCCGACAGTCGGGCCCTCAGCCGGTGAGATCTCTGTATGGCCTTGAGTGAGGCAGATAGCCCCCATGTCAACATCAAGCTCGTCAGCAGCAATCTGGATCAACGCGGTTGTGATCCCCTGTCCCAGTTCAACCCGTCCCGATAACAAATGAACCTCGCCATCGGACGCGAAAGACACCCAATCACGGATCAGCGGAAACGCGATCAACGGGGGCGGAATAAACGGCGCGCTCATTGCGTATCACGCTGCGCGACTACATCGGTAATCGCGGCCAGAATCCGGCCTTGCGCACCGCATCGACATAGGTTGGCGTCCAGCCCGTCGCGGATTGTGTCGACCGTATCGCCTGCATCAATCATTGTGGCTGCGCGGGTCAGAATGCCTGGCAGGCAATAGCCGCATTGCCCCGCCTGATGGGTTAACAGGGCGGCAATCAACGGATGCCCAGCGTCCAATATTCCCTCAACCGTGGCAATATTCTTCCCTTCAACGGCCGAGAGAGGCAAATTGCAGGAGGTAACTGGAAAACCGTCTAAAACCACTGTGCAGGCACCACAATGCCCCTCACCACATCCTAGCCGCGTGCCTTTGTGATCCAGTGTGTTGCGTAGCGCGAACAGCAATGGCGTGGTGGGTTTGGCCGACGCAGAAACTAGCGTTCCATTCAAGGTAAACGTGATTTTGCCGCTCATCCGAAAATCCCCAAATAATTCCACCACAGGTATGTCAGTGGCATCCCAACAAATGCCACCGCGGCTGCCAGCCACAAACACACGCGAAACAAGGCCGCCATTGGGATATGCCCCAAGGCCATCGCGATAATCAAAGGCGGGGCCTGATACGGTATAATCGGCGTGCTGATGCCAATGACCTGCACCATGGCGATTGTCTCAATGGTCCATCCAGTTTCAGTCGCGATGGACTGTGCCAAGGGTGCAAGGATCGCGGGGGCCGCAGGCGCGGTTGTCAGATGTGACAGGACTGTCGAAAGCCCCGTCACTGCGTAAAGATTACGAAGATCACCGCCCTGCCCAAGCCCCAATAAAGGGATCAATCGATCCGCTGCAAACGCCCCAAGCCCTGTGTATTGTGCAACCGCGCTGATCGCGAAAAGTGCGGCCAAAAAGAACGCCGGCGACATGTCGACTTTCGTTTTCATCACGCCAGTATCCAGCATACCGAAGCCGGGCACGAGCAACACAGCCGCCAATGACAGCGCCACCCAAGCAGGCGAAATGCCGTGCACGGTGTCTGTGACCCAGAACAACATCGCGATACCCAACAGCGCCAGAAGTCGCTTTTGCACGCTGGTGAATGGGGTCGGAGCGTCCAACGATGATACCGCGTCTGCGCGCGGGGCGGCGAACGGCAGCATAATTGCCAAAAGCGTCAGGAAACGGATCAAGTTAATCGGGGCCTGTTCGACGAAATAAAGGGCATAGGACTGGCGAACATCGTAGAGGGTTTCGAAAGCACCAAAATGAATAATCGTTGGCAGATTAGCCGTCAGAATTGCGTAGGTCGGCAATAACGTGGCCGCCGCACCCGTCACTGTCAGCCCAACATGTCCGCGCGATCCAGCCGCGTAACCCATTGTTTTTGATAAAGACATCGCAATCGGCATCAATACGATAATACGTGGCAACGTGGCCGGGACCAACAACCCTAGCCCCAAGCCGCTGAACGCCATCAACAACGCGGCATTGCGGTAGGAATCTCCGGTCCGTTGAAAAATGCGCAATGCGATTTGCATGCCCAGCCCTGTCATCGAAATTGCCGTTCCGATGATCAGCCCCGAAAACAGCAACCAGAAGCCACCACTGGAAAATCCCGAAAAAATAACGTCGTTGGGCGCGGCCGATATTGCGATAAATGCCAGGAAACAGCCAATCGCTGTGACGACCTCGGGCAACAAACGCGTTGCAAACATGGCGATCGCCAGGCCAGAAATCGCGCCTACCCTTAACAGCACATCCGCCTGAGTGGTTGTGGCGAAAACCGCGACGAGCAGCACAACAAAACCCCAAACCACAACACGTGGAGTAGTGATTTTTGACATCATAGGGCTGTTTTCGCTGCTCATGGGGTTACGGCGTTAGAATGGTCGAGCCGGTGGTTTCGCCACTCTCAAGCGCCTCATGGGCCGCGACGATGTCGCCCAGTTCAAACCGCTGGTTCACGTTGACGCTCAGCACACCTTCTTTCATGAGGCGGAATGTTTCACCCGCCGAATGTACCAAGTCCTCGCGGGAGGCGACGTAGTTCGCAAGCGTCGGGCGGGTGAAATAAAGCGATCCCTTAACCTGTAATAAATGCGGCGACACATCCGGCGCGGGGCCCGTTGTTGCGCCAAAGGACACAAGCAATCCGTACGTCGCAAGGCTGTCGATGGACGCATCAAAACTGGCCGCGCCAACACTGTCATAGACAACGGGAACGCCCTTGCCATCGGTCAGTTCGCGCACACGCGCACCGATGTCTTCTGATTTGCGATCGAGCGCATCGGCATAACCGAGATTTTTGATCGCCGCGCAATTCTCTGCCCCTGCCGTGACACCAATCATGCGTGCGCCGATATGCTTGCCCCACTGACCTGCGAGCTGGCCAACACCGCCCGATGCCGCCCAGAACAACACGTCCTGTCCCGCTTTGACTTGATATGTCCGGTTCAGAAGATATTCGACCGTCAGGCCCTTCATCAAAACGGCGGCTGCTTGTTCGTCGGTGATACCATCTGGAATTTTTATGCATCGCGCTGCAGGGGCGTTTCGGTGGCTCGCATAGGATCCTAGGACACCGCCGTACACCACGCGGTCACCGATCGCCAAGTCGCTAACATCTTCGCCCAGGGCGATAATTTCTCCAGCGGCTTCCAGCCCGAGGGGACTTGGCAAAGGCAACGGATAGGCGCCCGAACGTTGATACACATCCATGTAGTTCAGCCCGATGGCCGTTTGCTGAATTTGAACCTCGCCGGCGGCGGGTGCAGGCAAAGTCACCGTTTCGAGTTCCATCATGTCCGGCCCGCCTTGGGCTTTCATTACGACACGTTTAGCTTGCATAGATCGCTTCCTTTATTTGGTAAATTCGCCTGCTTCGAGCATAACAGTCTGCACCTCGCCCACACCGTTTTCGCGACGGTGGCGGGCGGCGTCATCGTATTCTGGGGAGCGAAAGCAATTTACGCCAGCTTCCAATGTCGGAAATTCAATGACCACGAAGCGTTCGAAATAATCCGGACCTTCCATGATCTCAAACTTACCACCACGCGCCAGTACCTTGCCCCCGTGTTTTGCTATAATGCTGGGGACTTGGTCCGTGTAGCGCTTATAGGCGACAGGTTCGTTAATTTTGGACCGTGCTAGCCAGAATGCGGGCATGAGAAAGTCCTCTCTACATCATGAGATTGGGAAGGAAATTGACGATGCTGGGTACCAACATCAATGTCACACCCGTTAGAAGGATGATGATCCAGTACGGCACACAAGAGACGAAAATTTGGGCAACGCTCACGTCGTCGTCACGGATTGCGGCCTTAACAGTATAGACCAGCAGACCGAACGGTGGCGTCAGTAACCCTGCTTCGATGGCGAGTATGCCGACAATGGCGAAGGCAAGCTGATCAAACCCGAAGGCAACCGCTACAGGTTCTACGATCGGCACGGTAAGCAGCATGATCGAAATTGAATCGATGAGCATACCCAGGATGAACCAGATAAGGATTATGATCGCAAAGACGGTCCAAGCCGTAAAACCACTATATACAAAAAACTCACGGATCGACGTGGTCACACCTGTGATCGCCAGTGTCCTAGAATACAAAGCGGCACAGAGCAGTAAGATCAGGATCGGCGCTGCGGTCTTGCCAACCTGATAGATGGCTTGAATAAACCCGCGCGGTGTCATGCCCTTGATGAACGCCAACACGAGAGCAAGTGTGGCGCCAGCACCTGCCCCTTCCGTCGGCGTGAAAATGCCCAACCAGATGCCACCAAGGACCGAGGCGATAATGAACAGCACGCCCAAAATTGACAGAGCCATAGATCCTGGTTTGATCTCGATCTTCTTGGGATCGAAAGCACCCTCTTCCAACTCGACCTCGACGGCTTCGTTGCCGACCGTATGAGGGCGGAGCAAAGCGGTGATGAGGATATAAGCAATAAAGAGTGCCGCCAGAATGACACCCGGCAGCACCCCAGCTAGAAAGAGACGTCCAATGCTTTGCTCGGTCAAAATACCCCAGACGATCATCAAGACCGACGGTGGGATCAACATTCCCAACACGCTGGACCCTGCGATGGCACCCAATGCAAATCCCTTGTGATACCCGTGCGCCTTCATCTCGGGATACCCGATCCGCGCGAAGGCCGCCGCACTGGCAATGGACACGCCTGTCACAAAGGAAAAGACAGTGTTGCCCAGAACTGTAGCGATGCCAAGACGCGCGGGAATGCGTTTCAGGCCACGGTTGATGGCGACGTAAATATCGGTAATCGCGCCGGAGCGGCCGATAAATTCACCCATGAGTAAGAACAAAGGGATTACCGCAAAAGTAAAATCCCGCAAGGCTTCGGCGCTGGTCGAGGCGACGGTGGCCTCAACGATACGCATCTTTCCGGTGGCTAGGTAAATGCCTACCAAACTGGTGATGCCGAGGCTGATTGCCACATGCACACCCAGTAATACGAGCGTCAGCAACAAGACGATGATGACAGTTGTAGTCGATCCCGAAAGCCCTGACAGTAAATCTCCGAAGGCGGCGATAATCCAGCCAAAGCCGGATCCTGCCCATTCTAGCGTATCGCTCATCGTGTTATACATGTTTCCTCACAGGTCCATCCGTTCAATATCAAGCCCAAATATATCTACCGCCGCGATCAGCAGATAATTAAAACCTGCCAGTGCCGATCCCAAGACAATTGCCCAACGCGCGGGCCATACAGGCACCTGCAACGCGCCTACGCCGTCGAATTCGCCCCGCGTAAAAGAGCGGATCGCATGCGGCAAGGCCGCGTCAAGCAGAAAAAGGAAAAACAGCCCGCCCAGAAGATAGCAAAAAATCCTCAATCCCTTCTGAACCGGTGGCGGCATCATCACCACGAGAAAATCCGCGCGCAGCATCGAACTAGATCGCACAGCGTAACCCACCTGCATAAATACGATGATGACCACCGAATTGGCCACTATCTCCTTGGTGCCGGTTATCGGAATATCCAGAGCACGCAAAATGATGTCCGAAAGCGCAACGAAACACAGACAAAATGCCCAGACTGCACCAAAGATCATCAGCACTTTGGTCAGCCAGTCGGTCATCTTTACAAGCAACATAAGCCTCGCTCCATTAATTTAAGGAAAGCGAGCGGGCCGGCGGCTTACCCCCGGCCCGCGTGATCAGTCAGCGTCTACTCGACAGTGTAGCGCACTGGCCAATCGTATCCGCGCTCCTCTGCACTATCGAGCACAAGGTTCAGCACCTGCTTGGCGGGAAGCCCTTGCCCTTCGAGATCGTCAGCGTTGCGCTGGACCCAGTCCTGCAACGATTCAGCCCACTCTTGGCGTACCGAAGGATCGATCTCGGTTACGGTGATCAACTCGCGCAGCTCGTCAACAAGACGGTCATACTCCGACAAGTTTACCGAGCCGGTCTGCTGCTCATACTCCGCTGCGACTTCCAAAAGGATCGTCTGCACCTCCGGTGGCAACTCGTCGTAGGTGTCCTGATTGATCGTCATGGCGTGCCACGTGATCGAGCCGAAGCCGATCAGCGTATAGTATGGTCCGGGCTCATAAAGTTTAAGATTGACCCACGCAGAGGGGAACATAATCCAACCTTCATAAACGCCAGTCGACATCTCTGTGTAAGCCGTTGCGAGCGATGAGGACACAGGGATGATACCTGCATTCTCCAGCCAGTTTAGGTTAAGACCCGCGCCACCGATCTTGTGGCCTTGCAGATCTTCCAGAGTTTCCCACGGGAAATCAGACCCAATATTATAGCCGCCGTCTGCAATCCGTGCGATCAAAACCTGATTAAACTCGTCTGGGAACACGTCGGTCATGTAGGGAACTTCAGCATAGACATCCTGCGCAATGGCAAGGCTCTGCTCTGGGTCCATGGTGCCGAAAGGCAACATCACCTGAAAGGCATGCAATGGCAGGTTTGATGGCTCAAAGCACATGCAGAATCCGCCAATATCCAAGATGCCATCCTGCACCCCTTCGAGGACTTCCTTAACCGTTACGATCGATCCGGAATACCCCTCAACGAAATTAATCGTGTGCTCAGTCTCGGCCTCAACGCGGCGTTTAAGTTCGGGTTGGAAATAGTCGATCATCAATCCGGCATAAACAACACCGGGCGGGTGGCCCGATCCGATCCGTAGTGTGATTTCGTCTGCCTGTGCGGTGCCAGCGATCAAACTTGTCGCGGCGGCTAGACTATATGCAATCCTCTTCATTGGTCTTCCTCCCAGTTTTTGGCTATTTCAAAGCCTTTGTCGCCTCCCGCCGTTCACTCCGAACGGCTTCAAAAGGCTCAGGTTGCGCTTGGCACAACCAGCTTCACCTCTGGCGGCAACGCCAGCGGTGGATTCGTGCCATCAAGAAATTCGACCGTTGCAAATGCTAAGTCGGTGCCCCCGATGTTTTCGACCGAATGGAGCATGTAATCCCCCGGTCCATAGTGAAAATGTTTGGTTTCACCGACGTAGTGTTCGGTGTCGCGAATTTCGCCAGATGAGAAATATCCACGTGCAATGCCAGGTTTCAGCGCCGACCAAAAATATGGATTAACGTGACGGTGAAACCCGCAGCGGGTTCCGACAGGTATGCGCAAGTGCCAAACGCGAACGCGGTCTGTTTCGGACACGAGAACTGTCCCTACACATCCATTGTCATGGCTTTGCAGCATTTCTTGATAAACGTCCTGTGGCCAATGGGCGAAGGCGGCAGAATCTGGATTGGTTTCCACGTGATGTGGTCCATGTTCGCTCATGCGATTCCTCCTTTATGGGCGATCAGATCAGCGCGCCAATTGGTTTTCTGGGCGTCCGTCAACTCCACCAGTGGTGGTGCCATACGGGCCCAACTATCATCACCTGTGCGCCATGCCTCGGCCTGTTTTATCGCAGCCATTAGCGGATATTTTGATGCGGCCGCGCGGGCAGCTTGCACAGCCTCCATCGCAGTATCGCGTGCCTGCCCTTCTGCGGCTTGCAACGCGACTTGCGTCAGCGAACCAAACACATTTGTCGACCCCGATATAATCCCCGCACTACCAAGGGCCAAACCATCCCAAAGCATCGCTTCAGACGATGGGAAAACGTCAAAGTCCGAACCAATACCACCAGTCGCCTTCATAAATGCAGCCGACTGGCTGAAATCCCCACTGCTGTCTTTCAAACCAGCAATCACCGCGCCAAAATCTGCCTTCAATCGCAGTACTAGATCGGTGGACAATGGAACCGCCGACATCTGGGGGAAATGATACAGGTACACACGCAGATCATCGCGCCCGACGCCATTGATTAGATTGGCGTAATAGGCATAAAGCCCATCATCAGATGGGTTCTTGTAATAATACGGCGGCAAGACCAGCACATTGGTATAGCCCGCGTCGCACGCCGCCTTGGTCAACGCCAGACAATCACCAGAGGCCGGCGCCCCAGTGCCAAAAATCACGCGATCTGTTTCAATGCCAGCCTTCGCAAAGGCCGCAGGCAATTCCAGACGGTCCACCATGGCAACGGACGTGCCCTCGCCCGTGGTGCCTGTCGGGGCAACGCCGTCGCAGCCCCCATCGGATAAAAGGTGCTTTGAATAGGCGACCGATTTGTCGAAATCCAATGAGCCGTCTGCTTTGAACGGGGACACCGCCGCCGCGTATATGCCACGCCGTGCTTTCATCAAGCTCGCTTTCATGACTTGTCTCCCGTCGCATTGCCCTTACCGCGCATCGACACGACGACTTTAATCGCATCATCGACCCGTTCGCGCGCATAACGCAGTGCCTCGGGCAATAAATCCAACGGGAAAGTGTGCGTGTGAATAACCGACGCATCAAAACGCCCCGCAGCCATAAACGCCATCGCGCGGTGGGTTGCGGATTTGCCCTCGCCTCGTGTTCCGTAAAGATAGATGTTGTTCACGGCGAGATAGCCGAGATCGAAGTTCACCGGATTTTTCGGAAAAGCGGCCAGACAGACTTTGCCGCCCCGATTGGTCATATGCACGGCGTCGTTCACAGTCGTTTCATTTCCCGCGCAATCCATAACGTAATCCGCGCCTTTACCGGTAATTTCCATGACACGCGCGACAACATCTTCTTTGCGCCCGTCGATGACATAATCTGCCCCGAGCTGGCGTCCGATTTCATTCCGATTTTCCCGCGTTCCAACCAGTATAACTGGCGAAGCACCCAGCGATTTGGCAACTGCCACCGCCAAAAGCCCGATGGGCCCCGGTCCGATGACGACCATGCTTTCGCCAGAAATTAGCCCCCCGAGTTCGGTCATCCCATACATCGATGTTCCCGCCGTGACGACCAATGTCGCCTCTTCGTCGGACATATGATCGGGCACTTTGATCATCGTATTGATGTTGTTGATCGCATATTCGGCAAAGCCACCTTGCGACGTGAACCCGTTGGCGCGGTGGCCTTTGTTTTTGTCGCCGTAGTTCAAGCCATAATTGTGACAGGACGTATACATGCCCGCGCGGCAGCGTTTGCACTGGCCGCACCCCGCATGAATTTCGACTGTTACGCGGTCCCCGATCTCAAACTCATCCACGCCGGGCCCAAGGGCGGCTATTGTTCCCATATATTCATGACCGGGAGTCCAGTTTTTATTGAATGGCTTTCCACCCTCAACAACGGCAGGTGTGCCGTATGAAATCACTTCGAGGTCGGTGGCGCAGATCGCCACAGCGTCAATCCGGACAAGCGCTTCTGCGCGTTCGGGGGCTGGCAGTGGTTTGTCGACCAAGGTTAATTCGTCAGGATCACCAAGAACCCACGCCCGCATCGTTGTGGGAAGCTTCATGGTATCAGCGGTTGTCACACCGTCCCAGTTTTGCCCGTTGCCCATGTATCCCCCCCGCGGCTATATGTTGGCGACCAGATTAGTTGACCAATTTAGCGAATCGTGTCAGCGGACTACCAACGTAACGCTCAAAAACAGAATGACCGATGAATCAAAATAGATTGCATGATAATTTTGTATATTCTACATCTGAAAATCAGATGACAAGACGGGGTGTGGGAAAAATTGGTCAACCAAAGTCATCTACATCGTTGGAATTTGTTCGGCACTGGTTAACCCAAAGTAATCAGAAAACCGGCAGCCGCCTGCCACCTGAACGCATCCTCGCAGGCACACTAAGTCTAAGCAGGCCAAAGCTGCGCAAAGCTCTTGCGGTTCTAGAAAATGAAGGCCGGATCAATCGCCATGTCGGGCGCGGTACCTTTGTGATCATCCCGCCCACCCCGTTGATATCGATGGCGGACATGACCGACCGCGTCAGCCCGTATGATGCGATGACCGCGCGCATAACGCTTGAACCGGAACTAGCACAACTGGCCGCATTACACGCCACGCCGCAGCAGATCAGCCGAGCCTTGACGCTTTGTGCAGATATCCGCGCCGCACCGACGTGGGAAGAATATGAACGCCTTGATTCCGCGCTACATGATTTGATCGCACAAAGCTCTGGCAATGTTTTGCTGCACGAAATGCACAAAATAATGAACGCTGTGCGCCAAGTCGTTATATGGCGGCAGTTGTTACTAAGTGTCGAAGGGCCACCCCCTGATTACCAGTCATTTAACGAACACGATGCGATCGTTACCGCCATCGCCAAACGTGATTGCGCGGCGGCCAAATTGGCTATGCGCGCGCATCTGAAATCTACGCTAAATGCAATGACTGCTGAAGTTTGACACAAAAGGAATAACCATGATTGACCTCTATTCTTGGACCACACCGAACGGCCGCAAAGTTTCTATTCTTCTCGAAGAATTGGGCATCCCCTACACCGTGCACAGCGTCGACATTTCAAAGGATGAACAGTTTGATCCCAATTTCCTGAAGATCGCGCCAAATAATCGCATCCCCGCAATCGTCGATCACGAGACCGGAATCCAAATGATGGAAACAGGTGCGATCATGATGTACCTCGCTGATAAGCATAAAAAATTCCAATGTGAGGGCGATGAATATTGGAAGATGGTTGAATGGCTCATGTGGCAAATGGGCGGCCTTGGTCCGATGCTTGGACAGGTCCACCACTTCGTCAAATACAACAAAGGCAAATCCGAATACGGCGAACAAAGATATCACGGCGAGGGCAAGCGATTGTACCGTGTCTTGAACGAACGTCTGGAGGGGCGCGACTATATCGCAGGCGACGGGCGCGGCATGTACACCATTGCAGACATGGCGTGCTGGCCTTGGGTATCGCGGTTTGAATGGCAGGAAATTGATTTGAACGAATTCCCGAATGTCCGCAATTGGTACGTGCGAATTGCCGAACGGCCCGCCGTTCAAAAAGGCTATTCCGTCCCCAAATTCACAACCGAGGTGCCAATGCCATGAGCAGCCCAGACGCATATCGCCCCACTCTGCACCGCTTCACCCTTGGGCAAGCGGACGTGACCACGATCCTCGACGGCGCGCACATTCGCGAACCGATAAACCCACCATTCGCGATGGATAAATCCGAGGGCGAAATCGCGGCCATCGCCCATACCAATAACCTGCCCACAAACGGGTTCGAAAACACCTACACGCCGACGGTCATCACCGTTGGTGGGAAGACGGTTCTGTTTGATACTGGGTTTGGTGCGATGGAGCGTGACAATGGCGCGGGCAATCTTGTGCGCCGACTTGGCCTTGGGGGGTATGCGCCCGAAGACATCGATGTCGTGGCGTTCACCCATTGCCACCCCGATCACATCGCCGGTGTAATGGAGGGCGATAAACCGACGTTCCCGAATGCCCGCTATGCCATTGGGCGGCGCGAATATGACGCGTGGAATGACGGATCGGAAATCCCTGCGCAACGCCAACAAAACCGCAATATGTTTCTGAAACTGATCCCGCCGCTTGCGGAAAAAATGACATTTCTAGAAGACGGCGACGCAGTTGTTGCGGGGCTCACGGCGGAGGCTGCGTTCGGCCATTCGCTTGGTCACATGATGTATCGCCTAGAAAGCGACAACAAATCGCTGCTGGTCTGGGGTGACGTCACCAACCACTATGTGTTTTCCCTGCAATATCCCGACAGCACTGTTGGCTTTGATGATGACAAAGACGTGGCCATCGCGTCGCGCAAACGGGTGCTGGATATGGTGGCAACCGATCGTCTATTGGTCAGCGGCCATCACATGCCGTTTCCCTCTATTGGCTACGTTGAACGTAACGGCGACAGCTACCGCTGGACCCCTGCAAGCTATCAGTTGCGGATTTAAAATCAGGCGGGCGGTTTGGCCACGAGCCGCCCGACAATGCGCCGCGCAATCGGCGCAACGATCAGTACAGCAGGAAATGCGACGATCCAGCTCGAATACCACGCGCGGAACCATGTCGCGGGCAGATCACCTGACAGCCGGAACGGGTGTTAAACGCGATTGACGCGGCAAAATAGGCACGCCATTCGAGGAGGATACGGCGATGATCGGCGACTATTCTATCGTGTTCTTGGGCGTTGCCGGATTTGCAGTGTTCTTTGTAGCTTTGGCCAAGGCAGGATTCGGCGGCATGATCGCGTCGCTGGCCATGCCGTTGGTGGCCGCGTTTTCTGACATCACCACTGCGATTTCCGTGCTTTTGCCCACTTACATCGTGATGGATATCATCCTCGCATGGGTTTACCGCAAATCCGTTCCCTACGCGATGTTATGGCCCATGGCGGCGGCAGGCATTGTCGGCGTTTTCATTGCCGCCGTTGTGTTTCGCTACATTGATACAAATTACCTCGCGATATTTTTAGGGGTCATGTCGTTTGTCATCGGTGTGAAGTTCTTTATCATTCGCGCGCTGCAAAAGTCCGAAGTAGAGGCGATCGTTGATCCATCTGCGCGCAATTGGCCGCGCCTTATCGGGCTGAACGGCGCGACGGGGTTCACCAGCTTTTTCCTGATGGGTGAAGCCCCGATCCAGATGTTCCTGCTGCCCTTCCGCCTAGCGCCGCAGGTCTATGTGTCTTTGTTGATCTGGTACTTTTTCCTGATCAACATCGTCAAAGTCCCGATTGCGTTTGGTATCGGTCTGGTGACCATCGACAGCCTTTGGGTTTCGGCCTGCCTGCTGCCGATCATGCCGCTGGGTATGTTCATCGGAAAGCGGATCAACAAACGCATTCCAAAAGACCCGTTTTACGTGATCATTCACGTTCTGCTGGTGATCCTCGGGGGGTATCTGGTGGTCAACGCGTTTGCCCAGATGGGTGCTGCCTAAGGCGCGCCAGACAAAGAAAAAGGGCGCGCAACGGTACTGTCATGTGTGGACGGCTCCTTTTATGCAAGGGTTAATTTGAGTGACTTTGATGTTTGCAGGTTGCGGTCATGTGCCCGGCCTTTTGATGCGGTTGATAATACCGCTGGGTACTGTCAGATAAAACTAACT
>ERZ887830.1177-NODE-1177-length-15203-cov-7.226433_pt1 | contig 15203 bp, 16 predicted proteins | sample MGYA00521101_ERZ887830 | MGnify/ENA primary metagenome ERZ887830 (study PRJEB32303, sample SAMEA104408592) | aquatic metagenome | biome: Marine water; feature: Pelagic; material: water | place: Baltic Sea | collected 2014-06-05T16:38:00 | depth 1,762 m ...
TTAATGGGATTAAGGCAATAAATTTTTAAACATTATTTGCCTATTATTACTTAATCAAATTTGCTTTTTTAAATAAAGATCCTTATTATCAACTGAATGTTAAAAGTTCATTTTGTCGCAAATACAAGAGCAGGCCGTATTATTTGGTTGTTAGAGGAACTTGGTCTTGAGTATGAGGTTAACATAATGCCATTTACAAAAGAAGGCCTCAAGTCAGATGAACATCGTGCTCGACACGAATTGGGTAGGGTTCCTGTACTAGAGGATGGTGAGGTATCAATTTTTGAATCAGGTGCAATTATTGAATATATTTTAGCCCGTTATAAAGATGGTGGACTGAAGCCAGAAGTAGATTCTCCTGAATTCCCATTTTACCTGCAATGGTTTCATTATTGCGAAGGTATGGTCATGCCACCAATGAATCAAATTGTAGTACAAACAATTATACTGCCTCCAGACAGAAGAGATAAGAATGTTTTATTACAGGCACAAAAATTGTTGACCAAGGCACTGATTCCTGTGAATAAAAATCTTGCAGATAAAGACTATCTTATCGGTGATTTTTCTGCTGCTGATTTAATGCTGGGGCACGCATGTTATATGTCAAATAAAATGGGATGTGTTCCTGATGAAATGACAAATATTAAGGTCTATGTCGACAGAATCACAGCAAGACCAGCCTTCAAAACAGCTATAAATTTAAAATAGTCATTTAGTTTTACTTTTTCTAAAAAGAGTTTGGTTATAATTATTAAATTTTATTAATATTTATTAAGATCAATAATTCTCATTGTAATAAAAAGATATAGGCATATTCCTCTTATATGCTTAATAAATTCTTAATGATTATTTTAATTTTCTTAATTGCTTCATGTGACTCATCTGACAACGAACTTTATGGAAATATAGATATTAAATCAGAAGACATTTCAATTCTAAACAGTAACTCAAAAATAATTAATGGTGAGAGAAAAAAAATAAACCTAGATTTATCTTTTAATGAGCAAATCACCAATCAAATGCCGCGCGATAAAAGAATAGATAATATTTTTGAAGGATTATCAACGGATCTATACAGCTTAATAATAAAATATTAACATTGAAGGATTTGATCGTCTAAAAAGATGAAAACAATTAGAAAACCAACTATTGAAAATAAACTATAGAGCTTAAATAAAAATAAATTATTTTCTTGCTGAAACGATCCAAGTTGCACTGTCAAACATTAAGCCTTCATCTGTCATAAATGGTTTAAAGGCATTAGCTAATGATTGTAAGAGTTTATCTTTAATTGCGGAGTCAATTGATTTTATACTTTCAGCAATTACTGGATTTAAAGAAACAAAATTAAAAACTGCTTCATCAATATTCTGATTTGCAAACCACAATATTTTAGTTGCCATTGGTTCGATCGCTATATTTGCAAAACCAGCAGTAGTTAGTATTTCATCAATATAATCAGGTTCTTGAAATGCAAAAGGACTAGGTGCTCTTATTTCTGGAACGGGTAACTCTAAAAACTCTTTTAATACTGTTGCTGATACTCCATGCCAAGGATTAACTTTAGGTGATTGCCAACAAACAAAGGCTAGGGTGGAATCTTTCTTTAATGAGTTAAATATATTTAAAAAAGCTGCTTTTGGATCATCAAAAAACATTACTCCAAATCTAGAAAAGGCAGCATCATAATTTTCTTTTACTAGAGGTTCTAATTGAACATCTTGAACAATAAATTCGGCATTCAAAATATTTTCATTTGCCGCAAGTGTCTTTGCTTGGACTAACATAGGCAGTGATATATCTAATCCGGATACTGTACTATTTGCATGCTCACTGGCAATATCAAGTGTTGTTCTGCCAGTACCACATCCAATGTCTAATATTTTACTACAATTTGATAAATCTATTTTTTTTAAAGCAGCATCACCTAGCGGCTTTAGGGTTATGTCAAGTTCACGTTGTCTTTCAACCCAGACATCTCCACCTTTGCCTGACCAGAAAGCTTTTTGTTTAACATTCTGCTCCTGGTTAGTCATGTTCTCCATCTTTGCCACGAAAGAACTTGTGGTCAAAAACTTCAGGTTTTTTTTTCGCTGTTTGGAAAACAAATGCAGTAACGAATATTGCAGCGATTAGTAGTGCGTGAGCAATAGCTGTATATTTAAAAAAGCCTATGCTATTTACAATATAGATTGAAAATACTGCACTCCACATGAATGCTAAGATTTGCATTACTAAGTGGCGAACTTCCATATTTTGAACATTACTAATTGGGTTGTAGTCTGAATTCATTACAGAATTCCATATTTTTTTCATTGTATCCATATTTTTACTTATAAGCATTCTTGCGAAGATTGCTATGGCTTTCTTTTGCTAAATCATATGTTAGTATAAGGATATATGTATATTATTACAAAAATCAACATGGAGAAACGCTATGGCCAAAGGTATGGACAGTAAGAAAAACGAAAAAAAACAAGGTAAATCACTTAAAGAAAAAAGAGCACTTAAAAAAGAAAAAAGAAATAAGTAATATGTAATAAGAAATAAGTAAGCATATTTATTGAAGATAATTTTCTATGCGTACAATTCAATTACATAATGAATTTAGCTATGAATTTATTAATATCATCAAATGATTATGTTCTATGGACTATAATAAAGATTTTAATTTAATTTTGAACAGTCTAGATGATGCGATCATCATTGTTGACAGTGAAAATAAAATTTTATATCAAAATAGTTATTCAGAAAAAATATTTAGTAATAATTTTTCAGGCTTACCCATATCTAATTTGGTGCGTGATCCAATTATCCTTGAATCTTATCAAAATGTTATTAGGACCAAAGAAAATCATGCCGTTATATTTGTAGCATCTAATTTTATAGATAACTTGGATATAAGAGAAAATATTTTCGATGTCAGTATTAGATATGTAGATAATGCTGATGATTTTTTTATCATAATTACTCTAAAAAATATTACTATTCAAAGAAATATAGAACGGATGCGTACTGATTTTATTGCAAATGTTAGCCATGAATTAAAGACTCCAATGTCTACAATTATAGGTTTTTTAGAAACCATTAATTCAACAGCTATAGATGATAAAGAGGCTCAAAAAAAATTTATTGATATTATAAGTCGAGAGGCAAATAGAATGAATCGTTTAATTGAAGATTTACTTGTCATTTCTAGAATAGAATCTAATGAACATATTTTTCCAACTAGTAGGGTTGATATTTATAAATTGATTAATCAAGTTAAACAAAATCTTATGAAAAGCGCTATGGAAAAAAGTATTAAGATTAATGTTAATACTTTTGAAGGAGAGCTTTTTATTTTAGGTAATGAAGATGAGTTAGTGCAAGTTTTTACGAATCTATTTGAAAATTCAATTAAATATGCCAATCAAGGTTCTGCAATAACTGCAAACTATAGACTTGAGAATAGTAATGTAGTTGATAACAATCAAACTAAATTAGTTAAATCAACATTTACAGTTATTGAAATAATTGACCAAAGCGAAGGTATACCAGAAAAACACATAAGTAGATTAACAGAACGATTCTACAGAATCGATGCTGGTAGATCTCGAGAAGTAGGTGGTACTGGTCTGGGCTTAACCATAGTTAAGCACATACTTAATAAGCATAGAGCTAGTTTGGACATTGCTAGTAAAGTAGGTGTTGGCAGTGTTTTTACTGTTAAATTCCCCTCAGCACTAGTTAAATAAGCAAAAGTATTATTTTAATTTGTAACAAAACTGCAACATAACTTCTATATGTTTGTAATATAGAATCGATATTGTTTAATCATTAATTAATGTTAAACGGAGTATATAAAATGAAATTTATTAAATTAATGTCACTCATAATCTTTGGTGTGTCTTTGTTCACTGTTAGTGCAAATGCTAGAGATACGATTAAAATAGTTGGATCTTCAACAGTATATCCTTATGCAACAGTGGTTGCGGAACGATTTGGAAAATCTAAATTTAATACACCTGTTATTGAAAGTACAGGTACTGGTGGCGGAATGAAATTATTTTGCGCCGGTGTCGGAACAGAACATCCTGATATCACTAATGCATCAAGGAAAATCAAAAACAAAGAAATCGCTCTTTGTGCAAAAAATGGTGTTACAGATATAATTGAGATTACTATTGGTAATGATGGACTAACATTAGCTCATAGCCTAGATGCCGCTAACGCCAATTTTAATCAGGAACAGCTTTTTTTAGCTCTTGCTGAAAAAATACCTTCGAATGGCAAACTTATTGACAACCCATATGTAAAATGGAGTGATATTGATAGCAGTCTTCCTAATCATAAAATAGAAATTTTAATTGCACCTCCAACATCTGGAACACGTGATGCTTGGAATTCTCTAATTATGGTTAAAGGTTGTAAAGCTTCAGGTGCTTATAAAATTTGGGAAACTGAAGGTGAAAAAGCTAAGAAGAAATGTAGTATTGTAAGAGAAGATGGTGGAGCAATTGAAGCTGGAGAAAATGACACTCTAATTGTTCAAAAACTTGCTGAAGACCCTGAAAGATTTGGTTATTTTGGTTACAGTTATCTATTAGCAAACGAAGATAAGATTAAAGCATCTTCAATTGCTGGAATACAACCTTCACTTGAAGGTATTCAAGATTATTCTTACCCAATAGCTAGACCATTACAATTTTATGTTAAAAAAGCACATGTAGGCGTTGTACCTGGGATTAAAGAATTTTTGAAAATCTTTACAAGTGAAGATGCTATGGGACCGGATGGTTATTTAACTGATATTGGCCTTGTGGCCTTAGATGATGTTTCAGCAGACGCTGTTAGATCGGCCGCAATCAATCTCGAAACACTAAAATAAATTAATTTTATTAGTTTATTTTAAACGGGGGCAAAGTTTTTCTTTGTCCCTGACTAATTTATAAACTAATAAATTAATATGAATATTTTATCTCTTTTCATTATACTAATTATAGCATTTATTGGATATTTTGTTGGAAGATCTAGAGCTAATTCTATTAGAAATTTATCTGGTAAAAGGTTAACCTCAATAAGTCATTATTATGGGTATTATGTTGCTATTTGGTCTCTTGTACCTGCAGCAATAGTATTTCTACTAATATTAATCTTTAATGATTACTTTGTTACAAATTACGTTTTATCTGGTTATGAAGATTTAGAAAATTCTTCTCGCGATTTAATTATGGCTCAAATTGAAAATACTAGAAATGGTATTCAATTAGCTAATAGCTTAGATTCAAATATTATTGCAGCAGTAAAGAAACTTAATTACATAGAAAGCCAATACAGAATATCTGGATTTATTGTTGTACTTAGCATTTCCGCATATTTATTTGTCCATGCATCTATTAAAATTTCCCCATCTCTTGATAGTAGAAAAATAGTTGAGAGAGTATTTCTAATCTTATTTTTTTCATGTTCATTAATAGCAATATTAACAACTGTAGGTATAGTTATTTCATTGCTATTTGAAACTTTAAAGTTTTTTAATTCTGTGCCTATTTTAGATTTTTTATTTGGCCTGAATTGGAGCCCGCAAAGAGCATTTGTAAGCGATGCAAGTGAACTTGTACCAGAGGATATTGCAGGTGCTTTTGGTGCTTTGCCATTATTTGCAGGTACATTTCTGATTGCATTTGTTGCAATGTGCATAGCAATACCAGTTGGCTTATTATCAGCAATATATATGGCTGAATATGCTAGCTCAAATATTAGAAATATTGCAAAACCATTAATTGAAATTTTAGCGGGTATACCTACTGTAGTTTATGGTTTTTTTGCAGCACTCACTGTTGCACCGTTCGTAAGAAATTCTGGAATGAGTTTAGGGTTAGAGGTCTCATCAGAAAGCGCTTTAGCTGCTGGTTTTGTAATGGGAATTATGATTATTCCTTTTGTCTCATCGTTATCAGACGATGTTCTTAATTCAGTACCAAGAAACTTAAGAGAGGGATCTTATGCGATGGGTTCTACAAAAAGCGAAACTATTATAAGAGTTTTATTGCCCGCTGCCTTACCTGGTATCATTGGTTCGTTTCTTTTAGCTATTTCTAGGGCAATAGGTGAAACAATGATTGTTGTAATGGCAGCAGGTCTTGCGGCAAAGTTAACTGCCAATCCATTAGATGCAGCAACAACTATCACTACACAAATTGTAGTTATACTTATAGGAGATCAAGAATTTGATAGCCCAAAAACTCAAGCCGCTTTTGCACTTGGCTTAACATTATTTATTGTAACACTGCTATTAAACTATATTGCCTTGAGAGTAGTTAAAAAATATTCAGAAAGGTATGAATAATGTCGTTTGTTAATCTTAATGATAATAATCTGCAAAAAAGACTATCAAGAGAATTTAGATTTAAAGTTTATTGCATTATGGCCATGACTTTTGCATTAGGTTTTGTTTTATTTTTATTCACTAGTATTTTTTCTACTGGCTATTCTGCTTTTTATAAAACAATGATACCTATTGAAATTTCTTTATCTAGTGTTGTACCTGATAGCAATTCATTCGCATTAATGACTAACGAAGAGATTAATGATCTTTCTATCTATTCATTATCAAAAAAAAATATTTATAATTTATTTCCCAATATAACTGATAGAAAAGAAAAAAAAGAAATATTAAAAATATTTTCATATGAATTTGAAGATGAAATAAAAAATTTTTTAAAAGATAATAAGGAAAATATTAATGATATAAATATTATCTACCTAACTGCCTCAGATGATATTGATCAACTGCATAAAGGGAATTTTCCTAGAGATATACCGGAAAAAAGAAGAAGATTATCCGATTTGCAATTAAGCTTTTATGATGAGTTAATTTTAGAAAATAAAATTGAAACAGAATTTAATTTTCCTTTTTTTACTAGGGGTGATTCTAGGGAACCTGAGCTTGCTGGAATAGGCGGTGCATTAGCCGGATCATTTTTTACAATTATTGTTGTATTAATATTATCACTTCCATTTGGATTATTGGCGGCCATATATTTACAAGAGTTTGCACCTCAAAACAAATTTACAGATTTTATTGAAATTAATATTAATAATCTTGCAGCGGTTCCTTCAATTGTTTTTGGCCTACTTGGTCTTGGTATTTTACTCAATGCTTTTGGTATGCCTAGATCAACTGCATTAGTTGGAGGTGTAACCCTTTCATTAATGACGCTTCCAACCATTATAATTGCTACTAGAGCAGCATTGCGGGCTGTTCCACCCTCCATTAGAGAAGCTGCGTTAGCAGTCGGAGCAACTAGAATGCAAGCAGTTATGCATCATGTTGTACCTGTTGCAATGCCTGGTTCATTAACAGGGGCTATAATAGGTATTGCACAAGCATTAGGAGAAACAGCACCTTTATTGTTAATTGGTATGGTTGCTTTTGTTGTAGATGTTCCATCAACTCCTGTAGATCCATCGGCGTCTCTTCCAGTACAAATTTATCTATGGGCAGAAAGTGCAGAAAGAGGATTCGTCGAAAAAACGTCTGCAACTATTATGATGTTATTAGGACTTTTAATTATATTAAATTTAACAGCTGTTATAATAAGAAGAAAATTTGAAACCAAGTGGTAACTAACTATGAATGAAACAAAAATAATTACTAATAATGTAAATGTATACTATGGAGAAAAACAAGCTCTTCATAATGTTTCAATGAACATGCAAGCAAATGAAGTTACAGCATTAATTGGACCTTCGGGTTGTGGCAAGTCTACATTTATTAGATGTTTAAATAGAATGAATGATGTAATTGATACGTGTAAAGTTGAAGGAACAATAACAATTGATGGGTATGACATATACTCAAAAGAAACTAGCGTGGAAAAACTTAGAGAACGTGTCGGTATGGTTTTTCAAAAACCCAATCCATTTCCGAAATCTATTTATGAAAATGTTGCATATGGTCCAAAAATTCATGGTATAGCAAATAATAAAAATGAATTAGATGAGATTGTTGAAAATAGCCTAAAACAAGCAGCTATATTTGATGAAGTTAAAGATAGGTTACATGAGCCAGGAACTGCACTATCAGGAGGTCAACAACAAAGACTATGTATTGCAAGAGCTATATCTGTGAATCCAGACATAATATTAATGGACGAACCTTGCTCAGCCTTAGATCCAATTGCTACAGCTAGAATAGAGGAACTTATGGAAGAATTAAAAAAAGATTATACAATAGTAATTGTGACTCATTCAATGCAACAGGCTGCACGGGTATCGACTAAAACTGGTTTTTTTCACATGGGGAATTTAGTGGAGGTTGATAAAACTGAAGTGATATTTTCAAATCCTAGTAATAAAAAAACTCAAGATTATATAACAGGAAGGTTTGGATAATGAGTGAACACATTGTAAAATCATATGATGAACAATTAGAATTAATTAATTCTAATTTAATTATAATGGGCGGTCTTGTCGAAAGTCAGATTAAAAACTCAATTAAAGCATTGGAAGATAAAGATACATCTTTTGCTGAAGAAATAATTTCTGATGACAATAAAATCGATGAACTTGAAAAAGATATTAATGAGCTTGCATATAAGATTATTGCAATGAGACAGCCTTTAGCTAATGACTTAAGAACTGTTATTTCAGCTTTAAGCATAGCAAACGACTTGGAAAGAATGGGTGACCATGCAACAAATATTGCCAAACGTGTTGCAGATGTCAAAGTTAATTTGCCAGATGCGCCAACATTAGAAATTGTAAGAATGGGTGAAGATGCGCAAAAAATGATTAAAGATGTGTTAGATGCTTTTGTGCAAAGATCAGATAAATTAGCTATGAATGCTTGGCATTACGATGTAAATATCGATGATACTTATATTGGAATTTATAGAGATCTACTTAAAATTATGTCGGACGATCCTGATAGTGTAGCGGGTTGTTCACATTTACTCTCAATTGCTAAAAATATTGAACGATTAGGTGATTATGCTCAAAATATTGCTGAAGACATACATTTTATTATAACTGGTTCAGCTTTGGAAAAAAAATAAGAAACAAGTAATAACCTTAACTTGTAATAAAAAAGTAACACTTTTTAAATATTTTAAATGTATGAAACCTAAGATTCTATTAGTTGAAGATGAAAGTTCAATAATTGAACTAATTAAATATAACTTATTAAAATCTGACTTTTTAGTTGATGTTGCCGAAGATGGTGAACAAGCTGTTGACCTTATTTTTTCTGATAAAAAATATGACTTAATAATTATTGATTGGATGCTACCTGAAATTTCAGGAATTGAGTTGTGCCGTAGAATTAGAAAAAACAAAGATACTAAAAATATTCCATTAATTATGTTGACTGCAAGAGGTGAAGAAGAGGATCGCCTTCGTGGATTTGAAGCTGAGGTAGATGACTACATCACTAAACCTTTTTCAATTAAAGAATTAGTAGCTAGAATAAGAGCTGTTTTAAAAAGACTAAGGCCTGTCTTCTTCGAAGAGGTTTTGACGTATAAAGAAATTCAAATGGATATTTCTACTCATACAGTCATTAGGGAAGGTATTTTAATTAAATTAGGACCAACTGAATTTAACTTATTAAGGTTTTTACTAGAAAATCAGGGCAAAGTATACTCAAGAGACCAACTATTAAACCATGTTTGGGACAACGGTTCTTATGTCGAACCCAGAACAGTTGATGTACACGTAAGAAGACTTAGAAAAGCTTTAAATACAGGATTTAAAGTTGATCCAATAAGAACTATACGATCAGCCGGATATTCTTTGGGCAATTAATATGTGTAACATTTTATATTTGTGCACTCATATTATTTTAATGCAACTAATGGGCTTGGCTCTTGTTATCATCTTATTTAAAATACTTAAACTAGATCGATAGATTAAATTGTTGCTAGCATTCATATTTAACAATACCATATTTTTATGAGTGACAAGAAAACAGACCCTGTGCAACCAGTAAGTGGAAAGTTAGTTCCACGATATGCTGGACCATCTACTTTTGCCAGACTTCCCGAATTGAGAGATGTTGAGCATTGTGATGTCGCTATTATTGGAGTTCCATTCGATGCAGGCACAAGCTACAGACCTGGCGCAAGATTTGGTCCACAGGCAGTTCGACAAGCTTCAAGGCAATTAAGAACCAATTATCATCCAAATTATGATGTCGAGCCGTTTAAGGTTCAGCAAGTTGCAGACGCTGGAGACATTACCTGTAACCCATTTAATATTGATGAAGCTATTAAGCAAATAGAAGATGGCGCAACTGATCTTTTAAGTAGAGTTAAAAATATTATAACAATAGGTGGTGACCATACGATTGCTCTGCCACTTCTTCGTGCGGTAAATAAAAAATGTGGACAACCTGTAGCCCTTGTACATTTTGACGCGCACTTAGATACATGGGATACTTATTTTGGAGCACCTTATACGCATGGAACTCCTTTTCGAAGAGCAAGAGAAGAAGGTTTGTTTTTGGACGATGCTTCTATGCATGTTGGTATTCGCGGACCTTTATATAGTCGTGATGATCTAAAAGAAGATGCAGACTTAGGTTTTAAGATAATACATTGCGATGATTTTCAAACGCAAAGTATAGACCAAATAGTAAAAAGAATTAAAGATCGTGTAGGTGATAATCCACTCTACTTATCCATTGATATAGATGTTTTAGATCCAGCGCATGCACCAGGAACCGGTACCCCTGAAATAGCCGGCATGACTAGTAGAGAGATGCTTAATGTATTAAGAGGCTTATCCGATATGAACTTAGTGTCAGCTGATGTAGTTGAAGTTGCCCCAGCTTATGATCATGCTGAACTTACTTCTACTGCTGCAGCTACGATTGTATTTGAGCTAATTAATATAATAGCTAAAAATAAATAGCCTAAAACGTCACTTTATCTTTGAATTTAATTTAAAATAGTAATAATAATCATTCTAAAGTAGAACGATTCAAGTTATTAGTATTTAGATATGAATGAGCTTATTGCATCAATAATTGATAGAAAAACTATTATATTTGCCAATGAGGGCAGGTTGCTAAAAAAATGCTTCTTAGCAATAATTATATTAACTTTAGCATTTCAACAAGGTGCTTTAGGTGAAGTTGTTAGAGCATCTATGGTTGATGCTTATTTGCAAGTTTCAGTATTTGTAGGATTTACTTTATTTATATTTATTGGATTAGATTCATTTACTAAGTTTGATATTGATAAATTTTTAGAAAATTCAAAAAAATTTCATGTTCCTTTAGCATCTTTTTTAGGAGCTTTACCAGGTTGTGGTGGGGCTATCATAGTCGTCACACAATACATTCAAGGCAGAATAAGTTTTGGATCATTAGTTGCGGTGCTTACTGCTACCATGGGAGATGCAGCATTTTTATTATTAGCATCGGAACCTACAACAGGTATTTTTATATTTGTTCTTGGTGGAAGTGTTGGTGTTATATCTGGTTATATTGTCGATTTAATTCATTCAAGTGACTACTTGCAAAGTGAATCTAAAATAAACTTAGAATTTGAAAAATTAGAAAAAACTTTAGTATCTAAGTTCAATTTATTTTGGTGCCTAGTTTTTATCCCAGGTTTTATAATAGGACTGTTGGTAGCCTTTCAAGTTGATGTAGACAACATATTGAATTTACCTAAAGAACTTAGTCTTGTTACTATAGTTGGATCTATAGGTGCATTTTTATCAATTTTTATGTGGGCATTAAATCCTCTTAGTGATTTTCAATGTTCAACAGATCGTTCTCGTAATTATGTTTCTAGAGTTGTCGACACTACAAATTTTGTCTCTACTTGGGTTATTTGTGGTTTTTTAGTGTTTGAAGTTTTTATGTTTTTCACATCAATTGATTTAAAGATTTTGTTTGGTGTATGGCTGCCATTTGTCCCTTTAATTGCAATATTGTTGGGATTTTTACCTGGATGTGGACCACAAATTATTGTTACAACATTTTATTTGAACGGTTACATTCCTCTGTCTGCAGAAATGGGTAATGCAATCGCTAATGATGGCGATGCATTATTTCCAGCAATCGCCTTAGCTCCAAAAGCTGCCATAATTGCTACTTTATATAGTGGAATACCAGCAATTATAGTTGCGTACGGATATATGTACTTATTTGAATAAAAAATCATATATTTCCTAAAAAAATAGTTTCCTTTATCACGTGAAGCGGTTAGAAGAGGCTCACATATATCAATTTTCATAAAATGACAGTCGAACTTAGAAATATTGCAATTATTGCACACGTTGACCACGGTAAAACAACCTTAATTGATTCAATCATGAAACAGACAGGTATGTTTCGAGACAATCAACAAGTTGATGAAAGGCTGATGGATTCTGGCGATCTTGAAAAAGAACGTGGCATTACTATTCTGGCTAAGCCAACATCAATCATGTGGAAAGATGTGCGTATTAATATTATCGATACACCTGGTCATGCTGATTTTGGTGGTGAAGTAGAACGTGTCCTACAAATGGCTGATGGAGTTATCTTGTTAACCGATGCAGCTGAAGGACCTATGCCTCAAACAAAGTTTGTTTTAGGTAAGGCATTAGCGCTTGGACTCAAACCAATTGTGATAATTAATAAGATCGATAGACCGGATGGTAGACCAACTGAAGTAGTTGATGAGGTTTTTGATTTATTTGTTGCTTTGGATGCAAATGATCAGCAGTTAGATTTTCCAATATTATATGCAGCTGGCCGTGATGGCTGGTGTGTTAAAGAATTAGAAGATGAACGCGTTAATCTACATCCTTTGCTAGATGTTGTTTTGGAACATGTTGAGCAACCGCAAGTAGATCATGACAAACCATTTGCAATGTTAGCAACCTTATTAGATTCGGATCCTTATTTAGGCAGATGCTTAATAGGACGTGTTGCTCAAGGTAGTGCGAAAGTAAATGACTCAGTCAAAGCTATTAATTTGGATGGAAAAAGCATTGAAACTGGTCGACTGACTAAGCTATTAACGTTTAAAGGCACAGAACGAGTAATCGTTGATGAGGTTCAGGCAGGTGATATAATTTGTATTGCTGGCTTAACTAAAACTTCAGTGGCAGACACAATCTGTGAACCTTCAGTTACTGAGCCACTTGCATCAACACCAATTGATCCGCCTACCATGTCAGTAACTATTACGGTAAATGACTCCCCATTTGGTGGCCGTGAAGGAAAAAAAGTTACTTCAACAGTTATTAGAGAGAGACTTTTAGCTGAGGCTGAAACTAATGTTGCAATTACATTTGCAGAAAACGATCAAAAAGATGCTTTTGAAATTGGTGGTAGAGGTGAGTTGCAAATCGGTGTTTTGATTGAAACCATGCGTCGTGAAGGTTTTGAATTAATCGTTTCCAGACCAAGAGTTTTATATAAAACTGATGATAAAGGTAATCGACTAGAGCCAATCGAAGAAGTTATTATTGATGTGGACGAAGAGTATGTAAGTGCAGTTGTTGACGGTATGAATCAAAGAAAAGGTTCAATGCTTGATATGCGTGCTGCAGGTGCCGGTAAGACAAGAATTATATTTCATGCGCCTTCCAGAGGCCTTATTGGTTATCAAAATAGGTTTTTAACAGAAACTCGTGGAACTGGTGTTATGAATAGATTGTTTCATGCGTATGATGCTTACAAAGGTGATGTTTCTGGTAGGAAGAGTGGCGCACTTATATCAACAGATACAGGCACAGCCGTTGCTTATGCTATATTTAACTTACAAGATCGTGGAACTATGTTTATTTCACATCAGACACCAGTTTACCAAGGAATGATTGTTGGTGAACATACACGTGACAATGATTTGGAAATTAATGTTCTTAAAGGTAAACAATTAACAAATGTTCGTGCGTCTGGCACTGATGAAGCTGTTAAACTTGTAACTCCCAGAGTTATGTCTTTGGAACAAATGATGGCTTATATTAATGAGGATGAATTACTCGAAGTAACTCCTCAAAGTCTAAGATTAAGAAAAAAATATCTTGATCCAGTTGAACGGAAAAGACATCGTAAGTCTTTTTAAATTATAAATGGAATTTATTTTTTCATTAGAGACATTCATTTTTTTATTTTTTATAGCTATAACTGCCGGCATTGTTGATACGTTGGCCGGTGTAGGAGGATTAATAGTATTACCAGCTTTAATATTAGTTGGATTGCCCCCCTTAACTGCACTGGGTACCAATAAAGCTCAGTCTTTTGCTGGGACAGGTACAGCTACATATATGATGCTGGCATATAAGAAGATAACAGTAAAACAAATGAAACCATTAATGATTACTGCATTTGTAGGCTCATTGATTGGTACAGTGCTTGTTCAATTTATTGGCAATGAATCACTTTCTATTGTTATACCTGCTGTATTAATGGTTATTGTATTATATTTTATTTTTTCACCTCGGATGAAGGAGGTATCAAGCAAGGCAAGAATATCAGATAACATATACAAGTATACATTTGCTCCAATTATTGGTTTCTATGATGGAATGTTTGGTCCTGGAACAGGATCTTTTTTTACAGTTAGTAGTGTTGCTTTAAGAGGTAAAAGTTTAATAGATGCAACTGCAAATGCAAAAGCACTCAACTTTGCAACTAATGTTGCTGCATTATTTGTATTTTTATATTTAGGTGAAGTTATATTTCCTGTTGCTTTTGTTATGATAGTTGGACAGTTTATTGGTGCTCGTATTGGTTCCAATTTTTTAGTTAGTATCAACCCAACTTTTTTAAGATACTTTGTTATCTTGTTATGTGTCGTGATGCTTGCTCGATATTTTAATTTAATTTAAACTCATAGACATAATTTTCTTGTGCCTCGGTTTCAATTGAACCTGGTCGATTATTTCTTATAATTTCTATTGATTGTTTTGTCTGTAAACCTAGTTTGGTTAGGATTAATGCAGCTAACATTCCGGTTCTACCAAGACCAGCCATACAATGAATATAAACATTTTCACCGTTTAAAATTTTTTGACTAACAGTTTTTATATGTGAATTTAATTCATTTTCTTGATTAAAGCTGGGTATACCAAAATTCTTTATTTCAAAATGAATCCATTTAATTTTGTTTTGATCTAGTTCTTTAAACAGATTCCCTGCACCGAAGTGATTAAGCTCATCTTTTTCCATTAGGCTGATTAAACATTTAATATTCAAATCCTTTATGATTTGTATA
>ERZ887830.1178-NODE-1178-length-15199-cov-6.175911_pt1 | contig 15199 bp, 15 predicted proteins | sample MGYA00521101_ERZ887830 | MGnify/ENA primary metagenome ERZ887830 (study PRJEB32303, sample SAMEA104408592) | aquatic metagenome | biome: Marine water; feature: Pelagic; material: water | place: Baltic Sea | collected 2014-06-05T16:38:00 | depth 1,762 m ...
TCCGCCAACCGTGTTGTGGCCCTGATCGCTGGTCAGGCAGATGCAACGATCATCGACTTGTCCAACAAAAACAAATTGGTAAAGCAGGCCCCGGATCAGTTCAACGTGCTGCCGATGTTCGAGGTGGACGCCAGCGACGAGGCCCTGTTTGCCAACCTCGACTGGATCAAGGCCAACGAGAAAGACGTGGACATCTTTGTCAGCGCGCTGGTCAGCGTCTGGCAGGACATGCAGGAAGATCCGACGATCATTGCCCGTGAAACTGACCCCGATGGCCCGATTGGCCAACTGCCTGCGGAAATCCTTGCCGGTCTTGACACCTTTTACACGGATGCGGTCGAGGGTGGTCTTTATGATGCCAACGGTGGCGGGCGTAAGGCTGCGACTGCGGATATGGAATGGTATTCTGCCGCCGGTCAGTTGGACGGCGACGTCAGCACGCTGAATATCGAGGACTTCTGGTACCTTGCCCCCCTTGATGCGGCGATGAAGTAAGACACGCAGCCGGGTGGCCAAGCGATTTGGCCGCCCGGCCCCCCGGATCCCGGAGTGGATCTCGAACTGGATCAGAGACGGACCCCCCATGCTCAATCGTCCTCTAATGCTCAAACTGCTCTCTGCGCTTATCGTCTTTGGCGCTTGGGAAATCGCCGGGCGCATCCCGGTCAGCTATGCCTTCCCGACGTTCCTAGAGGCCATGTCCTCGCTGGCGCGCATGACCTTTGATGGCTCGCTCTTTGTCGCCTATGGCGAGACGCTGAAACCGCTGGTCATTGGCGTTGCGATCTCTGCGGTCTTTGGCATTGCCCTTGGCCTTTGGATCGGCCTCAGTTCCATTTTCGACTGGATGTTTTCGCCCATCTTCATCGTAATGCAGGCGGCACCCCTGGCGGCGCTGATCCCGATTTTGGTGATGGCTTATGGCATCGGTTTGACGTCCAAGGTCTTTGTGGTGTGCATCATGGCGATGCCGGTGATTGTGCTCAACACCAGTGGGGCCGTGCGCAATACACCGGAATCCTTCAAGGAAATGGGCAAATCCTTTCTTGCCAGTGACGCCCATATCATCCTGAAAATCATCCTGCCCGCCGCGTCCCCGATCATCTTTTCGGGTCTGCGTCTGGGCATCTCGGCAGGCTTCATCGGCGCCATCCTGTCAGAGCTGAAAATCACCCCGACCGGCGTGGGCGATATCATCACCTACAGCCGGTCCATCGCGGATTACCCCAGCATGTATGCCGCGATCTTTTCGATCATCCTTCTGGCGGTTCTGTTCCTGAACCTGTTGGAAAAACTAGAAAACTTCTTATTCGAAGGAAACAACCGTGGCTATGCCTCAGATTAAACAGACCTTCGATCCGGGCGCAGCGCCCGTCGACAACGCCGTCACCGTACGCGGTGTCTCCAAGAATTACGGGAACGTCGAAGCCCTGCGCGATATGACGCTGGAATTCCCGCGTGGTCAGCTGACCTCGCTGCTGGGCCCGTCGGGCTGTGGCAAGACGACCCTGCTCAAGATCATCGCGGGCTTGCTGGAACCGACCTCTGGCGAGATCATGGTGAACGGCAAGGCGGTCAACGGTCCTGGTCCCGACCGCGCCTTTGTGTTTCAGGACTTTGCCCTGCTGCCTTGGGCCAGCGTCATCCGCAACGTGGCCTTTGGGCTGGAATTGCGCGGCGTGGCCAAGTCGGAACGCGAAAGCATCGCCAGCAAATACATCAAGGATGTAGGGTTGGCCGGGTTCGAAAACAGCTTTCCCCACGAGTTGTCCGGGGGCATGCGCCAGCGCGTCGGCCTTGCGCGCGCCCTGTCGGTGGATGCGCAGGTTCTGCTGATGGACGAGCCGTTTTCGGCCGTGGATGAGCAGACCCGCCGCAAGTTTCAGGAGGACCTGCTGAACCTCGTGCAAAACGAGAACAAGACCTTCATCTTCGTGACCCACTCGATCGAAGAGGCGGTTTATGTCTCTGACCAGATCGCGATCCTTCTGCCGCGCCCCAGCCGCGTGTCGGAAATCATCCGCCCCAGCGGGTTCCGTGAAAAGGGCATCGACAATATCCGCCGCGATCCGGAATACCTTGATATCGTGGATGAAATCTGGGCGTCACTGCGAAATTATGTGGAATAGGGGGCGGATATGACCGTATTCGGATACCGCCTGCCGGGCATGTCGTCGCTACTGGTCTGGGGCCTTCTGTGGGAGATCGTCGGCCAATTGGGCCTGACCTTTTTCATCCCGCCCTTGTCAGAAGTGGTGGCCACACTCTTTGTCGTGATCCAGACAGCGGCCTTTCAAAAGGCGCTGTATGAAACTGCGTATGCCTTCGGGGCAGGGGTGTTTTTTGCCGTTGTGATCGGCATTCCAACGGGCATCCTGATGGGAAAAAGCCGCCTGTTGGATGAGTTGTTACTGCCGTGGGTGAACATCTTTTTGTCCGCACCGCTGACGGCGCTGGTGCCCGTGCTGATGGTGCTCTTTGGCTTTGGCATGAAATCGATCATCATCACCACGACGCTGTTCGCGATCTGGATCATCATCCTGAACGCCCGCGCCGGGGTGATGCAGATCAACCGCTCGCTGATCGAAATGGCCCGCAGTTTTGGCGCAACGCCGATGGATGCCTTCGTCAAGATCTACTTCTGGGCCGCTTTGCCAGAGATCTTGGGCGGCGTGCGCATCGGCATCATTCGCGCGGTCAAGGGCGTGATCATCGGTCAGTTGCTGATCTCGATCGTCGGCTTTGGCGCGCTGTTCGAGCTTTATTCCTCGAACTTCCTGATGGCGCACTTCTGGGCGGTGCTGATCGTGCTCTTTGCGATGGCGTTCACGATTTCTGAGGTCTTTGCCTATCTCGAACGTCGTGTCGCCTATTACGCGGCAAAGCGTTAAAATGTGATGGCGGATTGGGGCTCTGCCCCAAACCCCGAGGTATTTGGGGCCAGATGAAGATGCGATGATCGGTCTTTTTTGGGCCGTAAGCATAAAAAAGCCCCGCCAGATGCGTGATCTGGCGGGGCTTTTTCGTGTCGGGGTGTTACCCGATGATTTTGTTGAAGGTGGCCGAGGGGCGCATCACGGCTTCGGTCTTGGCCGGGTCCGTGTGGTAGTAGCCGCCCGTATCGGCAGGTCCGCCTTTGGAGGCGGCGAAGTCGGCCACAATCATCGCCTCACTCTCGGCCAGTGCCTTGGCGATGGGCGCGAAATGGGCGGCAAGATCAGAGTCGTCGGTCTGTTCGGCCAGTGCCTCTGCCCAGTATTTAGCAAAGTAGAAATGGCTGTCGCGGTTGTCGGACTGACCCGCTTTGCGGCCCGGCGATTTGTCATGATCCAGAATGCCTTGGGTGGCCAGATCGACGGCTTCGCCTAATATCCCCGCCTTGGCGTTGTTCTTGACCTCTGCAAGGAACTTGAAGCTTTCGCCAAGCGCGCAGAATTCACCCAGCGAGTCCCAGCGCAGGTGGTTTTGCTCGTTGAGTTGCTGGACGTGCTTGGGGGCAGAGCCGCCCGCGCCGGTTTCGAACAACCCGCCACCGTTCATCAGTTTCACGATGGACAGCATCTTGGCCGAGGTGCCCAGTTCGAGGATCGGAAAGAGGTCTGTCAGGTAATCGCGCAGGACGTTGCCGGTGACGGCAATCGAAGTGCCACCATTGCGTACCGTTTCCAGCGACACGCGGGTCGCCTCGCGCGGGGCGAGGATCTGGAATTTGTCGCTGGCCCCTGCGGCGGCGAGAAGGGGTTTGACATAGGCGATCAGCTGCGCGTCATGGGCGCGGTTTTCGTCGAGCCAAAAGATCGCCTGACAGCCCTCTGTCTTTTGACGGGCAACGGCCAGCTTGACCCAATCCTCGATCGGGGCCTTGCGGGTAGAGGCCGCGCGCCAGATGTCGCCCGCCTCGACCACATGTTCGTGCAGCACATCGCCATTGGCCGCCGTCATGCGCACGGTGCCGTCGTGCGGGATTTCAAAGGTGGTGGGGTGGCTGCCGTATTCTTCGGCCTTCTGCGCCATCAGACCCACGTTTTGCACGGTGCCTGCGGTGGTTGGATCCAGCGCGCCGGTTTCCTTGAAGTAGTTGACCGCTTCTTCATAGACGGCGGCATAAGAGCTGTCGGGGATCACGCAATTGGCGTCTGCCTCTGCGCCATCCGGGCCCCAGCCTTTGCCACCCGCGCGGATCAGCGCGGGGATCGAGGCGTCGATGATCACGTCAGAGGGCACATGCAGGTTGGTGATGCCACGGTCCGAGTTCACCATGTAAAGTGGTGGACGGTCGGCCATGACGGCGTCGATGGCGGCCATGATCGCGGGCTGGTCATGCACCTTTTCCAGCAGGTCGCCGAGGCCAGAGTTTGCGTTCACGCCAAGCGCGTCCAACTCTGCGCCGAATTGCTCGAAGACCGGCGCGAGGAAGGCCTTGACCGCATGGCCAAAGATGATTGGGTCAGAGACCTTCATCATCGTGGCCTTGAGGTGGATCGAGAACAGGATGCCCATGTCTTTGGTCGCGGCGATCTGGTCGGCCAGAAACGCGGAAAGCGCCTTGGCGGACAGGAAGGTCGCGTCGACCACGGTGCCCGCGGGGAAGGTGACGCCGTCCTTGAGCGTGGTCACAGAGCCATCCGTGCCGATCAATTCGATCTTGGCGGGGCCTGCCTGCGCCTCTGTCAGAGTGACGGATTTCTCGTTCGCACAGAAATCATTCGCGCCCATCGTGGTGACGATCGTTTTGCTGTCCTTGGACCACACGCCCATCGAATGCGGGTTGGCCATGGCGTATTTCTTGACCGCTTTGGCGGCGCGCCGATCCGAGTTGCCCTCTCGCAGGACCGGGTTCACGGCAGAGCCCTTGATCGTGTCAAACCGCGCGCGGATCTCTTTTTCGGCGTCTGTTTCCGGATCTTCGGGGTAATCGGGGATGTCATAGCCTTGGCTTTGCAGCTCTTTCACAGCGCCCACGAGTTGCGGCACAGAGGCGGAAATATTGGGCAGCTTGATCACATTGGCATCAGGGGATGTCACCAACTCGCCCAGAACGGCCAGATCATTGGTCTGACGCTGTGCCTCGGTCAGGTTCTCGGGGAAAGTGGCGATAATGCGCCCGGCCAAAGAAATGTCCCGCGTGCCGACCGTGACGCCAGCGGCGGCGGCAAAGCTGCGGATGATCGGCAGGAAAGAGGCCGAGGCCAATTCCGGCGCCTCGTCGACTTTGGTGTAAATGATGTCAGGAGTGTTCTGGTCAGCCATATTCATAAGCCCTTCTTGAGTTGGCTCAGGTGTTAGACCTTTGTTGCGCGAAGGTCTACTGAGAGAACGGCTTTGTCCGTCCAATTTTCGTCGAAAATTGGGTTTGTTTCTCTCTTGGCGCTTGAATTTCTGAATTATGCACTAGTGATGAGGTCTGCGGCGCGCTCTGCGATCATGATCGTGGGGGAATTCGTGTTGCCTGAGGTGATGCGCGGCATGACTGAAGCATCCACAACCCGCAACCCCTGCACCCCGCGCACCCGCAGGTCCGGATCGACCACGGACCCCGGATCACTGCCCATGCGCGCGGTGCCGACGGGGTGGAAAATGGTCGAGGCCACGTCACCGGCCCCTTGGGCCAGTTCGGTATCGCTTTGATAATCGGGGCCGGGTTTGAATTCTTCGGGCTGATACCGCGCCAGCGGGTCCTGCGCCATGATCCGGCGGGTCAGGCGGATCGCATCAACCGCAACGCGCCGGTCGGCGGGGGTCGCGAGGTAGTTCGGCTGGATCTCGGGATGCATTTCTGGATCGGGCGAGGTGATGCGCACATGCCCCCGGCTTTCGGGGCGTAGGTTGCAGACGCTGGCCGTGATGGCGGGAAAGTCGTGGGGGGCTTGGCCAAAGGCCTCTAGCGTGACGGGTTGCACGTGATATTCCAGATCGGGTGTGGCCATATCGGGCGAGGAATAGGCGAATGCGCCCAGCTGGCTGGGGGCCATGGACATGGGGCCGGTGCGCCGCAGCGCGTATTCTGCCGCGATCTTGGCCTTGCCCCACAGGCTTGCGGTCATCGTGTTGAGGGTCTTGGCCCCTTGCACCTTATAGGCGCAGCGGATTTGCAGATGGTCTTGCAGATTGCCGCCCACATCAGGGGCGTCATGCAGGACCTCGATGCCATGGGATTGCAACAGCGCGCCGGGACCGACGCCGGAAAGTTGCAACAGTTGCGGCGTGCCGATGGACCCGGACGACAGGATCACCTCGGCCCGCGCGCTGACCTGCGCGGGCTGGCCTTTGTGCCGGAACCGCACACCTGTGGCGCGATGTCCGTCGAACACCAGCCGCTCTGCCTGCGCATGGGTCACAACGCGCAGGTTGGCGCGATTGCGGGCCGGGCGCAGAAAGCCGCGTGCGGTGCTCCAGCGAAAACCTTTGTGCTGGTTGACCTTGAAATAGCCGACGCCAAAGTTGTCGCCCCGGTTGAAATCTGCCGTTTCGGGAATACCAGCGGCAATCGCGGCCTCTTTCCACGCGTCCAGAATATCCCAGTGCAGGCGTTGTTCCTCGACACGCCATTCGCCGCCCGCGCCGTGCATGTCATCGGCACCGCTGTAATAATCCTCGGACTTCAGGAAATAGGGTAGCACATCGTCCCAGCCCCAGCCGGTATTGCCCATCTGCCGCCACCCGTCATAGTCGGCGGCCTGTCCGCGCAGATACAGCATACCGTTGATCGAGGAACACCCGCCCAGAACGCGTCCGCGCGGATAGATCAGGCGGCGTCCGTTCAGGCCCGCAACGGCAGCGGTGGAATACATCCAGTCTGTGCGTGGATTGCCGATGCAGTAAAGATAACCGACAGGAATATGGATCCAGTGATAGCGATCCGACCCGCCCGCCTCTAGCAGCAGAACCTTTGTCTTGGGGTTCTCGCTCAGCCGATTGGCCAGCACACAGCCCGCCGATCCGGCCCCCACGATCACATAGTCAAACGCGCCAAAATCCTGCATGCCCATCCCCCCGAAAGACCTGATGTCTCATCCCATGGGACGGGGGGAAAGGCAAATGCGGCCTGACTTAACGGCGGCGCGACGAGGACCCATAGGTGGTCGCCATGCCATTGCGCCAGGCACTGCTGCTTTTGCAATGCCGACAGATGCGATCGCCAAAGCCTTCGCTGGCAAAGGGGTCGTTGCAGCGCAGGCAAGGCCGGGTTTTTGGGGTGTCACGCAGGGATTGCGCCGGTTGGCTGTCCAGATCCCGATCCACCAGCGCGAAATGCTTTGTCATCTATTTTCCTTCTCATTTGCGAAAGCGGAATACCCTTTGCGATCAGGGGTCCGAGGTTTCTAAAAGACTGCAGGGATCAGTTGCGAAAGACGCATTGACCCTTAGAGCTTTGAAAGCCCGTGTCGCATTCCCACCGGTTGCCAGAGCGGTCCAGATGGGCGTTTTCCGGGATCTCGATAGCCAAACATGTGTCGTCCTGTGCCTCAAACCCGCGTGCGCATTTCCAGCCTGCGCCATAGGACGCCTCGTAGAAATAGCCATTCTCGGGCACGATTACCGCCGCACAGCCGCCCTGCGCCTCGACAAACCGGCGCTCGCAGGTCCATGGCGTGCCAAAGCCAGAGCCGTTCAAAAAGGCGTTTTCCGGAACGGCAATCGCCACACAACCGGTGCTGGTCTTGGAAAACCCCCGCTCGCAGGTCCAGTCAGAGCCAAAGGCCTCATCCGATAGATAGGCGTTTTCGGGCACCACGATCTCTGCGCATCCGTTGGACTCGCGCGTGTACCCGCGCAGACATTCCCAGCGTCGCCCAGAGGTATCCAGATAGGCGTTCTCGGGGACGAAAATCGCGGCACAACTCTTGTCGTCGACCTCTTTGAACCCGCGTCTGCACTCCCATCCGGTGCCATAGGTATGACCGGTGACATACGCGTTTGCCGGAACCTCGATCCGCTCGCATAGATCGGCTGCAATGCGATAGCCGGTGTCGCACTCCCAGCCCTCGCCATAGCTTTTGGCATGGGCGTTTTGCGGGAATTCCGACGTTTGGCCAAAGGCGAGCGATGTCAGGGTCATCAGGCAGGCCATGACCAGCCCTGTGAAGGCCAGCAGTTTTCCCGCATTGGTCTTGGCGGTAGAGGCGGCCACAGCCGTCGCAGCGGCAGGGAACATGTCCCTGCCGTCACGAGGATCATGCCCCAGTGGCAAAGCGCGCGCTGGATTATGACGCATCAATGTTCAGCCCCGGCATACAGGCGGTCGCCAAGGTGCGATCCGGCGAATCCTCGCCCGGTGCCGTGGCCCAACCCGCGTCCATCACCGCCTGATAGCGGCTATAGCTGGACGCGGCTTTGATCGCGACCATTTTAGAGGCGCGCGCGGGATCCCTGTCTGACAGCCCCAGACAGACCGGAACCAATGCGGCAACAACCTCGTCCTCGGCCATTGTTCTGGCCATTTCATCGGCGGATGCGCCGGTGACCCAGCCCCCCCATGAAAAACCGATGATCGAGATTGCCACTGCGCCAACAATTGCGCCGTAGATGCCGGGTTTTAGCCATTCTGGTAACGTCATATTGGGTACTCCAGCGGAGAAAGCGCCGCTTCGCTATGATCAGCCCGCCCCTGATGAGGCGCGCTGGTTACTTGATCTTTTTGCCAGCCACGACGAGCCCGCCTTTGCCAGAATCAGCCGTCGCCAAAACTTTGACTTTTTCTTGCTTTGGCTTCTTGGCTTCTTTGTTGCCTTTTTTATTATTGCCTTTAGACATGGTCTTTCCTTTCAGTATGCAAGACTTAAGGTTGCGGGATGCAACGATAGCTTGCTGGAAATTCACAAAAGAATGTCAGATATTGCCTTGAAATCTTCGCATTGAATATAGGGTTTCCCCACAGCAAAGCACCAATACGTTTGACATTTCGAAATCTCACAAAAATTATATGTTAGAAAAGCCCATGGCTTTTCCCGCAACACGGTCCTGTTTTTAAAGGAGGGGGTTACTTCGTTCTGGATTTCATTCCAAAACTTGCATCATCACTACAATTATTCCGCCAAGAATGCAAGATAATTTAGAAGCTGCGCATTTTTACTTTGAGAGGCTGGGCAAAGGCAGCTTAGACAAATTCCACTGGTTTTGCCCATTGCAGCAACACCACACAGCCATCCACGGACCAGACGCTATGCTCTGATCCTTCGGGGTTCAGCACCACGTCGCCCGCCTTATAGGTCCCGGCCTCGTCGCTTTGCGTGCCCTCCAGCACCAGAATCGTTTCCAGCCCCGGATGACGGTGGCGCGGCACCGCAGCCCCGGGCGCATAGCGCAGCAGGGCCATTTGCGGGATCTCGCGTTGCAGCCAATGGGCCTCGACACCATCTTTGAAGGGCTCGAACGCCAGATCTTTCCAGCCGCCCTGCACAAGTCCGCGCAATACTGTCGCGTTGGTCATTCTATCGCCTCCAAAATTTGATCCACTGTGGCGGCCCAGCCGACAATGCCGCCCTGTGCCGTGATCATCTTGATCGCCGCCTCGCGGAAATGCAGGAAATAGCTTTCCGTGGCATCTGTCGCCAGCAAGCAGTCATAGCCGCGATCATTGGCCTCGCGCATGGTGGTTTGCACGCAGACCTCAGTTGTTACACCCGCAAAGACCAACTGGTGCAGGCCTTTGGCCTCTAGGATCGCGCCAAAGTCCGTGCCGTAGAACGCGCCTTTGCCGGGTTTGTCGATCACCACTTCGCCCGCGATCGGGTAGAGTTCGGGAATGATATCCGCGCCAGGCTCGCCCGCGATCAGGATGCGCCCCATGGGGCCCGCGTCACCGATCCGCAAAGAGGGATTGCCCCGATTGCGCTTGGCGTCGGGCAGATCAGACAGGTCGGGTTTGTGACATTCGCGCGTGTGGATCACGGGCAGGCCAGCGGCGCGAAACCCTGCGATCAGCCGCGCGGTGGCGGGAATGATCGCGCGCAAAAGCGAGACGTCATTGCCAAGGGTCTCGCCAAACCCGCCCGCCTCCATAAAGTCGCGCTGCATGTCGATCACGACGAGGCCGGTCGTGGCGGGATCAAAGGGAAAATCAAAAGGCTCGGCCTTGATCTGTTTCATGCGTGCCCCGCCATGAAATGCCCGATCTGTGCCACATCAGCCGTAGCCGCCTCTGTTTCAAAGGCGATCATACCGTCGGACATGACCAGAATGCGGTCGGAAAGCTCCAGAATTTCGTCCAGATCCTCGCTGATCAGCAGCACCGCAACGCCCCGGTTGCGTGCCTCGATCAGGCGTTCGCGGATCGCCGTTACAGCCGCGAAATCAAGGCCAAAGCAGGGGTTGGAGACAATCAGCAAATCCACGTCGCCTGTCAGTTCCCGCGCCAGAACCGCGCGCTGGACATTGCCGCCCGACAGATCAGAAATCCGCGAGGCGGGTGAGGTGGTCTTGACGTTGAACTGCGAAATGAGGGCCACGGCATTGGCGGCGATCTGTTTACCACTTTTCCAGAAACGCGGCCCACCATCTGCGTCCCTGTCGAACAGGCGAAAGGCCAGGTTTTCAGCCACGCTCATCCGGGGCGCGCAGGCGTTTTGCAGCGGCTCTTCGGGCAGATAGCGCACATTGTGGGCCTTGGCCTCGGCGCGGGTGGCGGCGTAGGGCGCGCCCTTGACGCGGATCTCGCCGCCGCTGATCGGGCGCTGACCGGTTAGAATCTCCATCAGTTCCATCTGACCATTGCCGGAAACGCCCGCAATGCCAAGGATCTCGCCCGCCTGCACCTTGAGATCATCAATCGCGATGGTCTTCAGGCCAGAGCAGTCCTGCGCGCGAACGTCTTTCAATTCCAGTATCTTATCGCCCAAGCTGCCACTGCGCTTTATGTCGGATTTCTTGGGATCGGCCCCCATCATCATCCGTGCCATGTCGTCGTGGCTCAGCGCAGACACCGCCCCGCCGCCCGCATGTTTGCCCCGGCGCAACACGGTCACATCATCGGCAAAAGCGGTGACCTCGCGGAATTTATGGGTGATCATCAGCACCGAAATCGTGCCCGATTGCGTCAGCGCGCGCACATGGCCCAGCACCTCATCCGCCTCGGCGGGGGTCAGGACCGATGTGGGTTCGTCGAGGATCAGGAAACGGCTGCCAAGGTAAAGCTGTTTCAGGATCTCAAGCTTTTGCTTTTCGCCCGCGGCCAGACGGCTGACCTTTTGATCCAGCGGCACCTGAAAGGGCATCTTGGCCATAAAGGTTTCAAGTGCGCACATTTCAGCGACCCAATTAATCACCGCAGGCGCATCGGCGCGGCTGATGACCAGATTTTCAGCCCCGGTCAGCGAGGGAACCAATGTAAAATGCTGATAGACCATCCCGAGGCCCAGCGATTTGGCCACTTTCGGGTCGGTTACATCAACCTCTTTCTGATCGACCAACAGCCCGCCTGTCGTGGCGTGGTAAAACCCCATCATGCATTTCACGAGGGTCGATTTGCCCGCACCGTTTTCACCGAGCAAGGCGTGAAACGTTCCTGCGCGGATCTTGACGGTGACGTTGTCCAGCGCTGTAAAGCTGCCGAATTTCATCGTCATTCCAACAGCTTCAACCTCTATCGCGCTCATGGCAGGGCTGCGATGATCTTGGCGCTGTCGGACACGGACCCAAAGACACCGCCCTGCATCTTGACCATTTTGACGGCGGCGTCGTGATTGCTCTGATCGGTCGCGCCGCAGCAATCCTCGACCAGCAGGCATTCAAACCCGCGATCATTGGCCTCGCGCATGGTGGTGTGCACGCAAACGTCAGTTGTGATGCCGGTGAGGATCAGGTTCTCGATCCCGCGCGTGCGCAGCAGCAGTTCCAGATCGGTCGCGCAGAATGACCCCTTGCCGGGTTTGTCGATGATAGGCTCTCCCTCGATCGGGTAAAGTTCTGGTATGATGTCCCAGCCCGGTTCGCCCCGCACAAGGATCTTGCCGCAGGGCCCCGGATCACCGATCCCCGCGCCGATCTGCTGCGAACGCCAGCGTTTGTTGGGGGGCAGATCGGCCAAATCGGGACGGTGGCCCTCACGCGTGTGAATGATGTGATAGCCCTTGGCGCGCATCGCCCCCAGCAGCGCCTTGATCGGGTCTATCGGCGCGCGGGTCAGGGAAATATCATAGCCCATCGTGTCCACATAGCCGCCCTTTCCACAGAAATCCGTCTGCATGTCGATGATGATCAGCGCCGTGTTGGCGGCGCGCAGATCACCGTTATAGGGCCAGGGGTAGGGGTCGGAAACAACGGTGGTCATTCTGCCGCCTCCTTGGTCGGGGCAAACATCCGGGTCGGCGCATCAAATCCGCAAGAGGTGCCGTCTGTCACCTTCACCTCATCCTCCCACGGCAGCACATATTTGCCCGCCGCGAGGTCGGTCATATAGGTATAGGGACAGTCCATCGCGCCGCCTTTGACGGCCACATAGCCGCGATGGCCGAATTGATAGATGTTATTCTCGACCCCCCAACCGATGCGCGCCTCTCGTACCAGATCGGGGCGCACCTCGGCGGTGATGATCTCGTCCACGCGGCCCGTGGTGCCATGGGCCAGAACGGTGCCGTCAAAGTTGACGATCATGCCTTCGCCCATGCTGTCAAAGGTGCCGTCGCTGCCGCACATACAGACGTTGGCGGTGACCATCAGATTGCAAAAGCTGTTGGATTGATTGGTAAAACGCCAGCTTTCCCGGATCGGCGCGGTATAGCCAGCCGTGCGAATCATGATCTCTGCCCCCTTATAGGCGCACTCGCGCGCCATTTCGGGGAACATGCCATCGTGACAGATGATAAGGGCGATTTTGCTGCCATTCGGCCCGTCGCAGACCGGAATGCCCATGTCTCCGGGCTCCCACGGTTCGACGGGCACCCAGGGGTGCATCTTGCGGTAATACAACTGCACCTCACCCTGATCGTCGATGATGAGGCCGGTGTTATAGGGCATCGCGCCGGGATTGGCCTCCATGATCGAAAAGCAACCCCAGATTTGATTGTCGATGCAGGCCTGTTTCAGCGCGGCGACCTCTGGCCCGTCCATGCTGCACATGATCTCTGGAGTGATGTCCATCGACAGCCCGTGCAGCATGTATTCGGGGAACACCACCAAATCCATATTGCCGTTGTTGCGCCGCGCCTTGCCAACCATCTCGACCACGCGGGCGGTCTGTGCGGTCAGTTCCGCCTTGGTTGTCACATTGGGCAGTTGCAGTTGCACCATGCCCAGCACAACGCCGTTGTCCGATTTATTCAAACCACCTAAGCCGTTCATATTCGTGTCCTTTATTTGGTGATGCTCAACTCGCCCGGCGCGCCTTCCATGGCTTTGTTGGGCGAACTTGTCGCGATCAGCAAAGCCAGCGTCAGCACATAGGGCGCGGCGAAAAACAGATAGTAGCCAGAGGTGACGCCAACCGATTGCAGGGCCGGACCAAGCGCACCCGCGCTGCCAAACAGGATCGCCGCCCAAAAGCAGTTGATCGGGCTCCAGCGGGCAAAGATAACCAGCGCGACCGCCATCAGGCCTTGACCGGACGAGATACCCTCGTTCCAGCTGCCCGGATAATAGAGCGAGAGATACGCGCCCCCGACACCTGCCAGTGCGCCACCTGCCGCCGTGGACAAAAGCCGCACCAGATTGGGATTCAGACCCATGGCGCGCGCCGCATCTGTGCTGTCACCCACCACGCGGATCGTCAGGCCAACGCGGGTAGAGCGGAACATCCACGTCATCGCGATCGCCAGAAACAGCCCGAAGATGAACAGCACGTTGATCTGCAAGGCGGCCTGCACCTGCTCGATTTGCGACCACCAGCCCAAGGGGATCGCTGGCAGATCGGGCGCAACGGGCTGGATGTAGGGCTTGCCGAAAAAGAACGCGAGGCCCATACCCAGCAGCATCAAAGCGATGCCGATGGCGATGTCATTGACCCCTTTGAACTTGCAGATCCAGCCGTGAAACAGTCCGAACAGTGCGCCCGCAAGGGCAGCGGCGAGGACGCCGACCCACGCCGAGTCCGTCTCGTAGGCAATCGCATAGCCCGCCATTGCGCCAAAGACCAAAGTGCCCTCTAGCCCCAGATTGATGCGGCCAGAGCGTTCGGTCAGGCACTCGCCCAGCGAGACGAACAGAAAGGGCGTCGACACCCGGATCGCCCCGCCCAGCATCGCCAGCGGCACGGCCCACATGCCAAGGTCAGCGGTGGTGCTCATGGTTTGACCCAATAGTCAGGGGTGAAAACTCTGAACCGTCCATAGAGAGTCTCGCTTAGCAGGATTGTCACGAAAACAATGCCTTGCATCACCAGAACGGTCGCGTCAGGCAGGTCCATCCGGCGTTGCACCAACCCCGAAGACGCCTCGAACCCGGCCAGCAGGATCGCCACAGGAATGATCGCCAGCGGATTGTGCCGCGCGAGAAACGCCACAAGGATGCCGGTATATCCATAGCCCGACACAAGCGAGCCATTGGCCGATCCGTGGATTGCGGCGACCTCGAAATACCCGGCGAGGCCAGCGAATGCGCCACCCAAGGCGGTGAACGATATGATCAGCTTGCCCACGGGCAGACCCTGAATCTGCGCGGCGCGCACATTGTCGCCCGCGATGCGCGCGGCAAAGCCCAGCGTCGTACGCTCCATCAGGATCCAGCAGAGGATGCAGGCCAGCACCCCAAAGGCAAAGCCCCAATGCACGTCGATGCCGATGGGCATGTCTCCGATGCGCAAGGACGCATCCAGCGGCGCGGTAGAGGGTTTGTTCAGGCTGGTCGGGTCGCGAAACGGCCCTTCGACCAGATGATTGAGCAGGGCAATCGCGATATAGGCCAGCAGCAGCGACGAGATCGTCTCGTTCACGCCGCGCTTGAACCGCAGTGCGCCCGCAATGCCGATCCATGCCCCGCCGATGATCATAGAGGCCAGCACCATGCCCAGAATGGTGACCGGCGTCGGCGCGCCCAGCAAGGCCACGCCCGCGACCGCCGCCGCCAATCCGCCCAACGCAATTGCGCCCTCGCCGCCGATGATCACCAGCCCCAACCGCGCCGGAAGCGCCACGCAGAGGGCGGCAAACAGCAGCGGCGAGACCCGCGACAGCGTGTTCTGCCACGAAAACGCAGAACTGAACCCGGCCTTGTAGACCAGCGCATAGAAATCCACCGGGTTCTTGCCGACCGCGATCAAAAAGACTGA
>ERZ887830.1179-NODE-1179-length-15196-cov-14.997358_pt1 | contig 15196 bp, 18 predicted proteins | sample MGYA00521101_ERZ887830 | MGnify/ENA primary metagenome ERZ887830 (study PRJEB32303, sample SAMEA104408592) | aquatic metagenome | biome: Marine water; feature: Pelagic; material: water | place: Baltic Sea | collected 2014-06-05T16:38:00 | depth 1,762 m ...
GAAACCCTTTGCTTCGATTACCAGCGGATGAATGCCGTGGAAGTGCGTGTAGCGCGAATTTTCAACACCTACGGGCCTCGGATGTTGATCGATGACGGCAGGGTTGTGAGCAATTTCATTGTGCAGGCCCTCCGTGGAGAGCCGCTCACCATTTATGGCGATGGTTCCCAGAGCCGTTCGTTCTGTTACGTGAGTGATTTGGTGGATGGTTTGATGCGGTTAATGGGTGGGGAGCACACCGGTCCGATGAATCTGGGAAATCCTGATGAATTCACGATTCGGGAGTTGGCCGATCAGGTGCGGCAACGCATCAACCCTGATCTGCCGTTGATCGAAAAGCCCTTGCCCTCAGACGATCCCCGTCAACGCCAGCCCGATATTGGTTTTGCCAAGAGTGCCTTGGGCTGGGAGCCGACTGTGTCACTGGAGCAAGGCTTGGCCCCCACCATCGACTCCTTCCGTAATCTCCTTGGACTTCAAGGGGACGCAGCAGCGTGAAGGTTCAACGCATCTGCTGTATCGGTGCGGGCTATGTCGGCGGGCCCACCATGGCGGTAATCGCTGACCGCTGCCCTGCGATTCAAGTGACGGTGGTTGATCTCAACCAGGCTCGTATTGATGCTTGGAATGATTCCGATCTCTCCAAGCTTCCCGTGTATGAACCCGGGCTCGATGCCGTGGTGGCGCGGGCGCGGGGTCGAAACCTGCACTTTTCTACAGCTGTCGAGGCGTCAATTGCCTCCGCCGACATGGTGTTCATTTCTGTGAACACACCAACAAAGACGAAGGGGCTTGGTGCTGGACAGGCCAGCGACTTGCGCTGGGTGGAAGCCTGTGCCCGTCAGGTGGCAACGGCGGCGACAGGCCACACGATTGTTGTCGAAAAAAGTACCCTGCCGGTGCGCACGGCCGCTGCGATCAAAACGATCTTGGAGGCAGCCCAGGAGGAGGGCTCGTCCCACAGCTTTTCTGTGCTGTCGAACCCTGAGTTTTTGGCAGAAGGCACTGCTATCGGTGATTTGGAGTCCCCGGACCGTGTCTTGATTGGTGGAGACGACACGTCGTCGATTGATGCGTTGGCGGCGATTTATGGCCATTGGGTTGCCCCGGAAAAGATCCTGCGAACCAACCTCTGGAGTAGTGAACTCTCCAAGCTCACGGCCAACGCTTTTTTGGCTCAGCGCATCAGCTCGATCAATTCGATTGCAGCGTTTTGCGAGGCCAGTGGTGCTGATGTGCGTGAGGTGGCTCGGGCGATCGGAACTGATAGCCGGATTGGTTCAAAGTTTTTGAATGCAGGCCCAGGTTTTGGTGGAAGTTGCTTTCAAAAAGACATCCTCAACCTGGTGTATCTCTGTCGTCATTTCGGCCTCCCAGAAGTCGCTGACTATTGGGAAAGTGTGGTGAAGCTGAACACATGGCAGCAACACCGCATTGCTCGCCTTGTGGTGGAACAGTTGTTTGGAACTGTGACGGGCAAACGTTTGGCGATTTTGGGGTTTGCATTTAAGGCCAACACCAACGACACACGCGAAGCGCCGGCGATCCGCATCGCCCGCGACCTGCTCGAGGAGGGGGCTCAGCTTTCAATCCATGATCCCAAGGTGGCGGAAGCACAGATCAGCCGTGATCTGCAACTGGAACCTGCTCCTACAGCAGATGGCTTAAACGGAACAGGCAGTTGGGCTCAGGCCACCTCGATTGAAGCGGCGGTCCAGGGGGCCGATGCTGTTTTGATCCTCACGGAATGGCAGAACTATCGCGAACTGAATTGGTCTGATCTTGCCGCTTTGATGCGCCGACCGGCTTGGGTGTTTGATGCCCGTGCCGTGGTCGATCCCGCAGCAGTCAAAGCCGCTGGATTGAGGTTGTGGCGTATTGGTGACGGCGAGGGTTGATGACACGCACTGTTCTGGTCACCGGTGCAGCAGGGTTTATTGGTGCCGCTTTGTCCCAGCGCCTTCTTCAACAGGGCGATCGCGTGGTGGGTGTCGACAATCTCAATACCTATTACGACCCAGCTTTGAAGCAGGCGCGTCTGTGCCAGATCGAGGCGGTCGCACCAGAGGGCAACTGGCGGTTTGAGCCAGTCGCTCTTGAGGATGGTGAGGCTCTGATGGAGCTGTTCTCAGCTGAACAGCCTCAGGTGGTGGTGAATTTGGCAGCCCAAGCTGGTGTGCGTTATTCGATTGAGAATCCTTCTGCCTACATCCAGAGCAATCTCGTTGGCTTTGGTCACATCCTTGAGGGCTGTCGACATCATGGTGTGGGCAATTTGGTGTATGCCTCCAGCAGCTCGGTGTATGGCGGCAACCGCAATCTGCCCTTTGATGAACGTCAACCGGTGAATCATCCGGTGAGCCTTTACGCCGCCAGTAAGAAGGCCAACGAGTTGATGGCGCACACCTACAGCCATCTCTATGGACTCCCTGCAACGGGCTTGCGCTTTTTCACGGTGTATGGGCCTTGGGGACGCCCGGATATGGCACCGATGCTGTTTGCGCGGGCGATCTTGGCGGGTGAACCGATCAAGGTGTTCAACCACGGCAAGATGGAGCGCGATTTCACCTACATCGACGACATTGTTGAAGGCGTGCTGCGTTGCTGCGATAAGCCCGCCACGATCAATCCCGATTTCGATCCCCTCCAACCTGATCCGGCAACGGCAGCAGCACCGCATCGGGTGTTCAACATTGGAAACAGCCAACCAACGGAGTTATTGCGCTTTATCGAGGTGATGGAGCAAGCACTGGGGTGTGAAGCTATTAAAAATTTCCAGCCGATGCAGCCTGGTGATGTGGTGGCCACTGCAGCGAATACTGCTGCCCTTGAAGACTGGGTTGGCTTTCGTCCTTCGACGCCGATTGAACTTGGCGTCGAACGGTTTGCTCAGTGGTATCGATCGTTCTACAACGTTTAAAAGTTCTAATCATGCATAAAAAAAGCTGGCCATAGGGCCAGCCCTTTTTTATGCATTGCTGCAAACGAATCAGGCGGAACCGACTCCGGTGTACGCCCCGAAAAAGAACAAGCCGACGACGAAAAACACAGCCATACCTCCAGCAGTTGCAACGAGCCAGAGCGGCAAAACGCCTTCAGTCCAGCGGGATCGCCAAGCCACTGCGGGGCGTCCGTCGGGAAGACGATCTGGGATACGACCGTCGGGATAGAGAGATTTTTTGCTGCTCATGATTCAGAGTCTCAGTTGAAGAAGTAGCTGGACATCAGCACTCCGGTGACGAAAACGAACAGCAATCCCAGGTACAAGCTGGTGCGGTTCAGTTCGACCGGAAGATTGTTCGGATTGGGATTGCGTTCCATGATTAAGGATCAGCGGCGGATGAATTGCATCGCGGCAAGAGCGCCGAGGAAAAACACCGTGGGAATACCGAGGGTGTGTAAAGCAAGCCAGCGCACCGTGAAGATCGGGTAATTGCGCGGCGTTGTGGCCATTGGAGCTTGTGACATGGGTTATTTCAGGCGAACGTCGAGTTGGGCTTTTCCTTCGTAGCGCTGGCTAACGACGGGAGCTTTGGTGTCTGTGGCTTGGAAGTAAGCATCAGGACGAGGGGTCCCAAAGGCGTCGTAGGCCAGGCCTGTGTTGACGAAGAGGAAACCCGCTAGGAAGATCGACGGCAGCGTCACTGCGTGAATCACCCAGTAACGGATGCTGGTGATGATTTCGAAGAACGGGCGTTCCCCGGTAGAGCCTGCGGCCATGGCTTCGGCGTTTCAGATAAGTGATCTTAAGAGGTGAAGACGGGTTGCTGAGCCTGTCGTTTCATCTCAGTTACACAGCGTTGCCGACCCAGCGCAGCAGATTGCCCCGTTCTCCTAAAACGAAGGCGTGCTCGTCGTCAAAGACGAAGCGAGTGAAGTTGCTGGGTTGCTGGTCTCCAACGGGATCGGTTTCCCAGCTGTCGCCACCGTCATGGCTTACTAGGAGAGTTCCGTTTCCACCGCCGGCCCAGATGCCACCGTCGTCATCCCAAGCCATATCCATATAGCCGTAGCCGTTGGTGATCGGGATAATCGCTTTGCTCCAGTCCTCAACGTTGCCGTCGCCGTCGTTGAGACGAATCTGAGCGCCGCGGGCCACCATCCACAGATTTCCATCAGGCTGATAGCCGATGCTCTGCAGGCGTTGGCTGCTCACACGTTGGTGGACGTTCCACACCGTCTGTCCTGGTTCCCAGGTGGCGTAGAAATTGCCAAGACCACTCACACTCACGTAGCTGCCGTTACTACTGCGGCGTAGATCACGCACCGCACCGGCGGCGTCGGTCACGCTGGCTTCCCAGCTCTCACCGCCATCATTGGTTTTGTAAACAGCTCCCACATTTGTGGCGAGTTCGGCGGTGTTTTTCCCCTGGGCTGTAATCAAATAAGGCTCTCCAGGGAGCTTGGTGTCAAGGAAGAGTCGGGTCCAGTTCTGGCCTCCGTCGATGCTGTGCATGAGTAGGCCAGGTTGTCCAGCGATCCAGCCTTCCTGGCCTTCGAAATCGATACTGATCAACCTGAAGTTTTCTTCGTCAGGTAGGTCGAGGCTGCGGTCGTTCCAATGGGCTCCACCATCGTCGGTTTCCCGAATCATTCGGTTGCTGCCCACCAGAAAGCCATGGCTGGGATCGGTGAACGACACATCCAACGGATTCGACTGGGTTTCCAGATCGATCGCTTGCCAAGGGCTGGTGCTTGCGATCGGAACACGGGTGGAAACACAGCCACTAAGGCCGACGCCGAGCACGAGTGCGAGGACAAGATTGACGGCGGATGACAGCAGTCGATTCATGACGAATGGGCTCAGCGCAGGGAATAAAGAGAAAGGAAGAAGGCAAAGCCCAAAGCAAGGCTCCCGAAGATCAAAACGTTTTTCTGGCCGGGGGTCATGCGATTGACGCCAAGACCGTAATTGAGGTTTTCTTCAAAACCGCTTGCTTTACTACGGGGACCGATATCCCGGAATGCGGCTACTTTGCTGCGGCAAACCGGACAACGAAAACTGAGAGGGTCAAGATCGCTGAACGCTGTGCCGGCATCAATCCCAACTTTTTTGACACCTTCTTCAGGGTCATAGACGTAGCCGCAACTGCGGCATTCGAATCGGTGGGTCGCTGGATCGGTTTCAGCCGTTGCTTCAACAGGCGCTTCGGCCGCCTCAGCGACAGGTTTGCTCTGTTCGACGGACTCAAGTTCGTCGCTCACCGCTCTACTGCTGGGCTGCACGACTCTATCTGCGACAACTCCTCACGGCGAATGCCAGACTGTTTTTATGTAGAGGGACGTCCATGTTCGCCCTGCCCGGCTACGACGCCTTTCTGGGGTTCTTGCTGATCGCAGCTGCTGTTCCTGTTCTGGCGCTGGTCACCAACAAGTTGTTGGCACCCAAAAGTCGCGCTGGTGAGCGTCAGCTCACCTACGAATCAGGCATGGAGCCGATTGGTGGTGCGTGGATTCAATTCAACATCCGCTACTACATGTTCGCGCTGGTGTTCGTCATTTTCGATGTCGAAACAGTGTTCTTGTACCCATGGGCGGTGGCTTTTAACCGGCTTGGTGTGTTGGCGTTCATCGAAGCGCTCATCTTTATTGCCATCCTGTTGGTAGCCCTTGCCTACGCCTGGCGCAAAGGCGCCCTCGAGTGGAGTTGAGTTATGCCTGAATCACCATCTATTTCTGCCGTTCGCGACCTGCGGGAAGCCACTTGTGGCCCCATTGGTACCCCAGCGGTGACCAACGAGCTGAGTGAAAACATCATTCTCACCAGCCTTGATGATCTGCACAACTGGGCCCGGCTCAGCAGCCTGTGGCCCTTGCTGTACGGCACAGCTTGTTGCTTCATCGAATTTGCGGCTTTGCTTGGCTCGCGTTTCGACTTCGATCGCTTCGGTTTGGTGCCGCGCAGTTCGCCCCGTCAGGCGGACTTATTGATTGTGGCTGGAACGGTCACGATGAAGATGGCTCCTGCCCTGGTGCGTCTCTATGAGCAGATGCCTGAGCCGAAGTACGTGATCGCCATGGGTGCTTGCACCATCACCGGTGGCATGTTTAGCGCTGATTCCACAACTGCGGTCCGCGGCGTTGACAAGTTGATCCCTGTTGACCTGTACCTCCCCGGATGTCCTCCACGCCCAGAAGCCATCTTTGATGCGGTGATCAAGTTGCGTAAAAAGGTGGGCGATGAGTCTTTGGCTGAGCGTAGAAAGCATCAGCAGACCCATCGTTACTTCACCATTACTCACCAGATGAAAGCGGTGGAACCTCAAATTACCGGTGCATATTTGCGGGCTGAAACTCAGAAAGCAGCCTTGGCTGCAGCGCCGGCTGGGCAAACATTGGCGACGGATGCAGCCGTTTTGAATCCCGCTCCTGAAATGGTTCAGTCATGAGTGATTCAGCACCAACCAACCCAACTCCAGATGAGTCAACGTCGGCTGTAGCGACAATTGAACCCGGCCCGGTCAGCCAATGGTTGAACACTCAGGGGTTTGATCACGACGTTCTGGATCCCGACCACGTTGGCGTCGAACAGATTGGTGTTGACTCGGCCGTATTGCCGATCATCACTGCCGCTATAAAAAGCCATGGTTTTGATTATTTGCAGTGCCAAGGCGGTTACGACGAAGGGCCTGGCGAGAGGCTTGTTTGCTTCTATCACTTCATCGCCATGGCCGAGCAAGTGGAAGCCATGACCGAAGGTCGGCCCCACGAGCTGCGCGAAGTGCGCTTAAAGGTGTTTCTCAGCCGAGAGGGGACACCGTCATTGCCATCGATTTATGGATTATTTCGTGGTGCTGATTGGCAGGAGCGCGAAACGTTCGACATGTATGGCATTGAGTTCGAAGGCCATCCCCATCCCAAGCGTCTGTTAATGCCGGAAGATTGGAAAGGTTGGCCACTTCGGAAAGATTATGTGCAGCCCGACTTTTATGAAATGCAGGATGCCTTTTAGGGCTTAAGACAACTCTGGATTTAATCAAGTTTTGATTCCTTGAACGTGATCTTTATTGCTGCGAAGACTCCCGTTTGTGTTTTCGGTAAAAACGCATCACGGCTAAGGCAAGGCTTCGGGAATCATGCCGCAAGGTTGACGTAGGACGTGCTCCTTGAAGGGGTGCTTGGGTGACGTCGTAGCCATCTTTTCTCAGGCCTTTGGCATCGCATAGCACCGGTTCGGCTCCACGGGCTTGGTAAAACTTGATCAGTGCAGAATTGGCAAGATCATCTTGGGCAAGAACGGCAGAAAACAGCCGTTGGCTGAGCCCGAGGCTGGCGAGTTGCGCTTCGATCGCCCGCAGATGTCCACGAACATCGAGGCCATCCGTTTCTCCTGGTTGGGTCATCAAGTTGCAGATGTAGAGCCGAGGTGCGCGACTGCGTTGAATCGCTGAAACTATCTCTGGCACTAGCAAATTTGGAAGCAGCGAGGTATAGAGGCTGCCTGGACCCAGCACAATTAAGTCCGCATTGGCGATGGCTTCCAGGGCTCGGGGGAGGGCCGGGGGACGCTCTGGGATACACCCCAGCCTCACGATTGGACTGGGGGCATGGCCGATATTGCTTTCGCCTTCGATGCGTTGGCCGTTTTCGAGTTCTGCCCATAGACGCACATCGACGTTTGTGGCCGGTACCACCTGCCCTTGTACGGCTAAGACACGACTTGACGCGGTAATCGCTGTTTCGAGGTTGCCGGTGATGGCCGTCAGCGCCGACAGGAACAGGTTTCCGAAGCTGTGTCCCTCAAGTCCACCTCCAGCGGAAAATCGGTACTGAAACAGTCGTGTTAGCAGTGGTTCTTCGGTAGAAAGAGCTGCGAGGCAGTTGCGGATATCCCCGGGGGGCAAGACGCCGAGCTCACGTCTCAAAACACCGCTGCTGCCCCCGTCATCAGCCACGGTGACGACGGCTGTGATGTGGCTGCTGTAGCGCTTCAGGCCGCTCAGCAAGGTGGACAATCCAGTGCCTCCTCCGATGGCAACGATGTTGGGGCCACGGTTCAAGCGGCTTTGGGCTTGCAGTGCATCAATGAGCACCGTGTCTTTATCAGGCGCTAAGGCCTGTTGGATGGAGCCAAAGCTTCGGCTTTGTCCCCATAAAACGAGGGCAACGCCCACAAGCAGCAGGATTGGGCCAGTGAACTCTCTTGGCAGAACGGTGGTGAGTGTTCCAAGCAGCCAGCTCAGGGTTTCAAGAATCCAATAAATCGGTTTGAGGTCGGCCCAAACAGCCCCTCCGACCAAGGCCATCAGTAAACCAAGGCCAGACGTGAGAACCCAGCGTTTCACCACCAGGCCTGGTTGCAACCAGCGCACCGCGCGCTGGGAGCGAGTCATCAGCTCTTGCCGCCGGCGCCCCCGGCTCACTCTCGCCTGTTGGCGTCTGCTTTGAGGAGGTTTGCGCGCCAAGGGGCGACTCATTCAGGCATGTCATGAACTGTACGGAGCCTTCTCAAGCGCGGCAGGATGGTGAGATGTTTCGGCCTCTGATGTGCCTCAGCTCCAGTCCGTGGTGGAGATGGACAACCTCACCATGCAGTGGGGATCAAGGCCTGTCCTGGACAGGGTGAGCCTGACGATGCAGCCGGGTGAGCGGCTTGCTGTGGTGGGGCCATCGGGGGCAGGAAAATCAACGGTGTTGCGACTGTTGGCGGGTTTGCAGCTGCCGACGAGCGGACACTTGCGCTTATTTGGCGAAAACCAGGACTACCTCCGGCTTGATCAAACCAACCCCCCTGATGTTCGGTTGGTCTTTCAGAATCCGGCTCTGTTGGCGTCTCTCACCGTCGAGGAAAACGTTGGTTTCTTGCTTCGGGAAAAAGGGACTCTGTCCAATGTTGAGATCCGCGAGCGCGTTGAAACGTGCTTAGAAGCCGTTGGCCTGTATGAGGTGGCGCATCTTTATCCCGGGGAATTAAGCGGCGGGATGCAAAAAAGAGTGAGTTTTGCCCGCGCCTTGATCGATGACCCCCAGCGGGGAGATCAGTCGATGCCTCTCTTGCTGTATGACGAGCCCACCGCAGGGCTCGATCCTGTGGCGTGTACACGCATTGAAGATTTGATTGTGAAAACCACAACGGTGGCTCGTGGTTGTTCCGTTGTCGTGAGTCATGTCCGCAGCACGATTGAACGCTCGGCGGAGCGGGTGCTGATGCTCTACGAAGGCCATTTTCAGTGGCAGGGATCTGTGGATGAATTCCGCAGGTCCACAAATCCCTATGTGGAACAGTTCAGGACGGGTAGCCTGCGCGGACCCATGCAGCCTGCGGAGCACTGATCAGCATGCGTCGCAGTGTTCGTGATGCCATCGTCGGATTCACTGTTCTTGGTGGATTAGTCGGTTTCATTGCCACAGGGATGTGGATGCGTGGCGTTCGATTGGGATCTAGCGAATGGGGATTGACGGCGGAGTTCAATGATGCGTCAGGACTGGCCGAGCGTTCACCAGTGACGTACCGCGGCATTTTGGTCGGATCGGTGCGGTCGATCAAAGTCACCTCCAGTGCTGTGGTTGCTGAGTTAGAGATCACCAAGGGTGACCTGCGCCTGGCTTTACCGGTGACAGCCACCATTGGATCAGGGTCATTGCTTGGCGGTGATGCCCAGGTGGCATTGATGAGTCGTGGCAAGCCGTTGCCGGAGAATGCCCCTCTGCCGAAGGCCTCCAATTGCCAATCCAAGGCTCAATTGTGTGATGGCGCCACGGTTGTTGGCCGTGAAGCCCCCAGCATCGCCACGCTGACCAACACCTTTCAGGAGTTGTTGACGCAAGCCAAAACCGAGAAGTTGATCCCGAATGCGGCGGCTTCGATTGAGCAGATTGATGCCACCGCGAAGTCGTTTGAAGCCCTAACGGTTCAGCTGCAAGCCGAGTTATCAAAAGTGGATCCGGTGTTGCGCAATCTCCAAGCAGCGACGGCCCATGCCAACAACATCGTGGCGTCGTTGGATAACGCTGAAACGTTGTCGAGTTTGCGGAAGACGGCCACGAACGCGGCTGAGCTCACTGCCAAATTGGATGCCGTAGGAGGTGATGTGGAGACACTCACGGCCGATCCAGCGTTTATGGACGGTCTTCGCAATGTGACCATCGGCCTTGGGGCCTTGCTCTCAGAGGTCTATCCAGCCGAAACCAGTCGCTAGGACGATTTTTTCACAATATCGTAACGAATTGCCCCCTATATCGTGCTGATTGCCTCCATGGCAATGGACGCAATGGCTTGATCGCTGGCCTTAGGAAGTTGGACATATTTGCCGCCGGCAGCTTCGGCGAGGTCTTTGCCCATGCCGCTACCGATGAATTTGCGTTCGGTGTCGATCACCAACAGCTTGATGCCCAGCATCCGATAACGGGCTGCAACATCCAGCACCTCCTGCTTTAAATCGGGCTTCTCGTCTCCGTCCAGTTCGGGTTGGCCCAGCGACTTGCTGAGCGGGACGTTTCCCCGACCGTCGGTAATGGCCACCACCACGACTTGGCCGAGATCCCCTGTGGCCAGAGCATTGGCACCCACCCTGGCTGCTTGGGTGAGTCCGTGAGCGAGCGGTGAACCGCCACCGCAGGGCATGGATTCAAGGCGACGCCGAGCGGCGGTGATCGACCGCGTTGGCGGAAGAAGTACCTCAGCTTGCTCGCCTCGGAAGGGAATCAGTGCCACTTCATCCCGGTTCTCATAGGCCTCGGTGAGCAGCCGAATGACAGCGCCCTTGGCGCTTTGCATGCGGTTGAGCGCCATCGAACCACTGGCATCCACGAGAAACACCACCAGGGCGCCAGCTTTGCGCTGCAACAGCTTGGCGCGCAAATCGCCTTCCTCCACGATCACAGCACGGCCCGGCTGTCGCTCACGCCGCGCTTTTTGGTAAGGGGCCGCTGCCCGGAGCGTTGCATCCACCGCAATTCGGCGGACGGGGCCTCGGGGCAGCATCGGCTTGACGTAGCGGCCACGGCTATCGCTCAACACCACCGAGCGGCTGCCGCTGTTGCCGGCTTTGCTCTTGGCTGCATTGAACAGAAGCAAATCTGGATCCACATCAATCGCTTCTGGATCGAGCATGAATTCTTCGGGAACGGCTGGAGGGGCTTGGTCCTCCGGACTGTCGTCATCGGTGTTGTCCTCGTCGGAGTCGTTGTCGTCGTTGTTGTCCTCCGGTTCGTTCTCCTCCTCGCCGGAGCCTTCCGGGGGAGGTGGTGGGGGATTGTCCTCCTGGTTTTGGTCGTCGCCCTGGGACGGTGGGGGTTCTTGCTCCTCTGGTGGTGGTGGCTCCATCTGCTGATCCGGTGGAGGCAGCTGTGATGCCCGTGGGGCGATCACCAGTGCAACAGCCACTTGAAGGTCGTCTGCGTCCACCCGGTCTCTGCCACTTAGGGCGGCATGGGCTCGAGCGACGCGTACGGCGTACAGCTCAGAACGGTGGCCTTCTACCCCGCCACGGATCGCTTCGGTCACGAGGTATTCGATTTGCTCACGGCTGATTTGCACATCCGGCAACCACTGACGAGCCAGCAGCAGTTGGGTGGCGAGAGCGTCGGTTTCTTCGCGCCAGGTTTCGGCAAAGCTGCGACTGCATTGACCGTGGGTCAGTACGGCATTGGTGATCTCCACCCGTTGCTCGGTGGTCACCAGCTGATTGGCCGAAAGCGCGATGGCAAAGCGGTCCAGCAAGTGATCGCGAATGTTGCCTTCTTCGGGGTTGTAGGTGGCGATCAGCAGTGGCCGGCAAGGGTGGCTGAGGCTGAGACCTTCCCGCTCTACACGGTTCTCTCCGCTGCCAACGGCCGCCAGCATCAAATTCACGATGCCGTCATCGAGAAGATTCAGTTCATCCACATAGAGCACTCCTCGGTGTGCATCGGCGAGGAGGCCGGGCTGGAACACAGCACTGCCACTCGACAGTGAGGCGGCCACATCAACGGCCCCTACGAGACGGTCTTCGGTGATGCCGAGGGGGAGTTGCACAAACGGTGCCGGAATCACCTTGGAGGGGGCATCGCCTGAGATTTGCTCACGGGTGGCGTTGTCCCACTCCTCTTCGTTTTGAGGATCGAGGTTCCGTCCGACCCCTCCGTCAATGTCGAGGATGTCGATCGGGGGTAGCAGGGTGTGAAGCCCACGGGCCAACACGGATTTACCGGTGCCACGTCCTCCTGCAATCACCACGCCGCCGAGGCCGGGGTCCACTGCTGCCAACAGCAGCGCAAGCTTGAGCGTTCCATGGCCGGTGATGGCCGCCAAGGGAAAGGCACGGGTTGCTTGGTCGTTCTTTGCGACTACACCACTTGCCACCATGGAGGCTTCTCATCCCGCTCGTCCAAGCCAGTCTCGCTGATGCTCCGCAGTGACGATGTTCCCCTTGCGATTGCCCTCGGTGCCAACCTGCCGTTTGCCGATGCAGGACCGCGTCAAACCCTGTTGGCGGTGCGTCCGTTGTTGACCGTTGTGGTGAACGATTGGGCTGGTGTTCCGTTGCGGTTGAGTTGGTCGCCGTTGTTCGACACCACCCCTGTTGGTGGCCCGCCGGACCAGCCGCGCTACTGGAACGCTGTGGTGGTCGTGAATGGGCTCATCGACACTCCATCGACGGAGGCGGCGTTGACGTTGTTAGAGGGATTGCACCGGCTGGAATCGCAATTTGGGCGGCGCCGTTGCTTGGAACAACGTTGGGGGCCGCGCACCTTGGACCTCGATTTGTTGTTTTGGGGAGAGCACCGGATGGAGCATTCCCGGCTGGTGCTGCCCCATCCGCGTCTTCATCTCCGCAGTTTCGTGCTTGAGCCGCTGTTGGCTGCCATGAATCGATCAGCGGAGTGGATCGACTGACCTCAGCGAAGGCATGCAATGACCCGCCATGCTGGTGACCCCCATAAGCCTGATCCGATGGCACCGTTGCCGGCTCCGGAGCCTTTTGAGTTGCTCGAAACCGTCGAAACGGTGGATGTGCGCAAGCTTCGGTTCGAACGCAACCGGATCATGTTGCCGATGGGAGTGGAAAGCACCTTCGGCATGATTCGTCACCCCGGTGCCTCGTTGGCGGTGCCGATTACCGATGACGGCCAGGTGGTGCTGTTGCGGCAATACCGCTTTGCGGTGCAGGCTCGCTTGCTGGAGTTCCCTGCTGGCACCCTTGAAGCCGGGGAGGATCCGCTCGAATCGATGCAGCGGGAGCTTGGAGAGGAAGCCGGCTACAGCGCTGCCCGTTGGGATGCCCTTGGTCCGATGCTTCCTTGTCCCGGTTATTCCGACGAGGTGATTCATTGTTTCTTGGCCCGGGAGCTAACGGCTCTGGAGAACCCACCGGCTGGAGATGATGACGAAGATCTTGAAGTGGTCGCGATGACCCCCGCTCAATTGGATCGAGCCTTGGCTTCGGGAGATGAGTGGCTTGATGGCAAGTCCGTGACGGCTTGGTACCGAGCCAAACAACTGTTGGGTCTCTGATGGCAGCCTCTCGCGTTCTGTTTTGGCATCGCCGCGATTTGCGCTTAGCCGACAACCTCGGCATCCAGGCCGCGGTGGAGATCAGCCCTGCGGTGACGGGGGTGTACGTGCTGGATCCAGCCTTGATCAATCCAGCTCAGGCGTTGCCGCCTATGGCCCCGGCCCGGTTGTGGTTTTTGCTGGAGAGCCTGATCGAACTGCAGCAGCGTTGGCGTGCTGCCGGGAGCCGTTTGCTGATTCTGCAGGGTGATCCCGTGCAGATGCTTCCGCAGTTGGCAGAACGGCTCAGCGCCGAGGCTGTGGTTTGGAACAGGGATGTGGAGCCCTACAGCCGTGAACGGGATCGGCAGGTGGCGAAGCGATTGCAGGCTGATGGTCGAAAGGTGTTGGTGGATTGGGATCAGTTGCTGATCGCCCCGGAGTTACTCAAAACAGGAGCCGGCGCCCCCTATCGGGTGTATGGCCCATTCCTGCGCAATTGGCGGGGCAAGGTTGAGGCCCAACAGCCCATCACGATTCAGCCTCCAGCGGGCCTTGTCGATCTGGATGCGGACTTGGTGCCGGATGGGGATCCCCTGGTTGCGATCCGTCATACCCATGGATTTGAAGGCACGGAGATCTGCCCTTGCAGGCCTGGTGAATCGGCAGCCCTGGAGCAGCTCACCCTTTTTGCGGATGGCGCTCTCTCGGCCTATGAACCCGATCGGAATTTCCCCAGCGTTGTTGGTACGTCCTATCTGAGCGCGGCCCTGAGCGTTGGCACGTTGAGTCCCCGTCAAGCCTGGTGTGCGGCGCAACAGGGGCGTGATCAGGCCCGCAGCGAGGAGCAGCTCCATGCCATCGCAGTCTGGGAACAGGAGTTGTGCTGGAGAGAGTTTTACCAGCAAGCCTTATTTCACTTCCCTGAGCTTGCGGACGGTCCGTACCGGGAGCAGTGGCGCCGTTTCCCCTGGGAAAACAACGAAGCATGGTTTTCCTCCTGGCGAGAGGGGCTGACCGGCATGCCGATCATTGATGCGGCGATGCGTCAGCTCAACGAGAGCGGTTGGATGCACAACCGTTGCCGCATGATCGTGGCGTCTTTCCTGGTGAAGGATCTGATCTGCGATTGGCGTTGGGGCGAACGCGCCTTCATGGAGCTTGAGGTGGATGGCGATCTGGCAGCCAACAACGGCGGTTGGCAGTGGAGTGCCAGCAGTGGCATGGACCCCAAGCCGCTGCGGATTTTTAACCCCGCCACCCAGGCCACGAAATTTGATGCCGATGGGGATTACATCCGCCGTTGGGTGCCTGAGCTGCGGCACGTGAACACCAAAGATCTCCTTACCGGTGAAATTGGTGGCCTTGAGCGTCGTGGATATCCCGAACCGCTGATCAATCACAAAACCCAGCAGGCACTGTTTAAGACGCTTTACGCGACCATCCGGTCTTGATTCACCTTGCTGATTGAAGGGTCGTGGCTGAGGAGCTTCTCCAAAGCCGTCACGACTTGGTCTTGTTGTGTGACCGTTAATTCAGGAAAGATCGGCAAACTCAGAACTTCACTGCACAACCGTTCCGTTACAGGAAATGTGCCTTCTCCATAGCCCAAATGGGCGTAAGCGGGTTGGCGATGAATCGGAATCGGGTAATAAATAATTGTGCTGACTCCCGCATCCTGCAGCGCTTGTTTCAGCCAATCACGGCAACGGCTCTCGGGTAAGCCATGGGTGGCGCTGGTGGCGGACGTTGGGCAGCGACCTGCGCAGAGAGAGGAAGCAT
>ERZ887830.1182-NODE-1182-length-15166-cov-10.379657_pt1 | contig 15166 bp, 10 predicted proteins | sample MGYA00521101_ERZ887830 | MGnify/ENA primary metagenome ERZ887830 (study PRJEB32303, sample SAMEA104408592) | aquatic metagenome | biome: Marine water; feature: Pelagic; material: water | place: Baltic Sea | collected 2014-06-05T16:38:00 | depth 1,762 m ...
TCTGTTTGCGTGAATTGTAACGCTATCAGGTATCTACGATACTAGGGGCTTGCCAGTTTAAAATAAAAACTAAAATAATTACAGGCTTGAATTTAGGGAATACGATTGTAACTTACTCTTCGTTGTTATAGCTTAGTATATCAGTTGATTCAAACATCCCGCAACCCAATTATGTGCTTACAAAGGTTATTAGAGTTATGGAATTAAAGGTAAATGAAAACGAACAAGTGCAAGCTAGAGATATAGCCTTCCTCCTGTTTTTAACGCTTCTTAATGTCATTAATTTTATCGACCGCCAACTTCTTATTAGTTTCGCTAATTGGATTAAACCTGAATTAGATCTTTCGAATTTCGAATTTGGTTTATTAGCAGGTCTTGTCTTTATGTTCTTTTATGCGTTCATGGGTCTCTTTATGGGAGTAATTGCTGATCGCGTGAATCGCACCCACCTTATAGCTTTTGGTGTGGGTCTTTGGAGTTTTTTAACCATGCTATCTGGAGCGGCAAAGGGATTTTTAAGCCTCGCTATACCCAGAATGTTTATCGGAGTTGGGGAGTCAACGTTGACGCCAGCATCTTTATCTCTATTGGGAGATAGATTTCCTGCAAAATGGCAAGGGCTAGTTGTAGGTATCTTCGGTATGGGTGTCTCAATTGGCCTTGGATTAAGTCTTTTCATAGTTGCCTATCTTGAGCCAATACTGGGATGGAGAGGTTGCTTTTATGCTTTGGGAGGGATTGGCGTTTTGATGGCAATAGGAATGCTATTTATTAAGGAGACTCCAAGAAAACAACCGATCGATAATACTAAAACTGTTCTAGGCGGTTTGTCGATCACCAAAGTTATAACTGAATTGCGCAATCTATTAAAACAATCGCCTTCTTTGGCAGCCACATTAGTTGGATCAGTTATTTTTGCTTTAGTTTTGGGCGCTGCAAGTTTTGAGCAGCTCTGGTTTGTTCAGGAGCGAGGTTTTGATAGGCATGAAATTGCCCAAAGGACCGCATGGATAGCAATCTCAGCAGGCATTATTGGTAATCTAGTTGGAGGCTATGGAGGGGACTTGTTTCTGAGATGGAGTGGTATCGGCCGACCCTACTTTTTAGCTCTTGTCATGTTAGTTCTCGCTCCTTTCACAATAATGTACCGCTTTATTGAACCAGATAACATCTTGTTTTGGATAGGAGTCTTTTCGATGTATTTTCAAATAGGATGCTTTTATGGACCAGCCTTTGGGACTATTCAAGATTTGGTGCCTCCTAATAAGAGAGGTATGGTGGTTGGATTTGCAGTCTTGGTAATACAGATCTTGGGGGCAGCTTTAGGCGCTTCAACCGCTGGATTTATGATTGATTATCTTGAAACTTCTGGATTTGCCGAACCTTATTCAACAACACTACTTACCTACACACTGATATCTCTAATCTCAGTTCCCATTTTTATTTTTGCTGGGAAAAGGTTTGAGCAAGATAAGCTCAAGCTAAACGGATTTTAAATTAAGGCCAAACGGCTTTTTCTGAAAGACTATTATATTTCTAGTCAAAATGAAGAAATAATTGCATTTAGGGTAACACCAGATCTATACTTAAGTATAACTTACTATAAGCAAAGTCAAATCAGAGGGGATAGATCATGAAATATAAACGTATTCAAAGGATTTCCGCCTTGGCATGTGCCGTTGGAATGGTGCTTTCTGGAGTTGCAGTTAGTGCTGAAATTGAAGAAATTGTTGTTACTGGATTGAAAAAGACGTCCTCAGTCATGGAAACACCAAGTGCGATCACTGCACTTACTGGAGATGACCTATCAGCTCGTGGAATCATCGATCTCACAGAATTGCAGTTTGCTGTTCCAAGCATGCACTATGGCCAAAAATTGGGTAACAAGACAATCGCTATTCGAGGTATTGGGGAGTTCAACAACCAGCCTGGAGTGCTAGTTACTATTGATGGCGTTGTCCAGTCTTCTGGCTCAAGCTCTCAGCTATCTCAGTTGGATCTGGAGAGAGTTGAAGTCCTGAGAGGCCCTCAAGGAACTCTATATGGACGAAACTCAAATGGTGGAGCCGTTAACTACATCACAGCTAAACCAACAGATGAGGTTTATGGTCGTGTCAAGGTAGGCTTGGCTAAGTTTGACCACGCCTCAATAGAGGGCGTTTACAGTGGCCCCCTTACTGACTCTTTTGGAATCCGCGTTGCAGCCAGTCATCTTGATATGGGTGAGGGCTGGGTAGAAAATCTAATGCCTGGCTTTAATGATCATATGATGGGTGAGAATACAAACTACCGGATGAATTTAGTAGGGCAGGTGAGTGAAAATTTGGATGCGCATTTTTCTCTTGGGCGAAGCACGATGAGTGGGCCACAAGATCCCCATGGAATTGTAAAAGAGCACATGGAGTATGCTAATTCGCGAACAAACTTACCGATTGAAGGCACGTTGGTCACTGAGGAGCCATGGAAAGTCTACAACAATGGGAATGCTGATTCAGACCGCCAGTACAATATTCAGAACCTAACCCTTAACTGGGAGTTGGATAATGGTATGACGGTCAAATCAATTACAGCCAATCAAAATTGGGATGATGAGTTTGAAGGTCCAGCGGATGGTTCATCGGTAGGTCTTTTCCAGCGATACATGAAAACTTGGACTGATACATTCACTCAAGAAATTAATATATCCGGTGGAGATGATAAATTAAACTGGATTGCTGGTGTGTTCTATATGGATGACCAAAAGAGTCGAGACTTTATTATTAACCTTCCCATTCCTGCTTTCTTCCCTCTACCGGGTCGTTTTGAAATATTACAGCAGCAGAATGATGTCGAATCCAAGTCTGCTTTCTTTGATATGACATACTCTGTTTCGGAAGATATTCGCTTAGGCGTTGGATTCCGAAAAACCGATGAAGATATGCATGAGCGGCACTCCAGGCAGATATTCTTTACAGGCATGCCCGATCCTGTCATCGATCTTTGTGGTGGAATTGTAGAGACTAAGTGGTCTGAGTCTGCGAATACAGGAAGGGCGTCTGTTGAGTATGATACTTCGGACGATGCTATGGTTTATGCGAGTTACTCTGAGGGCTTTAAAGTAGGTGGAATTAATGAGTCTGATTGTAATCCTCCATGGGACCCTGAAACAGTTGCATCATATGAGGTGGGTTATAAGGCTACTCTCCATGATGGCTCGACCACACTAAGTGCCGCTGCGTTCCATTATGACTATTCAGACTTCCAGGTTGCTCAGGTAATCGGAATTGTGGGAGTTATAGCGAATGCTGGTGATGCAACGATAGATGGATTTGAACTTGAGGTGACCTCTAATGTAGGAGATGACTGGACTTTAAGTGCTGGGTTGACACTGCTTGATTCTGCTTATGGAGACTTCCTAAATACGGATGCTTTGCAGGGTGATGCAGGTGTTCTCCAAAATAAAGGTAACCCTCTTAATAAAGCTCCAGAACAAAGTCTTAATGTTGGTATTGTCAGAAATATGACCTTCGACAGTGGCGCGAATCTCGCATTGAGTTTGAATGCTGCTTATCGGTCTAGAACATACTTCCGAGAGTTTGGCCAGATAGATGATTCGCAGGCGGCGTATACAGTAGTTAACTTTAACGCTAATTTCGAAACTGCAGATGAGTTATTCACAACGCGGTTCTTTGTGAACAATGCAACAAATGAAGCGTACATTACAGACATGTCCACAGGTGACAGTCAGTATGGTCGTCATGCCGCTTGGGGAATGCCTCGACATATCGGTATAGAACTAACTCGGCACTTTGGCACCCGTTAGAAAGTTCTCGCGACAATCTGCCAAGCATATTGATATATTAAGTATGCTTGGCTTTTTTTTACAGGATGATTTAGTTGAGGAGATACATCAAAAGTAGATTATTCCGATTACTTGGACGCAGAGAATTTTTCATGCTTATCGCTAAGTTTGGATTTTCTCTAGGCGCTCTATCTAAGGGAGGTAGTGTTTTGGCATCAGAAAAAAAGGAACCTTTGGGTGGTGAAAATCACTTGGATATTGTCTTACCTGGCAGGCTTGGATCGCCCACACTGACAATGTTTGAGGATCCAAGATTAGATCCAAGAATTATTAAAGAGCTCACGACTAACACTCTTCCTCCCGCCTCAATGCCGCCAGAGATAACTCTTTCGTCAAGCTACGAATCAGCAATAGAGTGGATAGAGTTTATGCATAAGGCTATGAGGTCAAACGATGCAGTCTTTTTGAAGAGCATGCCTAAGTTTTCCGACGTTGAGTCCATTGAATTGTCAATAGAGAGTGATAGCTCTCATAAGATTAAATTATTTATTGATAAGCCCGTAAAGTCAGATACCTCTATGCCTTGTATTGTTCATATGCATGGTGGGGGGATGACATTCGATACGGCTGAAAGTCCGCAAAATATAAGATGGAGAAAGTCCTTGGCACAACAAGGTATGTTGGTTGTAGGTGTTGAATTTTTGAGTGAAGCGTTATTTTCCGGCCATCATCCCTTTCCCGCAGGTTTAAATGATTGTGCTAAAGCCGTGCGCTGGACACATGATAATCGTGAAAAATTGGGTGTCTCCTCTATTATAGTTTTAGGCGAATCTGGAGGAGGGAATCTAGCTATTGCATCAGCAATTAAAGCTAACAAAGAAGGCTGGATAGATAATATCGATGGGGTTTATGCAATGGCTCCAATGTTATTTGGCTTTTATGGAACGCCACCACCGAATTTAATGTCGTGGAGAGAGAACCTGGATTATATGGGCTCTCATGCGATGATGAGAGCGATGAGGATGGCCTATGATCCAAACGGAGAGAATCATGAAAATCCTTTGGCTTACCCATTTGTTGCAAAAGACAACGAACTTCGTGGACTTCCTCCTCACATAATTGTGAACTATGAATTAGATTTGATTCGTGATGAGGGGGTCGCCTTTGCACAAAGGCTGAGAAATTCTGGAGTTGATGCGACTTCATTGATCATCAATGGGTCTAATCACTGTAATGAGATAGCTATGCCGGACGTGATGCCAGAACTTACGAGAGATAGGCTGATGTCTATTGCTGCCTTTGCTAGAGTAAGTAAGTCCTAAAATTAAAAGTTTAAAAGTAAAAAAGTGAATTGATATAGGTGGGTATAGTGAGCTATAATTAAATCAGATTGGTTAGGAGAGTAAGTATGATTAAATTTATTGATCCAAGAGGTAAGGTGGCAACTCCCATTGAGCCGTACGAACTGTCAAAAAATGTTCGTGCAAATGAAGGAGACCGGCTTTCTGTCGCGTTGCTTGCGAACGGATTTCCTGATTCAGAATTGTTTTTTAAAAAGTTAGGTGAAGCCATCGAGAGACGCTTACCTAAAATAAGCACAAAGCTCTGGAATAAAGGTAATGCAGGTAGCCCCGCTAGCGAGGAAATGCTTCATGAAATAACTTCAAGTAGCACTATCGCAATTGCAGGTTACGGACACTGAGGAAGCTGTACTACCGGCACCGTGCGTGACGGATACAACATTGCGAAGAGGGGAATGCCAGTGGTATCCCTTATTACTGAAGATTTTTGGGGTCAGGGGACTTTTGTTGCCAAATCACTAGGCATGCCCGATATCCCAAGGGTGAAATTGCCCCACCCCGTTGCAGGGCTGGGTGAGATTAAGATAGCGGCGATTGCTAATAGTGTTGTTGAGACAATATTGGATAGTTTTGAGAATGAGTGACTTTTTAGAAGCTGAAAATGAAGAGCGGGCGTTGGAGCAACTCCATGAAATGGATTGCACTGATGGATTGCCTGTTGTCATTCCGACAAGTGATCGAGTTGTAAAGTTTATCCTGGCAAGTGGATTAGATGGCGACATGGTGCTTGGTGAATTGGGCCCAGCTATGGGGATTGCTACCGTTGAAAAAGTTGCAGTGGCGGCGGTTATGGCTGGATGTAAATCTGACTATATGCCATTGGTTATTGCGGCGGTAAAGGCGGCGGCGGAACCAGCTTTCGATCTCTCTGAGCTGCAGGCAACAACTCACTGCACCGCACCATTGATTATCGTCAATGGGCCAGCCAGACATAATTGTGGACCTGTCGCATCTGGTTATGGTGCTCTTGGACCTGGGCATCGCGCCAATGCAAGTATTGGAAGAGCTCTTCGACTTTGTTTGATTAATATTGGTGGTGGTAGACCAGGTGTTTCCGATATGGCGATTCATGGTCATCCCGGCAAGTTTAGCTATTGTCTTGCCGAAGCAGAGGAGGAATCGCCATTTCCTCCACTACATGTCAGCTTGGGATTCGATACTTCTGATAGTGTTGTGACCCTACTGGGTTGCGAGGCACCACATTCGGTAATTTACAGCGATGATGCCGATGATCCTGAAGATGCAGAGAAACTTCTCCATATCCTGTCAGTGGGATTGGCGAACCTTGCAACTAATAATGCGATCTTTGCCTCAGGTACGGTCCTTGTATGCTTGGGTCCAAAGCATGCCAGTGCTCTGGCTCGGGCAGATCACACACGAGAGTCCATTCAAGAGAGATTATGGCAGCTCACTCATGCACCTAAAACTGAGCATATGAAGTACGGCGGAGAATTTGGAAAGGCATTTAGAGATGATCCGGAAGGAACCTACCCAAGGATACCAACGCCTAAAAATATTCTGGTGATGGTGGCTGGCGGAATAGGCCTATATTCAATGGTAATGCCTAACTGGGGTGGTGCGGCGAATGCAAACTCTGCGGTGAGTGTCAAGGTTGAGAGTGAGTTCTTCTGTGCAATCCCAGGACTTGGATAGCGTCAAATTAAAAGCGCAATAGAAATAAACGAATAATTTAGCTATGCATTTATAGCTTATAGAGGAAATATAGATGGATCCAGTCACATTATATGGAGGAGCTTTTTCTCTTTATACAGGGCGCGCTCGGAGTTATTTGATAAAAGCTAGTATTCCGTATCGAGAGGAGCCCCACTCGTCAGCCTATTTTTACGATGTGGTACTTCCAAAGGCTGGTGGTCGGAGAGGTATACCGACTATAGAATTTCCAAATGGTGATGTCATTCGTGATGGGGTAGCAATAATAGATCATTATGAAAATCTTACTGGTGGAACATGTTCTCCCAAAACGCCAAAGCAAAAAATATTAAGCCTTCTGTTTGATGTCATTGGTGCTGAGGGTCTGTTGCGACCGTGCATGCACTATCGATTTAATCAGGGAGAGGAAGAGGGAGATTTCTTGACCTTTCATTTTTCTACAGTTTATCCAGAGAAAGATGGTGCTAAAAACAGAATTGCTTTTATTAAAAGAGAGGTCTTACCCGCATGGGGGGTAATGCCCAATACTAAAGAACTCATTGAATCGTTGCATTTAAAGACATTGAAAACGCTAAATGCACATTTTTCAAAATATCCTTATCTGTTTGGTGGCAAGGCAAGTATTGGCGACTTTGGAATGATAGCCCCCCTTTATGGACATCTTGGCAGGGATCCTGTTCCTCTCTCGTTAATGCAGATCAATGCGCCGAGATTATTTCGTTGGGTTGAAAGAATGAATAGGCCTGAGCCAGATATTGGCGAGTTTGAGAATAAAAGTGCTACATTTCTCGATGACGATGAGATTCCAGAAACGCTCATTGAAGTCCTAAAGCATTTCGCAACCGATTTTATCCCTGAGAGTATGGCGGCGTATGAGTGTGTTAGTAATTGGTTAGAAGAAAATAAGGATTTACCCTCTGGCACTGAAGTTAGCCGTGAAGTTGGAAAGTGCAAATTTCGAGTGGATGGGGTTGAAATTGATGCTGTGGCTCAGCCTTTTCGTTTTTATTTGATGAAACGATTACATGATCAATTTGATAGCTTGGGCTCGAAAGACCAAGAAGAGGTGCGCGAGCTTCTCAAAGATTGCCAAATGGATGAAGTATTGGATATGCGATTATCTCGTGAAATTGGTCGTGCGAATAACTTGGAGGTTTGGTTGTGAGTAAGACAACCAGCTCTGCAACAGTAACGCGGCTATCTGACAGGTCGGCACTTATCACCGGCGCGAGCAGAGGGATTGGTTTTGCCATAGCAGAAGCGTTTGCGTCGGAGGGCTCTAATATAGTCTTAAGCGCATCTAGTGAGTTAGGCCTTAAAAAAGCAAAAGATAAATTAGACCAATATGGCGTTGATGTTTCATATTTTGTCGCCGATGTGAGTGATCCACGCCAGATAGACAATCTATTTTCTTTTGCGATTGAGCAGCACTCAAAACTTGATGTTCTGGTTAATAATGCGGGTATTCATATCTCAAAGTCGTTCACTGATCATGAGATGGATGAGTTTGATCATTTGATGAAAGTTAACGTCCACTCCGTTTTTCAGCTGACCCAACTTGCCATACGCCATATGCAAATATTGGGTCGGGGAAAGGTTATTAATGTTGCCTCTGTAGCTGGGCTCAGAGAGAGTATGAATTCATCTGCCTATAACACCTCAAAGCATGCAGTTGTGGGATTGACCAAATGTATTGCATTAGAAAATGCCAAGAACGGTATTAATGTCAATGCTATATGTCCTGGCATTGTCGAAACAGACCTCATTCAAGGCGTAGAGGATAAAATGAAAGATGCAGGAATGCCTCCAGAAGAGTTTCGGGAGCGCATTATTTCTCAGATACCCATTGGGAGAATGCTTCAGCCAAAAGAAATAGCCAATATCGCAGTTTTTCTTGCTAGCAGTGAAGCTGATGGTATGAGCGGACAAGCAGTCACCATCTAATCTTTTTATGCCGATTCTTAAATTAAAGTGAGTTTAAATGACGATAGAAAATAACATTTCGAACTCGCCTTTTCAGGATCTTCTGATTGTAGATATTGGTGGCACGGTGTCGACAGGCTTTGCGGGTAAACTCTTCGCTGATTACGGAGCAAGAGTGGTTAACCTGGAACCACATGAGGGCTTTGCGACACGAAAAATAAAACCGTATTTGCAGAATGGTAACAGTGCAATGCATGGTTATCTGCACGCAAATAAAGAAAGTGTCGTTGTCAAAGATTCTATACTAAAGCATCCAGCGATTCTAAAAGCGGATTTGGTACTAATAGATCCAAGTACATTATCTGCCTCAATATCTCTGGATAATTTTGATGTTAATGTGTGTGTTGTTAGTTGGTTTGGTTTAGATGGACCTTATGCTGACTACGAGGGATCGAACGAAGCGATTTTTGCATTGACAGGTATTATGGGAATGCTTGGCGAATCGGATGGCCAACCTATTATTCCAACTGGATTTCATCCACAAATTCTTGGTGGATTGAGTGCATTTAATGGTGCCTTGAGCTATCTTTTTGATCAGAAAAAAAAATCTGGGTCAGCAACTGAGCAGAAAAAATTCCGTATTGATGCCTCTATCTTTGAAGCCAATATGTGTCTAACCGATTTAGGAGCACTCTCTAGTTACAACGGTGAGCCCCCTCATGAACGTTTGGGTATTAATCGGTTTTTCCCCACTTATCCCTTGGGTATATGGCCATGTAAAGATGGTTGGCTTGGAGTTACTGTGTTGAGTCCCAGCCAATGGCACTCATTCTGTGAATTATTAGGATTGCAAGATCTAGCTTTGAACCCTAAGTACGGTATCAGTGCTAATAGATTATATGATGCAGAAATAATAGAGCCTCAAATCTTGGAGGCGTTATCTCATCACAGTGCTGAGGAACTTTTCTACAAAGGTCAGAAGATGCGCATTCCACTGGCTCGAGTACCCACCATGGCAGAGCTATTCGATGTTGATCAGTATATCTATAGAAAGGCATTTAGTGCGATCATTGATGGAGAGACTAGCTACAAAGCCCCATCTATTCCCTTCAGATTATTTGATACTCCCCCCAAATTTGGAGGGAATGTTGCAGGCTTAGGTTCCAATAATAGTCTTTGGGACGGTTTAAATATCGATGATATGACTGATCAAAGCTTGTTAGGGGATAAGGCTTCTGAGTTACCGCTCCAAGGGTTAACAATTGTTGACCTTGCTATGGGTTGGGCAGGTCCTCTAGCGGCAAGGAACTTAGCTGACTTAGGAGCTACTGTTATTAAAGTTGAGGGATGTACCCGATTTGACTGGTTCCGCAGTTGGGAAGCCAGTCAAGATTGGATCGATGACAATGGTGCCGAAAAAGCTATTAACTTTATCTATGTTAATCGAAATAAATTAGATGTAACGCTGGATTTTGAGCAACAGGCCGGGAGAGACCTATTACTTAAGCTTATTGGTGAGGCCGATGCGGTTATCGAAAATTACTCTGGTGGTGTTATGCCTAAACTTAAGCTTGATTATAAAGTTCTGAGTAAAATTAATCCCGAGCTTGTTATGGTTTCTATGCCCGCCTTTGGTAGCACGGGGCCTTGGTCGAGTTTTCGAGCTTATGGATCAACGGTTGAGCAGGCTGCAGGATTACCGCACCTACAAGGCAACCAACAGCAGCCACCCACAATGCTACACGTTGCATTTGGCGATGCGATCGCGGGACTTTATGGAACTGCCGCGCTGTTGACTGCACTTTTTCATAAGAAGAATACGGGTCAGGGTCAATTTGTTGACCTTAGTCAGTCAGAGTGCTTACTTCCATCGGCTATACATGGAGTATTACATCAATCTGTAAAAGGGAGTTCCCCGGAAAGGCAAGGTAAGCAACGAACCGATCACATTGTTCATGGAGTATTTCCTTGTCGGGGAGATAATAATTGGCTGTTAATTCAAATTATTTCTGAGCATGAATGGCGAAAAGCGGTCTGTGAAATTTCTAATCTTAAAGTGTTTGAGGGACTGAATTCTGATGAAATTAGATCAGAGGTTAGTAATATTGAAAAAGCATTAAGTGATTGGACAAAAGAGGGAGATGCGAGATCATTGATGCAGAAATTGCGGTCTGTTGGGGTAAAAGCCACCGTTCTCAATGGAATTGCAGACTTAATGGAAGAGCCTCATCTAGTGGCTCGAGAATATATGCAGTTTGTGGAAAGAGAATTTGTTGGAGTTCAGCCTCATCCTAGCTCCCCTTGGAGAATAGACAAATCGCCGTTGCCAATTAGGCGCTCAGCGCCGACGTTAGGGCAGCATAACTTTGATGTTTTGTCTGGTTTTCTGGGACTGACGGCCGATGAACTAGCCTCTCTTGAAGAGAATGGCATAATCGGGAATAAACCAAAACTTACTAATCTCAATAAATAGTTAATTGAGGAGAACAATGTGAAGTCAAAAGGGATATTAATAGCAAATCGTGGGGAGATATCTATTCGGATTGCGCGAGCTGCAGCAGAGTTAGGTATTCGATCTGTTGCTATCTACTCTGAGGATGACAAAGCGAGCTTGCACACTAAGATGGCTGATGATGCGGTTTTAGTGCCTGGCTTCGGTGCAAAGGCGTATCTTGATATAAGTGCCATTATTTTGGCGGCAAAAGAAATGGGTTGTGATGCATTGCATCCAGGCTATGGATTTCTGTCTGAGAGAGCAGATTTTGCAGAGCACTGTGAAGCATCAGGAATTACCTTTATTGGGCCCAGCATCGATCATTTAAAATTATTTGGAGATAAAGGAAAGGCAAGAAGTGCGGCTATAGCTGCAAATGTGCCCGTTTTGAAGGGCATTGATCGAGGTGTCACTCTTAGTGAGGCAGAAAAATTCTTTGATTCAGTTGAAGGTGCCATCATCATTAAAGCTGTAGCAGGTGGTGGAGGACGCGGAACTAGGATTGTTGAGGATAGAGATACACTGGAGAGTGCATTTATTCGATGTCAGTCTGAGGCTGAGGCTTCTTTTGGCGTTGGTGATCTTTATGTTGAAGAGTTCTTAGTCCGTGCCCGTCATGTTGAGGTTCAAATCATTGGTGATAAGGCGGGTAATGTTGTTCATTTGGGAGAGAGAGAATGCTCCGCGCAGCGAAGAAACCAAAAAGTTGTAGAGATAGCACCTGCTCCAAATTTCCCAACTGCTCTTCGGGATAAGATCCTCAAGTCTGCAGTTACTTTTGCGCAACAGCAAAGCTATAAAAGTCTTGGCACATTTGAATTTTTAGTAGATGGCAATGAGCCTGATTCTCAGTTTTTTTTTATCGAGGCTAATGCTCGTCTGCAGGTTGAACACACTGTTACGGAGGAGTTTACTGGCGTTGATTTAGTATCCAGTCAGATCCAGGTCGCTCTCGGTCGCTCTCTCTCAGAGATTGGGTTGGATGCCGCAGATATCTCAGTTGCTAGAGGCTATGCAATTCAGGCTAGGCTAAATTTAGAAACTATCAAAGCTGATGGAAGTGTCATGCCTAGCTCAGGCAAACTCACAGCCTATGATGTGCCAAATGGTCCAGGTGTTCGGACTGATGGATTTGGATATGTTGGCTATGAAACAAGTACTGCCTTTGACTCACTTCTCTCCAAGGTCATTGTTCATTCAAAGAGTAGAAATTTCCAAGAAGCAGCCACAAAGGCTGTTAGAGCACTGTCTGAATTTAGATTAGAGGGTGTGAGAAGTAACCTTTCATTTTTGAAAAATATTCTTTCGCACGATGATTTTATCAAGGGGAATATTCACACCCGTTGGGTGGATGCTAACTTAGCGTCCCTTGTTATTGACTGGCAGGGACCAGATTTGTTCGTCGATGATTCAGCCACAACAACACATCAACAGGGTTTTGCGGGTGCGAAAATAGACTCAACAGATCCACTAGCATTATTCGATCAGATGCCACAGGACTCTCAAGCTAGTGCGACTAGTTCCACAAGTATTGATATTCCAGATGGTTTGATGCCATTAACATCACCCATTCAAGGAACGATTGTTGCCGTTGAGGTTGGATCGGGGGAGTCAGTTAGAGCAGGGGAACCCGTTGTAATTGTCGAAGCAATGAAAATGGAGCATGTCATCTCCGCAGATTTTGATGGTGTTATTGTTGAAATTATCATGCAGCCTGGAGATGTCGTTAAAGAGGGATTCCCTATTTTATTCATGCAGGAGGGAGAGGTCGCTGCTGGAGAAAAAGCCACAAAGGAAATCTTAGACCCAGATTTAATTCGACAAGACTTACAGGAAAATATTAATCGCCACGCATTCATTTTTGATGAGAATAGAGAAGATGCCGCAGCAAAACGCCTTGCCCGCGGCGGACGTATGCCGAGGGAGAACATCAGCGAACTAATGGATGAGGGGTCGTTTAAAGAGTATTGGCCGCTTATTGTTGCAAGGCAGCATCAAAGACATGATATGGATACGCTAAGAAAGAAAACACCTGCTGATGGAGTAATAGCTGGTACAGGCACAATTAACTCTGATCTCTTTGGTGAAGAGGCTTCCTCGGCGATGATAATTCACTATGACTACACTGTGTTAGCTGGAACACAAGGTCATCGCGGTCACTATAAGCAAGATCGCATGTTTGACCTTGCTCTGCGATTTAATCTGCCACTGATTCTCTTTAGTGAAGGTGGGGGCGGGCGACCTGGAGAGGATATGTTGGGGCCATGGGTCTCATTTGATACGACTACATTCACTCAATTTTCTAAACTTTCGGGTGCTGTGCCAATGATAGGTGTAAACCATGGTAGATGTTTTGCAGGAAACACGGTGCTATTGGCTAGTTGTGATGTGATCATCGCAACGAAAGATTCAACCATTGGAATGGGTGGTCCAGCAATGATTGAGGGTGGTGGGTTAGGCATATATTCACCTGAAGAGGTAGGGCCTATGTCATTCCAAGTTCCCAATGGTGTAGTTGATATTCTGGTAGAGGATGAAGCAGAGGCAGTTGCGGTTGCTAAGAAATATCTATCTTATTTCCAAGGCTCTGTAGATAGTTGGGAGTCTCCTGACCAGAGGCTGCTGAGGCATGTAGTGCCAGAAAATCGTCTTCGTCTTTATGACATGCGAGATGTTATTTCAACTATTGCAGATGTTGATTCTGTGCTTGAGGTGAGAGAGAAATTTGGTATCGGGATTATTACTTCGTTCATCAGAATTGAAGGAAAGCCGATGGGTGTCATTGCTAATAATCCACACCACTTGTCAGGTGCTATTGATTCAGATGGTGCTGATAAGGGCGCGCGATTTTTGAAACTCTGCGATGCATTTGATATTCCTATTCTAAGTTTAATGGATTGCCCTGGATTAATGGTTGGACCTGAAGTCGAGGCAACTGCTCTTGTTCGACACTCGGCGAGAATGTTTAATACTGGTGCTAACTTAACGACACCATTATTCGGTGTGGTAGTTCGAAAAGCTTATGGCTTGGGTATTCAAGCTATGTGTGGTGGTAGCTCTCTTGTGGCTTTCTCAACAGTTGCCTGGCCAACTGCTGAATTTGCTGCAATGAATATCGAAGGTGCTGTTAAGCTTGGGTATCGAAAAGAGCTTATGGAGATAGAGGATCCAGAGGAGAGACTTAGAGTTTTCAATGAAAAAGTAGAGACAGAGTATGAGTCTGCAAAGGCGGTAAATGCAGCAGTGGGTGGTGGGTTAGATGATGTTATTGATCCGGCTGACACAAGATCTTGGATCGCCGAGGGTTTAAAAAGATTGCCTCCGGTACCATTGCGAACTGCTAAAAAACACGCTTTTATAGATACCTGGTAGCATAATTAAGGGTTTATGAGATCTCCACTTTAAACTAAGCTTGTTGGTCTCAATAGTTAAATGTTTGATAGGAAGGCGGCATGGATATTCCGAAACGTCAGACCATAGATAAGATAGATATTCGACGCAGGTTGCCCTCTGTCGATGCTGTCTTAAGGATATCTGACTCTCTTTTACAGCATTGGGGTAACAGCAGAGTCGGTCTGGCTATTCGTGCCGAACTTGCGGGGCGTCGGGAGTATCTTGCCGGAGAGATTGATTTAGATGTCAGTGTTGAATCTATTATTGAGTCTGTGCGAAGCAAGCTAGCGGCAGAGGACGATTCGAGTCTAAAGCCAGTGATCAATCTTACTGGTACTGTCTTGCACACCAATCTAGGCCGAGCGGTACTTCCTCAGCAGGCAATCGACGCTATGGTCCAGGTGGCAGCGATGCCTACTAACCTGGAGTATAATCTTGCCAGCGGCGGCCGTGGTGAGCGCGATGACCATGTTGAGGCCTTGATCTGTGAGTTAATTGGCACCGAGGCGGCCACCGTGGTCAATAACAATGCCGCCGCGTTGC
>ERZ887830.1185-NODE-1185-length-15147-cov-11.558640_pt1 | contig 15147 bp, 4 predicted proteins | sample MGYA00521101_ERZ887830 | MGnify/ENA primary metagenome ERZ887830 (study PRJEB32303, sample SAMEA104408592) | aquatic metagenome | biome: Marine water; feature: Pelagic; material: water | place: Baltic Sea | collected 2014-06-05T16:38:00 | depth 1,762 m ...
ACCCAAGGCGACGCCCATCTTGCAAGTTCTCCTTCCTGTTCTACTTGCGATGGCTGGGGTAAATTCCATCTTCAGCACACTACCGTTTCTTTCATCATCGAGATCGGCATCCAAACGAGTTCATCAGAGCTTATTAGCTGGATCGCCACATACGTTTGGGAGAAAACGAGGTGCTCATGACCGCTCCACAAGCCCATAAATTCTGTAACGGCAGAACAAAACAAATCAAGCCAAAAGAAAAGCCGCTCGCCGGGATTCGAACCCACGACTCCGTAGCTAGAGGTCCCTTTTACAAAATTTGAGGTCCAATTGAGATCCATTTTACAAAAACCGAGGTCCATTTTACAAAAACCGTGGATCTCAGATAGCAGGCCACCGGGGCCTGTGCCCCTTTTCCTTAATAAATACCGCCGTTATCCAATCCATCATCCGACCCTCATGCCCCCGTCAATCCGACGCTGACGGCGCCTTTCCCGAAAAGCGCAGAGGAAGCCACTAGGCCCTTCTGCCGCCCGTCATCCAGAGCCGCCTACAGAGCGCGGTTCTTCCTTCCTTCCGACGAAAACCATCAGGTTATGGACCCACGGTCACGCGACCGACGTTGACTAATCCACTCCCCGCCTGACGAACACGACCAGGCGGCACCTCCACTCCGACTAGAACACCACCGACTCAACAAAGGTTGTGGGTGGCACGCCCATAGGGCCAATACCATCCGTGCCCGCGTTTTAGTCAGTTCTTCCACTCCCACGACCACCGAGCGCCGAACAAGGACCTGATCAGGCTTGACCTTTCGGTCTCTCCACCTAAATTCGGAAAAGCCTCGTTGTCAGTCGGAAGAAAGCCCGCAGGCCTTCCTTCTGACGCGAGGCCGGTACTTGACAAACCAAACCAGAGCAACGGTGAAAGCCCGCAGGCCACCAATCTCTGCAGTTTGCTTGGACCCCGGTGCCGGTGCTTCATCCTCCTCAGCTCCGATCTCACTTCCAGTACCCGAGATCGGACGGGACTTTCCCTCATACACGGAACCCGCCACCTGGACTCAGTCCTGCGTGTAAACGGTACCGTACGTCGGCTTCACCATCAACATGGCCAAGAAACGAGGACGACGCAGCGGCGGCGCCAAGGGCGACCGCACGCAGGAGCGCGCTCACCGAGCCGACTCCAACTCCAACTCCACCAAGTCCGCCAAAAGCTCCTCACAGAGGACGAAGGCGACCGACCTCAAGTACGACCCCAAGAAATGGGAGGCGCAAAAGTTCATCATCCTCAACCACTTCGAGGATGGCATGTGCGCCGCCGTGCTGAATGGCGACATCGCCAAGCCCGAGATCGACCCGGATCTCGCCATTGCCCTCATCGCCGACATGTCGCGAGATGGCACTCCACCCAAGCCGCCTGCACTGGACCCCATCTACTGGCCGTGCGTATCTCAAGAAGAACTCGGAGCCATTGGCTTCGTACGAGAAGGCGAGGCGGCATTCCAATCCTTCGGATCTGCTCCAGATGACAAAGACATCAAGAAGGAGCAGAGGGCTCAGCCCTCGCAAGAACAGAAGGTCGAGGACTCCCAGGTGAACGCGAACACACCAAAAGCCTGGGCTGCGCTCCAGAAGTACAAGGCAGCACTCGACACATTCCGGTCCGAACACCCAGTCAACTTCATCAAGCACCAGAAGTTGATGTCCAACATCAAGAGTTCTCTCGACAGCGCAACGTTCGTCGAAGAGTTCTCCCAGTTCCCACTCCACCTCCGCTACAAGATGTACGCTGAGCTCAACTTCAAGATCCACTCCTTCCTGATCAAGTATATCGGTCGAGAGTACAAGTACTTGAAGAGCAACATTGCCCCCAAAGATGGAAAGGCTTTGTTCGAACGCTGCAACATCAAGCAATCCAAACCCTCCGCCTCTTCTGGGCAAGCTGTTCTCAAGAAAATCATCAGCGCCCACCAGCGCCCTGGCCAAGAGTACTCGGCGTACTGCCAATTCGTACAGGACATCTGCGACGAATATGAAGAAGCCACTGGCGGACTCAAGCTCGACGAAAACCTCGTCAGACTTGCGCTCACTGAGCGCATCATCGACTTCTACAAACCCGTGATGGACTCGATAAGAACCAACGACCTTACACAGGGGATCACGACCCCACTCACAGGTGAAGGCTCCATCTCCGCTGCCATGATGCAGTATGAGATCGACCACCAGAAGGAGTTCCGCCAATTGCGCAAGAAGAAGCCAAAGGAACCCCGCGAACGCGCACACGCCGCGCAGCAAGAGCAGCGCAAGAAAGCGACGCGCGACAAAGAAGGCGACCTCACTTTCACCTGCGAGTGGTGCGCCAAGTTCCGCCCTGGAAAACCAACCAGCCACAAGACTTCTGACTGCAGAATCAAAGCTGACTACACCACAATGGTGTGCCAAGTCTGTGGCCAAAAGGGCCATCCCGCGCACCTTTGCCAAGATGGCAAGAAGGGCCGCGCCAACCAAGCCGATGAAGACTCCCGCTCCATCGCATCATCCCGGAGCCACACGCTGAAGCGCTACATTGCGCCTCCGGATGACGAGCTCAATTCAGCAGAAGCCATGAAAGCCCTGAAGCGAGCCCACAGGAAGAACAAAAAGCAAGGGCGCCACAGGCGCTACAAAATCGTCGAAATCGATGAAAGCGACGATGAAGATGAGTAGGATGCAGACTCCGAACCCGAAGGCCATGGCGAGCCAACAGGCGGCCACTATGGACCGCACTATAAGTTCCCCCTTCCAAAGAACTTAGTCGCCCCCTCGGCCACGGATTTCGGAGACCACACCACTTCCCTGGACGAAGCCCTACCTGGGCTAATGTTTAGCAACCTTATCGAAACCGCTGCAGAAGCAACTGGCCTAGCCCATGTTGCTAATGGAGCCAACAACAAATCCATCTCTTCATCAGACTCTTCCACATCCTCGCTGTCTTGTGACTCCACGGAGTCATCATCTGTCTCAAAGGACTCTGACAATGACAGCGACTACCACCACATCCCAACCTTCGCTTATGACACTGGCGCCACTGGCAGCTATGCATCGAAGCGAACACCTCTCGAACACTCGAGACCTACCCGCCGCAAAATCGGCGGCATTGGCGGCATTACCATCACCGCCACCCGCGAAGGACGCTGCAAAGCGATTCCGAATGTCGCCACATCCAAGGGCATTTCGAGAAACCTTGCCAGCGTTTCGCAACTTACAAGACATTACAAAAATGCAATGACGTTCGACGACAAACACGCGTACGCCATCCCACCACATCTCCATCCGATCGATGGCGCTGACATTGTCGGCGACATCACTTCAAATGGGCTGTACAACATGCACATGAAGAAGTTCGAGCAGCACGTGAAAAAGCATAAATTGCCCACGTCCTCAACTGGGGAGGCTGCTCTACATACAAGCATCGACGTGACCAACAAAGGTTACAAGTCGAGCTACGATTTCCTATCCGAATTTCCCTGCCTCGACGACTACCTCCATTACAACGAAGAGGCACATCCAGTAGCGGATTACCATCCCGCTGACAACGCCATGCTGCTCCACACCCGACTTGGACATGCACCTAAAAAGGTGATGATCCTATGCCTGAAAAACGGTATCAACATGGGTGTCCACATTACAGTGGACGAGCTAACAAATGCAAATATCTACTGCAAGGCGTGTGCAACATCGCACATAAACCGCAAGCCGTTCCCAAAGAAGAGCGCACGTGAAGCCCATAAAACCATCTTGGGCCTCATCCACACTGACACAGCTGGACCGCGACCCAAGTCGCTCGTCTATCAAGACCGAAACCTCCACCTGCAAGGCAAGTCAAAGTACTGGCAGATCTATGTGGACGACCACACGAAATACATGTGGCACAACTTCCTCACCAAGAAGTCGCATCTACCATCCAAAATGCGCGCCATGAGGCGCCAGATGGAACTCGATGCGCGTGACTCCTATCAAAACCCTCCAGCGGGCCAACAAAGACTACGAGTACAGGCCTACAGGAGCGACAACGCAGGCGAGCTGACATCTAAAGAAGCCGTCCGCAAACTCCTAAAAGCAATGATCGATCATGAGCGCACAGTCCCTGGATCTAGCCAGCAGAACGCACATGCAGAAGCCGCCATCAAAATTGTACAAGACATGGCGAGAACACTTCTCGACTCAGCGAAACTTCCACTTATCTACTGGCCCTTCGCCATCACATGCGCCGTGTATGTAATAAATCGATTACCTTCCACTACAAATCCTGACAACAAGAGCAGATATGAGATGTTCTACCACAAAAAACCAGATCTCTCACGTCTCAAGACATTTGGCTCTGTCGTCACCAAGTTCCTCCCGATCAAAAAGCGCAAGCATGGCGACAAGCAAAGCCCCTCCGGAGAAGGAGGTGGGCGCTATCGCCTGATCGGCTACCCACGAAAAACCAAAGGGTACGAAGTGCTTGACATCGAGAAGACGCCACATCCGCTGGTGTCCGTCTGCCGCCACATTCACCTCCAAGAAAACGTTGAAGAATTCCCTTCATGTAGTGACGATTCCGATTCCTCCAACACCTCGGACAGCAGCTCGATCAGCACCACATCTTCCAGCATTTCATTCGGAAACCTGAGCGACTCCGACTCCGCAAGTGAGTCCGAAATGTCGCCTGCCGAAGCATCGACTGAAACCTCTCAGTCAGACTCCGCCCCACTCGACGCCAAGAGCGATATCGAGTACGAGGGCAGCTCCAACTCCGACTCATCATCCATTCTATCGAATGACAACTCTCAACGAAAAGTTGTAAAGTCCAAGCCACGAGACACAGTAAACAAAATGGCCAAGCGCCACAACTGCGATGTCCGGCTCCTCTGCCATGTAAATCACGGCGTGGCAGACCCTTCCAATCCGAAAAGTGAGCTCCAACCAACTGACCACCTTAGAAAAGGTACTGAGCTCTTCCTTCCAACTCTGTCCGACGAAGAAAACTTTCGTCTCGAGACTGAGTCCGACCTCGATGACACCGGGCAAGATTCCGACTCCTCTTCATCGACTTCCAAATCCACTCCTCCCTCAGATCATGAGAATGAGGAGAGCAAGGACAATTCACCGTCCCAAGATCAAGAGTCCAAGGCAAAGCCTGACTCTGATGACCATCCAATCTATTTCGAAAATGAGCAACATTGGCCTGATCATGAGAAAGGGCAAACACGCTCAGGAAAACACTTCGGCAAACCTCCCACCTCAACATCTGACTCTGATGCGAGCCCATCCGACCACTCTGACAAAGATGAGTGTCAAGAGGCCTACAGCTGCCTCGCCATGGAGCTCGACATTGCCGAAGAGGCCTACAACATGGAAATGGCCGCTGCCTACGCAGCAACACCTCCACTAGAAGCAAGTGAATCTACTGAGAAACATCTCGAAGACTGCTTGTCAACCATCAAAGAAGCATTCGTTGCCATCAACAGCATTCGCAAGACTTCACCGAAAGGTGTGAAGAAGGCGACGAAGAAAATCCTGAATAAGTACCGTCCTAAAGCTTACAACACATTTGTGAACGCCTACATCACCGAGGAGGCACACCTGGTCGACTCTCTTCGCCATCTACAAGCAAGAGACATTCCCACTCCAAAGAACTACAACCAGGCCATCGAATCCGCATTCCAAGAATACTGGAACGAGGCCATCGCCCAGGAGATAGCAAACCTCAATACATATGGCGTGTACCGCTTCGAAAAACTCCCTCCTGGCTGTCGACCTGTCAACAGCCACTACATCTTCAAGATCAAGGCCAACTTAAAGGGCCAGGTCGACCGATTCAAAGCTCGACTTGTAGCAGAAGGCTTCAGGCAGAGATTTGGAATCGAGTACATCAAGACGCATGCCAGCGTCTGCAAGATGCAAACCTTCCGAGCACAGATGGCGCACTGCGCTGAGCACGATCTCCTTCATGAGATCATTGACGTGAAGTCTGCTTATCTTGAGGCCTACATGGACCCCAAGATACCTGTGTACATCAACATCCCGGGTCAGCCTGCTCCAGAAGGCATGGCGGCTCGCTTACTCAAGTCCCTCTACGGCACACGCCAAGCAGGGCACAACTGGCACGAAACCATCGTGCCACTTCTCATCAAATGGGGATTCGTGAAATCACCAGCTGATCCGTGCTGCTTTCTCCACCAGACCGCCGACAACGATTACTGCATACTTTGCCTCTTTGTCGACGACTTCTCCATTACCAGCACTCGGAAAAGCACGAAAAGTCGCGACAAGTTCTTTAAGAACCTCAATAAGGAATACAATACTTCCATTGCCGACGACAAAGATGTCTACCTTGGCATCCGCTGTCGCAGACTTGCACCCCACGTCATGTTCCTTGACCAAGAACCGTATGTGGAGGACTTCCTCCACATGTACGGCTTCACCGACTTGCGTCCTACCTCGACACCCACATCCGGCTTACAACTCTACAAAGACCAACAGCCCATGGAACAGAGCGAGAAGGACGCCATGTCCAAGCATCCCTACCGCCAAGTGATCGGCTCCCTCCGCTACCTCGAGCAGTGCACCAGACCCGACATTTCCTTCGCTCTCAACCGCCTGTCCCGCTACCAAGCAAATCCTGGACTACCACACTGGCAAGAGCTGAAGCACCTATGCCGCTATGTCTCCGGGACCAAGTCCCATGGCATCATGTACGGCAAAGGCGTCTACCCAATGCACAAAGAACTCCAACATGATTTGTCTGGACCCCTCCAATGCTTCGTCGACAGCGACCACGCTGCTGACAAGGAAACGCGCCGATCATGCACTGGCTACATTTTCTTCTCCCGCGGTGGCCCTATCTCCTGGCGCTCCCGCCTCCAAAACTCCACGTCGCTATCCACCACTGAAGCCGAGTTCCAAGCCGCATCTGATGCAGGCTGCGAGAACATTTGGCTCCGACGTCTACTTAGCGAGTACAACGAACTCGCTGCTACCCGCATCAACGGCCTCCTTGTTCCAAAAGATTTCGAGGCGCCAAAGATGACGCAACAATTCTTCGACACCGAAGTCCCGACCATGTTCCACGAAGACAATGTCGGATGCATCAAATGTTCCGAAGATCCTGTTCTTCATGGTCGCATGAAGCACATCGACATCAAGTATCACAAGATCAAGGAGTTTGTGGCCGACAAGACCGCAAAGCTCATCTACGTGTCCACACACCGCCAGATCGCCGACCTGCTCACCAAAAGCCTTACAAAGGCTACCTTCCAGAGACTCCGCGACTGCATGGTGATTGATCCCTTCCATTCCGACTTCGGCAACTACATCAAAAACCCCTGACTTCCACAAGTCAGCGATTTGGGGAGGCTGCTGAAATCAAAATCACTGCCTCTACATGCGAAAGCCATTTTCGTGTGACTCCCATCCTTCCTTCCTTCGACCAGCGGCGACACCACAGCGCGCCGCTCCTTTTCCTTCGTCTACATCAGGAGGAGTTTTTCTTCGTCATCATCCTGCAAGTTCTCCTTCCTGTTCTCCTTCCTCCAAAACCCTAGGCAACTACCACTGAACAAGCCCATAAATTCTGTAACGGCAGAACAAAACAAATCAAGCCAAAAGAAAAGCCGCTCGCCGGGATTCGAACCCACGACTCCGTAGCTAGAGGTCCCTTTTACAAAATTTGAGGTCCAATTGAGATCCATTTTACAAAAACCGAGGTCCATTTTACAAAAACCGTGGATCTCAGATAGCAGGCCACCGGGGCCTGTGCCCCTTTTCCTTAATAAATACCGCCGTTATCCAATCCATCATCCGACCCTCATGCCCCCGTCAATCCGACGCTGACGGCGCCTTTCCCGAAAAGCGCAGAGGAAGCCACTAGGCCCTTCTGCCGCCCGTCATCCAGAGCCGCCTACAGAGCGCGGTTCTTCCTTCCTTCCGACGAAAACCATCAGGTTATGGACCCACGGTCACGCGACCGACGTTGACTAATCCACTCCCCGCCTGACGAACACGACCAGGCGGCACCTCCACTCCGACTAGAACACCACCGACTCAACAAAGGTTGTGGGTGGCACGCCCATAGGGCCAATACCATCCGTGCCCGCGTTTTAGTCAGTTCTTCCACTCCCACGACCACCGAGCGCCGAACAAGGACCTGATCAGGCTTGACCTTTCGGTCTCTCCACCTAAATTCGGAAAAGCCTCGTTGTCAGTCGGAAGAAAGCCCGCAGGCCTTCCTTCTGACGCGAGGCCGGTACTTGACAAACCAAACCAGAGCAACGGTGAAAGCCCGCAGGCCACCAATCTCTGCAGTTTGCTTGGACCCCGGTGCCGGTGCTTCATCCTCCTCAGCTCCGATCTCACTTCCAGTACCCGAGATCGGACGGGACTTTCCCTCATACACGGAACCCGCCACCTGGACTCAGTCCTGCGTGTAAACGGTACCGTACGTCGGCTTCACCATCAACATGGCCAAGAAACGAGGACGACGCAGCGGCGGCGCCAAGGGCGACCGCACGCAGGAGCGCGCTCACCGAGCCGACTCCAACTCCAACTCCACCAAGTCCGCCAAAAGCTCCTCACAGAGGACGAAGGCGACCGACCTCAAGTACGACCCCAAGAAATGGGAGGCGCAAAAGTTCATCATCCTCAACCACTTCGAGGATGGCATGTGCGCCGCCGTGCTGAATGGCGACATCGCCAAGCCCGAGATCGACCCGGATCTCGCCATTGCCCTCATCGCCGACATGTCGCGAGATGGCACTCCACCCAAGCCGCCTGCACTGGACCCCATCTACTGGCCGTGCGTATCTCAAGAAGAACTCGGAGCCATTGGCTTCGTACGAGAAGGCGAGGCGGCATTCCAATCCTTCGGATCTGCTCCAGATGACAAAGACATCAAGAAGGAGCAGAGGGCTCAGCCCTCGCAAGAACAGAAGGTCGAGGACTCCCAGGTGAACGCGAACACACCAAAAGCCTGGGCTGCGCTCCAGAAGTACAAGGCAGCACTCGACACATTCCGGTCCGAACACCCAGTCAACTTCATCAAGCACCAGAAGTTGATGTCCAACATCAAGAGTTCTCTCGACAGCGCAACGTTCGTCGAAGAGTTCTCCCAGTTCCCACTCCACCTCCGCTACAAGATGTACGCTGAGCTCAACTTCAAGATCCACTCCTTCCTGATCAAGTATATCGGTCGAGAGTACAAGTACTTGAAGAGCAACATTGCCCCCAAAGATGGAAAGGCTTTGTTCGAACGCTGCAACATCAAGCAATCCAAACCCTCCGCCTCTTCTGGGCAAGCTGTTCTCAAGAAAATCATCAGCGCCCACCAGCGCCCTGGCCAAGAGTACTCGGCGTACTGCCAATTCGTACAGGACATCTGCGACGAATATGAAGAAGCCACTGGCGGACTCAAGCTCGACGAAAACCTCGTCAGACTTGCGCTCACTGAGCGCATCATCGACTTCTACAAACCCGTGATGGACTCGATAAGAACCAACGACCTTACACAGGGGATCACGACCCCACTCACAGGTGAAGGCTCCATCTCCGCTGCCATGATGCAGTATGAGATCGACCACCAGAAGGAGTTCCGCCAATTGCGCAAGAAGAAGCCAAAGGAACCCCGCGAACGCGCACACGCCGCGCAGCAAGAGCAGCGCAAGAAAGCGACGCGCGACAAAGAAGGCGACCTCACTTTCACCTGCGAGTGGTGCGCCAAGTTCCGCCCTGGAAAACCAACCAGCCACAAGACTTCTGACTGCAGAATCAAAGCTGACTACACCACAATGGTGTGCCAAGTCTGTGGCCAAAAGGGCCATCCCGCGCACCTTTGCCAAGATGGCAAGAAGGGCCGCGCCAACCAAGCCGATGAAGACTCCCGCTCCATCGCATCATCCCGGAGCCACACGCTGAAGCGCTACATTGCGCCTCCGGATGACGAGCTCAATTCAGCAGAAGCCATGAAAGCCCTGAAGCGAGCCCACAGGAAGAACAAAAAGCAAGGGCGCCACAGGCGCTACAAAATCGTCGAAATCGATGAAAGCGACGATGAAGATGAGTAGGATGCAGACTCCGAACCCGAAGGCCATGGCGAGCCAACAGGCGGCCACTATGGACCGCACTATAAGTTCCCCCTTCCAAAGAACTTAGTCGCCCCCTCGGCCACGGATTTCGGAGACCACACCACTTCCCTGGACGAAGCCCTACCTGGGCTAATGTTTAGCAACCTTATCGAAACCGCTGCAGAAGCAACTGGCCTAGCCCATGTTGCTAATGGAGCCAACAACAAATCCATCTCTTCATCAGACTCTTCCACATCCTCGCTGTCTTGTGACTCCACGGAGTCATCATCTGTCTCAAAGGACTCTGACAATGACAGCGACTACCACCACATCCCAACCTTCGCTTATGACACTGGCGCCACTGGCAGCTATGCATCGAAGCGAACACCTCTCGAACACTCGAGACCTACCCGCCGCAAAATCGGCGGCATTGGCGGCATTACCATCACCGCCACCCGCGAAGGACGCTGCAAAGCGATTCCGAATGTCGCCACATCCAAGGGCATTTCGAGAAACCTTGCCAGCGTTTCGCAACTTACAAGACATTACAAAAATGCAATGACGTTCGACGACAAACACGCGTACGCCATCCCACCACATCTCCATCCGATCGATGGCGCTGACATTGTCGGCGACATCACTTCAAATGGGCTGTACAACATGCACATGAAGAAGTTCGAGCAGCACGTGAAAAAGCATAAATTGCCCACGTCCTCAACTGGGGAGGCTGCTCTACATACAAGCATCGACGTGACCAACAAAGGTTACAAGTCGAGCTACGATTTCCTATCCGAATTTCCCTGCCTCGACGACTACCTCCATTACAACGAAGAGGCACATCCAGTAGCGGATTACCATCCCGCTGACAACGCCATGCTGCTCCACACCCGACTTGGACATGCACCTAAAAAGGTGATGATCCTATGCCTGAAAAACGGTATCAACATGGGTGTCCACATTACAGTGGACGAGCTAACAAATGCAAATATCTACTGCAAGGCGTGTGCAACATCGCACATAAACCGCAAGCCGTTCCCAAAGAAGAGCGCACGTGAAGCCCATAAAACCATCTTGGGCCTCATCCACACTGACACAGCTGGACCGCGACCCAAGTCGCTCGTCTATCAAGACCGAAACCTCCACCTGCAAGGCAAGTCAAAGTACTGGCAGATCTATGTGGACGACCACACGAAATACATGTGGCACAACTTCCTCACCAAGAAGTCGCATCTACCATCCAAAATGCGCGCCATGAGGCGCCAGATGGAACTCGATGCGCGTGACTCCTATCAAAACCCTCCAGCGGGCCAACAAAGACTACGAGTACAGGCCTACAGGAGCGACAACGCAGGCGAGCTGACATCTAAAGAAGCCGTCCGCAAACTCCTAAAAGCAATGATCGATCATGAGCGCACAGTCCCTGGATCTAGCCAGCAGAACGCACATGCAGAAGCCGCCATCAAAATTGTACAAGACATGGCGAGAACACTTCTCGACTCAGCGAAACTTCCACTTATCTACTGGCCCTTCGCCATCACATGCGCCGTGTATGTAATAAATCGATTACCTTCCACTACAAATCCTGACAACAAGAGCAGATATGAGATGTTCTACCACAAAAAACCAGATCTCTCACGTCTCAAGACATTTGGCTCTGTCGTCACCAAGTTCCTCCCGATCAAAAAGCGCAAGCATGGCGACAAGCAAAGCCCCTCCGGAGAAGGAGGTGGGCGCTATCGCCTGATCGGCTACCCACGAAAAACCAAAGGGTACGAAGTGCTTGACATCGAGAAGACGCCACATCCGCTGGTGTCCGTCTGCCGCCACATTCACCTCCAAGAAAACGTTGAAGAATTCCCTTCATGTAGTGACGATTCCGATTCCTCCAACACCTCGGACAGCAGCTCGATCAGCACCACATCTTCCAGCATTTCATTCGGAAACCTGAGCGACTCCGACTCCGCAAGTGAGTCCGAAATGTCGCCTGCCGAAGCATCGACTGAAACCTCTCAGTCAGACTCCGCCCCACTCGACGCCAAGAGCGATATCGAGTACGAGGGCAGCTCCAACTCCGACTCATCATCCATTCTATCGAATGACAACTCTCAACGAAAAGTTGTAAAGTCCAAGCCACGAGACACAGTAAACAAAATGGCCAAGCGCCACAACTGCGATGTCCGGCTCCTCTGCCATGTAAATCACGGCGTGGCAGACCCTTCCAATCCGAAAAGTGAGCTCCAACCAACTGACCACCTTAGAAAAGGTACTGAGCTCTTCCTTCCAACTCTGTCCGACGAAGAAAACTTTCGTCTCGAGACTGAGTCCGACCTCGATGACACCGGGCAAGATTCCGACTCCTCTTCATCGACTTCCAAATCCACTCCTCCCTCAGATCATGAGAATGAGGAGAGCAAGGACAATTCACCGTCCCAAGATCAAGAGTCCAAGGCAAAGCCTGACTCTGATGACCATCCAATCTATTTCGAAAATGAGCAACATTGGCCTGATCATGAGAAAGGGCAAACACGCTCAGGAAAACACTTCGGCAAACCTCCCACCTCAACATCTGACTCTGATGCGAGCCCATCCGACCACTCTGACAAAGATGAGTGTCAAGAGGCCTACAGCTGCCTCGCCATGGAGCTCGACATTGCCGAAGAGGCCTACAACATGGAAATGGCCGCTGCCTACGCAGCAACACCTCCACTAGAAGCAAGTGAATCTACTGAGAAACATCTCGAAGACTGCTTGTCAACCATCAAAGAAGCATTCGTTGCCATCAACAGCATTCGCAAGACTTCACCGAAAGGTGTGAAGAAGGCGACGAAGAAAATCCTGAATAAGTACCGTCCTAAAGCTTACAACACATTTGTGAACGCCTACATCACCGAGGAGGCACACCTGGTCGACTCTCTTCGCCATCTACAAGCAAGAGACATTCCCACTCCAAAGAACTACAACCAGGCCATCGAATCCGCATTCCAAGAATACTGGAACGAGGCCATCGCCCAGGAGATAGCAAACCTCAATACATATGGCGTGTACCGCTTCGAAAAACTCCCTCCTGGCTGTCGACCTGTCAACAGCCACTACATCTTCAAGATCAAGGCCAACTTAAAGGGCCAGGTCGACCGATTCAAAGCTCGACTTGTAGCAGAAGGCTTCAGGCAGAGATTTGGAATCGAGTACATCAAGACGCATGCCAGCGTCTGCAAGATGCAAACCTTCCGAGCACAGATGGCGCACTGCGCTGAGCACGATCTCCTTCATGAGATCATTGACGTGAAGTCTGCTTATCTTGAGGCCTACATGGACCCCAAGATACCTGTGTACATCAACATCCCGGGTCAGCCTGCTCCAGAAGGCATGGCGGCTCGCTTACTCAAGTCCCTCTACGGCACACGCCAAGCAGGGCACAACTGGCACGAAACCATCGTGCCACTTCTCATCAAATGGGGATTCGTGAAATCACCAGCTGATCCGTGCTGCTTTCTCCACCAGACCGCCGACAACGATTACTGCATACTTTGCCTCTTTGTCGACGACTTCTCCATTACCAGCACTCGGAAAAGCACGAAAAGTCGCGACAAGTTCTTTAAGAACCTCAATAAGGAATACAATACTTCCATTGCCGACGACAAAGATGTCTACCTTGGCATCCGCTGTCGCAGACTTGCACCCCACGTCATGTTCCTTGACCAAGAACCGTATGTGGAGGACTTCCTCCACATGTACGGCTTCACCGACTTGCGTCCTACCTCGACACCCACATCCGGCTTACAACTCTACAAAGACCAACAGCCCATGGAACAGAGCGAGAAGGACGCCATGTCCAAGCATCCCTACCGCCAAGTGATCGGCTCCCTCCGCTACCTCGAGCAGTGCACCAGACCCGACATTTCCTTCGCTCTCAACCGCCTGTCCCGCTACCAAGCAAATCCTGGACTACCACACTGGCAAGAGCTGAAGCACCTATGCCGCTATGTCTCCGGGACCAAGTCCCATGGCATCATGTACGGCAAAGGCGTCTACCCAATGCACAAAGAACTCCAACATGATTTGTCTGGACCCCTCCAATGCTTCGTCGACAGCGACCACGCTGCTGACAAGGAAACGCGCCGATCATGCACTGGCTACATTTTCTTCTCCCGCGGTGGCCCTATCTCCTGGCGCTCCCGCCTCCAAAACTCCACGTCGCTATCCACCACTGAAGCCGAGTTCCAAGCCGCATCTGATGCAGGCTGCGAGAACATTTGGCTCCGACGTCTACTTAGCGAGTACAACGAACTCGCTGCTACCCGCATCAACGGCCTCCTTGTTCCAAAAGATTTCGAGGCGCCAAAGATGACGCAACAATTCTTCGACACCGAAGTCCCGACCATGTTCCACGAAGACAATGTCGGATGCATCAAATGTTCCGAAGATCCTGTTCTTCATGGTCGCATGAAGCACATCGACATCAAGTATCACAAGATCAAGGAGTTTGTGGCCGACAAGACCGCAAAGCTCATCTACGTGTCCACACACCGCCAGATCGCCGACCTGCTCACCAAAAGCCTTACAAAGGCTACCTTCCAGAGACTCCGCGACTGCATGGTGATTGATCCCTTCCATTCCGACTTCGGCAACTACATCAAAAACCCCTGACTTCCACAAGTCAGCGATTTGGGGAGGCTGCTGAAATCAAAATCACTGCCTCTACATGCGAAAGCCATTTTCGTGTGACTCCCATCCTTCCTTCCTTCGACCAGCGGCGACACCACAGTGCGCCGCTCCTTTTCCTTCGACTACATCAGGAGGAGTTTTCCTTCGTCATCATCCTGCAAGTTCTCCTTCCTGACTTCCTTCCTCCAAAACCCTAGGCAACTACCACTGAATTGGCCCTCGCGCAGGCGGCAAAACAAGGGGCATTACGATTGTCCAGTGCTATCCACCGTGCTCAAACGACTGCCAACATCCTTGCCCACGCGTTCCTGGGATTCCCCTAAACTTCTCGGCCTGCAAAGACCTCCAAAAGGGCTGCTCATGACGCTCCACAAGCCCATAAATTCTGTAACGGCAGAACAAAACAAATCAAGCCAAAA
>ERZ887830.1187-NODE-1187-length-15131-cov-17.914102_pt1 | contig 15131 bp, 14 predicted proteins | sample MGYA00521101_ERZ887830 | MGnify/ENA primary metagenome ERZ887830 (study PRJEB32303, sample SAMEA104408592) | aquatic metagenome | biome: Marine water; feature: Pelagic; material: water | place: Baltic Sea | collected 2014-06-05T16:38:00 | depth 1,762 m ...
ACTCCATCGAACCAATCCTGGTGGGTTGTCGCAGCAGTCTGGAAGCGGTCCATCAGCGCTTACGGCAGACCACATCAGCTCCGCTGGCTGATCCAGCGCAACTCACCATCGACGATCAGCCACTCCAAAGCGCTGTTCCATCCGGGGCCCCAAGCGTCGAAGGGGGAGCCGCAGGTTTCCGCTGGCTCACCAGAGCGGTGACGCTGTTGCAGCACAGCCAAGCCCGCGCCCTCGTAACAGCACCCATTGCCAAACATCTTTGGCATGCAGCTGGGCACCGCTATCCGGGCCAAACAGAACGCTTGGCTGAACTCGCTGGCAGTGACCGCTCATCCATGCTGTTTACGGCGTTGTCGCCCTCCACCGCATGGCGGCTGAACACCTTGTTAGCCACCACCCATATCCCTCTCGGAGCCGTTGCTCAAGCGCTGACGCCAGAGCTCGTTAGTCACAAGCTGAACGTGCTCTTGGACTTCTGTCGACGATTCAACCCACATCCCCACCTTGTGGTCTCAGGACTCAATCCCCATGCGGGGGAAGCCGGACAATTGGGTTCTGAGGAAATGACCTGGCTCACCCCCTTGATCGAACGTTGGAGAGCCCAACATCCCGATATTCGTCTGGATGGACCGATGTCCCCAGACACGTGTTGGCTTAGTGCAGCACAAGCTTGGAATCAGCCCAACCACCCAGGACCTGATGGATTTCTTGCCTTGTATCACGACCAAGGGCTGATCCCGGTGAAGTTGATGGCCTTCGATGCTGCCGTCAACACCACCTTGGAATTGCCCTTCCTGAGGACATCACCCGATCACGGCACAGGCTTTGATATCGCCACCCAAGGAATCGCCCGACCGGACAGCATGATTGCCGCCATTCAGGCCGCTTGGGCGCTGAGCTGAGATCAGGCTGGTTTAACGCGCATCAGCACCTGACCGAATTCCACAGGCGTACCGTTATCCACCAAGATCTCAACCACTTCTCCACCGACTTCGGACTCGAGCTCGTTCATCAACTTCATCGCCTCAAGGATGCAGACGGCCTGGCCGATATTGATCCGAGTCCCCACTTCCACAAAGGAGGGTTCCCCAGGGGCAGGAGCTCGGTAAAACGTGCCCACCATCGGAGCTGTGATCTCTAAAAGATCACTTCGGGTTGATGTGGCGGCCGGCGGCGGTGACGCTGAGTCGAGCGGCTTCACAGGGGCCGCAGCCGCAACGGGAGCAGCCATGACCGGAGCAACGACGGCCTGACCTGGAAGGTTGCGGCGAATTTCTAACCGGAAGTCGTCTCCTTCCAGCCGGAATTCCTGAATATCGCTGTCACCTAGAGCTTCCAGCAAGCGGTGCAGTTGTTCGTGATCCAGCTGCATAGCCATCAGTTTTCACGTCCTAGGTACGAGTCGTTGCGGGTGTCCACCTTGATCTTTTCGCCAATCGAAAGGAACAAAGGAACCATCACTTGCGCTCCGGTTTCCAGAATGGCGGGTTTTGTACCACCTGTCGCTGTATCGCCCTTAACCCCAGGATCCGTTTCCTTGATCTCAAGAACCACGGAATTGGGAAGCTCCACCTCAAGTGGATTGTCGTTCCAGGAGACGACATTCACTTCCATCCCTTCTTTGAGGTACTTACGGCTGTCCCCAATTTGAGCAGCGGTCAGCCGGGTTTCCTCATAACTAGACATGTCCATAAAGACATAGTCGTCACCTTCCATGTAGGTGTGCTGGAGCGATGACTTCTCCAGCAAGGCCTGAGGAAGCATTTCGCCAGCACGAAATGTCTTTTCAACAACGCTTCCGTTCTTCACCGACTTGAGCTTGGTGCGAACAAACGCAGACCCTTTGCCGGGCTTGACGTGAAGGAACTCGACCACGCGCCAAACGGCCCCATCGATCTCGATCGAAGTGCCAGTGCGGAAGTCGTTGCTGGAGATCATTCCCACGGAACGGTTCCGGCGATCATACGGCTGTGCCAAAGTCGCGTCAGCACTGGGGTTCCCCCTTGACCCATCAGCGTTTGAAGGCCGTTCTGGTCACCCTGATCAGCGTTGCGCTGTTCAACCTGGCAGCCCCTGCCTGGGCTGGGCTGCCTCAGGGCAATGCCGTCAAGGATCCAACGGCGATCCTTCGCGATGCGCTCCCCTTCGATCAAGACGACATTCGTCAACTGCAACATCGACTTGAACTCACCAGCGACGACCTACGTGCAAAACGCTGGAGTGCCCTCGGAAAGACGGTGTCACGCAGTCAAGCCCTACTCAAGACAAGACGCAACACGATTCTTGATGCTGTTCCAGAGCCACTCCGAGACCAAGCCACAGCGCTACTCACCGAAGTGGATGCCGGATTGGAACAAATGGCCGCCCAGGTGAAAGCAGTCAATAAGCCCGCATTCATCATTGACCGGCGCACCACCCTGACTCGCATTGGTGACGTGGAGCGCTTGCTCGTTCAGGACGGGTTCGAACGAACCATTCCCTCCGAATTCGATGCACTCCCCCGTTTACAGGGACGGGCCGTCGTGAACATCAGCACCACCAAAGGTGACCTCACCACCGTTGTGGATGGTTACAACGCACCACTCACCTCCGGTGCATTTATCGACCTTGCTCTGAAGGGCTTCTATGACGGCTTGCCCTTCAACAGAGCTGAAGATTTCTACGTTCTGCAAACCGGCGACCCCGAGGGTCCAGAGATCGGATACATCGATCCATCGACGAAGCAGGAACGGCACGTTCCCCTCGAAATCCGAGTTCCTGGTGAAGCCGACACGCTCTACAACGAAACGTTTGAAGACGTGGGCCTGTTTAAAGCCACACCAACACTTCCCTTCGCCACCCTTGGCACCCTGGGGTGGGCCCATTCAGCCAACGAACTCGACGATGGCTCCTCCCAATTCTTCATGTTCCTCTATGAAGCAGAGCTCACACCCGCTGGTCTCAACTTGGTAGACGGCCGCAACACAGCCTTTGGCTACGTCGTTGAAGGCTTTGATGTGCTCGAAGAACTCGGTGTCGACGACACAATCAAAACAGTGACCGTTGTTGATGGAGCCAATCAACTCAAAGCCCACGCATGAATGAGACCCTGGCCGAGCTTGGGGAGTCGGAGCTGTTGCGACGGCTCTCCCGCTTTGCTCCGCCAGGCCAACTCAACGACGACAGTGCGGCTCTGGGATCCGATTCCCGCCCCATGCTGGTCAATACCGACGTCCTAGTCGACGGGATCCATTTCAGCGACGTCAGCACCAAGCCCAGCGATGTGGGTTGGCGAGCGGTTGCCGCGAATCTCTCCGACCTCGCCGCCAGTGGGGCGATCAGCGTCGATGGAATCACCGTGGCCCTCGTCGCACCCGGTGACACCCCCTGGAGTTGGGTGGAGGGCGTTTATACAGGCCTCAAGGCAGCCCTTGATGAATACGGAGGTGTGATCCTCGGTGGAGATTGCTCGAAAGGAAGCGAGCGCTTGCTCTCGATCACAGCACTCGGGCGACTAGGCCCGCTTCGCCTGCACCGGGGCGAGGCACGACCAGGGGACATCCTGGTGACCAGTGGGCCCCATGGACTCAGCCGACTGGGGTTAGCCATCCTCCAGAACGACAAGGCACTCCATGGGATTCCGCTGTCCGACGCTTTGCGAACGGCAGCGATCAACCAGCATCAAAGGCCCATCCCGCGTCTCGCAGCCCTCCAGGACCTCCTGAACTGCAAGCCCGAGTCGTTGCCGTGGCGAGCCGGCGGAACCGATAGCAGCGACGGATTACTGGCAGCCATCCAAGGACTGTGCAGCAGCAGTGGCTGCGGTGCGTCTCTCGATGAGGCGCTCTTGCCTCGTTCGAAAGACTGGCCCACCGGAGACCTTTGGGATCGCTGGTGCCTAGCAGGCGGCGAAGATTTTGAACTCGTGTTGAGCCTGCCGCCTGCCTGGGCCCAACGATGGTTGGATCGACAACCTCACAGTCGCCACATCGGTTGCATCACAGCCGAGCACAACATGATCCGCTGGCAGCACAGTCGCCAGCGGATCGACAGCCAAGGGTTCGACCATTTCAGAACGACGCAAACCCTTTAATCCATTAAAAAACCCTCCCCTAGGGGAGGGATGTTGTGAACGTAACGCTGGATTACTTCCAACCTTTGGCAACAACCTCAGCCAAGTCGACAACCCGCTGGCTGTAGCCCCACTCGTTGTCGTACCAAGCCAGGATCTTCACAGCCTTGTCGCCCATGGCATAGGTGAGGTCGGCGTCAAAAATGGTGGATTCGTTGGTACCAGCGAAATCGGTGGAGACCAAGGGCAGATCGCTGTACTTGATGATTCCCTTCATCCCATTCTCAGAAGCTTCCTTCATCACGGCCTGCACTTGCTCAACAGTTGCTCCCTTCGATGTTCCGAAGGTGAGGTCAACTGCAGACACGTTTGGTGTGGGCACCCGCATGGCAAAACCAGTGAGCTTGCCCTTCACCTCTGGATAAACCAGGGCCACTGCCTTGGCAGCACCTGTGGTGGTGGGAACCATATTCAGAGCAGCAGCACGGGCACGACGCAGGTCGCGGTGGCTGTTATCGAGAATCCGCTGGTCTCCGGTGTAGCTGTGGATGGTGGTCATCAGACCCCACTCCATGCCGAAGTTTTGATCCAGAACTTTGACGATTGGAGCCAGACAGTTGGTGGTGCAGCTGGCATTGCTGAGGATGTCCCAATCCTCATGGCGGTACTGGTCGGCATTGACGCCAACTACAAAGGTGCCCACACCAGGGCCCTTACCAGGAGCCGTGAGGATCACTTTTTTGGCACCAGCCTGGATATGCATGCTGGCTTTTTCATCGGTGTTGAAGACACCGGTGGATTCGATCACCAGATCAACGCCCCAATCCTTCCAAGGGCAGTTGAGGGGATTGCGATCAGCAAAGAATTTGATCTCTTTGCCGTTGATGATCATCGTGTCATCAGTGGTTTGGATATCCACAGAAGGATCCAAACGACCCAAAATGGAGTCGTAGGTCAGCAGGTGAGCGCTGGTTTTGGGATCGGACGTGGAGTTCATCCCCACAATCTCCAAACCGGTATCTGCCCCACGGCTGATCCAACCCCGCAAAACATTGCGACCAATTCGGCCGAATCCATTGATCGCAACGCGCAGGGTCATAGAAACAGCGGTAAATCCGCGTAATGGTTTTGGGCGCCGATCATACAGAAATTTTACGGGAATTCTTTGTCCAACTTTGAAATTTCTCGGTTAATCCGTCCCATCCACGGTGGGACAAGGCCAACAAACTGACCTATCTTTCAGCCCTTCGTAGCCGTCCTTTGCCACGTCTGCTCACTCCCCAAACACCTGTTCATTTCATCGGTGTGGGCGGTATTGGGATGTCGGCGCTAGCAAAAATTTTGGTGGACCGCGGCCACCCAGTCAGCGGTTCGGATCCTCGCGACAACGCCACGGTTCAGGATCTTCAAACCCAAGGCGTGACTGTTTTTAAACAGCAAACCGCTGAAAGCATTCAATCGGTGCTCGCGACGAACAAGCTCCCACCGGTCGTGGTAATCAGCACAGCGATCCCAGAGACCAACCCAGAGCTACAAAACGCCCGAGAACATCAGCTTCCGATCTGGCATCGATCGGATCTCCTGGCTGCCCTCATCGATCAACAAGCCTCGATTGCTGTGGCGGGAAGCCACGGAAAAACAACGACAAGCACGTTGATCACCACCTTGCTCATCGAAGCGGGTGAAGATCCCACAGCCGTCATTGGTGGTGTTGTTCCATGCCTTGGCAGCAACGGTCACTCCGGTCAAGGTCGTTTGCTGGTGGCAGAAGCGGACGAATCCGATGGTTCCCTCGTGAAGTTCCGCCCCAGCCTTGGGGTGATCACCAACCTGGAACTCGATCACACCGACCATTACGACGGCTTGGATGATCTGATCTCAACCCTGCAACGCTTTGGTCAGGGTTGCGAGCGGTTGATCGCTAACTACGACGACCCAATCCTTCAGGAGCATTTTGAACCGACCGCCTGGTGGTCGAACCAGCAAAGCGAGAACATTGCATTTGCAGCCTTGCCTCTGCAACTCGATGGCGATCGATGCAGGGCACGGTTTTATGAGAACGGCTCTGCAATCGGTGACTTCACCTTGCCCATGGCTGGTCTCCACAATTTGAGCAACGCCACAGCTGCCCTAGCGGCTTGCCGGATGGAGGGCATTCCGTTTGAAGCTCTTGTGAAAGGCCTTGCTCAACTCCAAGCCCCTGGCCGTCGTTTTGATCTAAGGGGCACCTGGGAGGGTCGCCACATCGTGGATGACTACGCCCACCATCCCAGCGAAGTTCGCGCCACGTTGTCGATGGCGCAACTCATGGTGAGCAGCGGTCGCAGTCCTCTCCCATCACCACCACAACGACTCGTGGCCGTGTTCCAACCGCACCGGTTCAGTCGCACCCAACAGTTCTTGGAAGCTTTTGCTGAAGCACTTCAAAACTGTGATGCATTGCTGCTCGCGCCGGTTTATGCGGCCGGTGAAGAATCGATCCCTGGCATTTGCAGCAACGCACTCGCGCAACGCATTCGATCGTTGCGACCAGACCTCGAAATTACCGTTGCGGAGAATCTCGATCAGCTCACTGATCTGGTGAAGCAACGCAGCCGACCAGACGACCTTGTGCTCGCCATGGGAGCTGGGACCGTGAACAGCCTCTGGGGACGACTTGCACGATGACGCAGCTGTCGCCACCCCATGCCAATGCCAATTTGGCGGACTACACCACTTGGCGGGTCGGTGGACCTGCCGAATGGCTGGCGGAACCCACAACGATTGCTGAAACCATTGCATGGGTGGAATGGGCCCAACAACAAGCGGTTCCATGCCAAGTGATTGGAGCCGGCTCCAACCTGCTCATTCACGATGAGGGGTTGCCTGGGCTCTGCCTTTGCTTACGCAAATTGCAAGATCACAACATCGACGCGCAAAGCGGTGTGATTGATGCCCTCGCTGGTGAACCCATCCCATCCCTTGCCAGGCGAGCAGCCCGCGCCGGACTGCACGGACTGGAATGGGCCGTTGGGATCCCTGGAACAGTCGGTGGTGCCGCTGTGATGAACGCCGGTGCTCAAGGGGGTTGCACGGCAGATTCTCTGATTTCAGTCCGAGTGATGCCGAAACAAGGCGGACCAAGCTTTGAGCTGCATTGCGATGAACTGAATTACGCCTACCGCCACAGCCGGCTGCAGGAGAACAACTTGGTGGTGCTGTCCGCACGTTTTCAACTCGAACCCGGCCATGACCCAACGGAACTGAGTCGTGTCACGAAAAAAAATCTCAACCACCGCACGACCACCCAGCCCTATCAGCAACCAAGTTGCGGCAGCGTATTTCGCAACCCTGAACCGCAAAAGGCAGGACAATTAATCGAAAATCTGGGACTCAAAGGCACCCGCATCGGTGGTGCTGAAGTGTCCACCATGCATGCCAATTTCATCGTGAACATTGGTGATGCCCAGGCCAACGACATCAATGCATTGATTCATTTGGTGCAAGACCGTGTTGAAACCGAACACGGGCTTCGCCTCCACCCCGAAGTGAAACGACTGGGATTTGCTGTCAACGCTTAATCTGCCCGCTCATTCAGAATCTCGATGGCAGGCTTCGGACTCCCCAATTTCGGTCAGCTCACCGAAGCCTTCCGCAAGGCACAACAGATCCAGCAAGACGCTCAAGCTCTTCAAGAGGAGTTGGATGGCATGGAGATCGAGGGCAAAAATTCCGATGGCCGCGCCAGTGTTTGGTTGTCTGGCAACCAACAACCTCTGCGCGTCCGCCTCGATCCAGCCCTCGTTCAAGACGGTGCCGAGGTCTGTGAAACAGCAACGCTTGAAGCCCTTCAAGCCGCCTATGAGCAGTCCACAGCAACGATGAAAGGCCGCATGGAGGAGCTCACCGGCGGCTTAAACCTCAACCTCCCCGGAATGGGCGGCTAAGGCTGACAACCTCTTCCAATGCCTTGGCGTAGAGGCCGTATCGCTCCCAAGTCCTGGACACTCCACAGCCTGGTTCCCCGCGATGCAAGCAATCGCGAAACCGACAGGGCCATGGATCCAATTGACGTCTCAACTCTGGGAACAAAACCCCCAACTCTTGAGGGTCGTCCGGCAACTCCGGGCGGTTAAAACCCGGAGTGTCAGCCACTCTGGCCTGGTCTCCAATCGGGAACAACTCAACGTGGCGCGTCGTATGACGACCCCGCTGCAACCGTCCTGAGACCGCACCAACCCGCAACGACAAATGCGGCAAGAGGTTGTTCAGGACGCTGCTTTTGCCAACACCTGAAGGTCCACAAAGCACCGCAAGCGATGTGCCCTGCAATCGCGTTTGCAACACCTCCATCCCAGAGCCGGATTCACTCGAGAGGGGAAGGGGGTCATAACCCCAACCGCGCAAGCGTTCACACAGCTCACTCAAGACCTCCGCAGAGACAAGATCCACCTTTGTAAGAACCAACTGCACATCCAAACCAGTGCGTTCAGCGGTTAGCAGGAACCGACTCGCCTGATCAGGATCAAAGGCCGGCTGATCCACCGCCAGCGCCACCACGACCAACGACACATTGGCCACCGGTGGCCGGGTCAACCAGCTCTGGCGAGGGGAAACCTCAGCCACCACCGCTCTGGCCTGCTTGGCATCAATCGCTTCCACCCGAACCCGATCCCCCACATTCACGTCCGTACCTCGATGCGTGAGACGCGACCGACGCGTACACAGCAACCGCAGCGGGCATCCCTGAGGAGCATCATCGAGCTCGACCTCGAGGTAGTTGGCTTGCAGCGCTACGACAATCCCTGAGCCATCAGCCACCACAGGTCACCTGCAGGTGCACCCAGGCTGGATCGTCCCCAGACACGACCACTTGATGGCCGGCATCCCGCAAACCAGGGACCACCATCTCCTCAGGTTCACCACGGTCGAGATCAACATCGAGTTGATCGCCGGGATGCATGGTCTCCAGGGTGAGCTTGCAACGGACGAAATTGACGGGACACGGTGTTCCCCTCAGATCGAGGGAACGGAAGTCCGTCATTTCTGGCCAAACAAGCGGGCAAACAGCCCACTGTTGTGATGGTGATGCTGCTTACCTCGAGCCGAGTGGTGACCGGCTAATTGTTCCAAAAGCACCCGTTCGGGATCTGAGATCCGCTTCGGAAGTTCAACAGTGACCGTGATCCGCTGATCGCCGCGAGCCACGGGATTGCCCAATTTCGGAATCCCCTGGTTGGCCAAAGTCAAGATGGTGCTGGGTTGTAGTCCCGCAGGGATCTCTAATTCTTGGGTGCCTTCAACGGTTTCCACTTCAATCGTGTCTCCCAGGATCGCCTGGAGGTAACTGACCTTCACTTCAGAGAGAAGGTTGAGCCCATCACGTCGCAAACGTGGATGGGACTTGACCGTTAGGAAGACGTAGAGGTCTCCAGAGGGACCCCCACGGGGGCCAGCATTGCCTTCACCGGAGACACGCAATCGTGTGCCGGTATCGACCCCTGCGGGGATGTTGATGCGCAGCTTTTTGCGCACTTGATGGACCCCTTGGCCACCGCAAGCTCCACAGGGATCAGCAATCACTTGACCCGTACCACCGCAGTTAGGGCATTCAGCCACCTGGGTGAAGCTGCCAAACGGTGTTCGCGTGGCGCGCCTTACTTGCCCAGCACCACCGCAGGTTCCGCAAGTTGTTGGAGAACTGCCAGGTTTCGCACCACTTCCACTGCAGGTATCGCAGGTTTCCAAATGCGGAATCTTGATTTCCTGCTCTTGTCCGAAGACCGCCTGCTCAAAATCAATCGTGAGGTCGTAGCGGAGGTCATCACCTTGCTGCGGTCCACGACGGCGTTGCCGCCCACCCGAAGCGCCAGGGCCACCAAATCCCTGGAAAAACGTTTCGAATAGGTCGGAAAAGCCGCCCATATCACCCATGTCTGGGCCACCGGCTGCTCCCCCGACGCCAGCTTCTCCAAACTGGTCGTATCGGGCCCGAGTCTGGGGGTCGTTCAACACCTCGTAGGCACGACCGATTTCCTTGAACTTGTCTTCGGCTCCCGCTTCTTTATTGATATCCGGGTGGTACTGACGAGCCATCTTCCGGTAGGCACGCTTCAGCGAATCCGCATCCGCATCGCGACTCACTCCAAGCAGGTCGTAATAGTCGGCCATCAGGCGTCACCCTCTTGGGGCTGTTCCGATGCTGCATCTGAGCTGCTTTCCGGCCCTGGCCCCATCGACACTTTCACCATGGCGTGGCGCAGAACCCTGCCATCGCGGTGGTATCCCCGTTGAAGCTCCTCACAAACAATGTCTTCCGCGTGCTCCTGATTTTCTTCCCGGAGAACGGCCTCGTGCAGGGTTGGATCGAACTCTTGACCAACAACGTCCATCCGCGCGACACCTTGCTGCTTCAACACATCCACAAGCTGTTTGTAGAGGCCCTGATAACTGCGATGGAGGGCCTGCGCTTCTTCCCCTTCAGGGTTGAGCTGCTGACGGGCGCGCTCGAAATTGTCCACCACCGGAAGGATTTCAGTGAGCGTTGAGCAGACCAGCTGCTGACGTAGGTCGTCTTGGTCACGCGCCTGACGCTTTCGAAAATTGTCGAAATCCGCCGCGATGCGCATGTACTGCGATTGAACCGTTTCGTGTTCCTGCTTCAGAGAACTCAGTTCCTGCTCCAGCTGCTGCAGGCGATTGGCTGGATCGATCTCCGTATCCATCGTGGGAGTTTCCTCCACGACAGGATCGATCGGGGTGCCGGCATCGACGTCCGGAGTCGCAGGAACGTCGTTGGATTCGACGTTTTGATCCTGCGCTGAAGTGGAGGCGTCGCCGCTCATGCTGACCGCTCAGGGATTGCTGTGTAGACATGTTGTAGGAAAAAGCTCTCCTCCCACAAGCTGCGGAAGCCCGCACCTCGTTCTGATCGATGACCCTGACTCAGCCGAGTTCTAATGCCAACAACGGCGCCCGACAGCGGTTTGAGCTGGAATTGCTCCTGCAACGGGCGGTCCCAAATCCCGATCAACTGAGTCGCAGCAAAGACCTGCTGCAGGGTGCCATTCCGGAGATCAGTCCAGAAGACTGGAAACGACTGCAATCCGTTCCGATCCACAGCGATCCAGACCATCTAGACATTGCGATCCCAAGTGACTGGCGAGATAAGGACTGGCAGCGATTAATCGACCAACTACCGAGCCAAAACCGCACGATTCGGCTGCACCCCGCATTGGATGTCGATCTTCAGGCCGTCCTGAATAACCACACAGCAATGGAGAACGTCACCCCAGAACAGCTTTGGCCATCTCGCGATGAAGCTGACTCGGCCAGCTCAACCGAGACGATCGATTCGTTTTTGGGCGGCTTTAACGCCGAAAGTGTTTTTGATGCCGATCCCGACGAGAACGCTTCGCTCGCCAACGATGCGATCGACTTAGAGGCAAGCCTCAACGATGCCGAGGCATCACCCGTGGTGGCTCTGGTCGATCGGATCCTGCTGCAGGCGATGTCGGTGAACGCCAGTGACATTCATGTGGAGCCCCAGCAAACAGGTTTGCGCTTGCGCTACCGGCAGGACGGGGTCCTGCAGCAATACATCGAGCCATTACCGGCTCGACTCATTCCAGCGGTGACCTCACGCTTCAAGATCCTGGCGGACATGGACATCGCCGAACGGCGCCAGGCTCAAGACGGACGCATCCGCAGGCGTTACAAAGATCAAACGATCGATTTTCGGGTCAACACGCTGCCGAGTCGTTTTGGCGAAAAAATCTGTCTCCGACTTCTCGATAGCAACGCCACACAACTCGGTCTGGACAAGCTGATCAGCGACCCCCAGACTCTCGCGCTCGTCAGAGACCTGGGTTCAAAACCATTCGGAATGATCCTGGTAACCGGGCCGACCGGCTCAGGCAAATCGACCACGCTCTATTCCTTACTGGCCGAGCGGAACGATCCCGGAATCAATATCTCCACCGTGGAAGATCCGATCGAATACACCTTGCCGGGCATCACCCAGTGCCAGGTGAATCGCGAAAAAGACTTTGACTTCGCCACCGCGTTGCGGGCCTTCATGCGCCAAGACCCGGATGTGCTCCTGGTGGGAGAAACCCGTGATTTAGAAACCGCCAAAACGGCCATCGAAGCGGCACTCACCGGTCACCTCGTTCTCAGCACGCTCCATGCCAACGATGCATCCAGCACGATTGCTCGTCTGGATGAAATGGGGGTTGAACCCTTCATGGTGTCGGCATCCCTGATTGGGATCATTTCCCAACGGCTCTTACGACGGGTGTGCGACAGCTGCAAAGAGGCCTATCGACCCGATGAACAGGAGCTGGGACGCTTCGGACTGATGGCAAGCCGAGAAACCAACGTCAGCTTTTTCAAGGCCCATCACTCAGAACAACAGGAAACGATCTGCCCTGACTGCAAAGGCAGTGGTTATCGGGGACGCGTGGGGGTGTACGAGGTCTTGCGAGTGCATGAGGACATGGCCACGGCAATTTCACGTGGTGCGACCACGGATGTGATCCGCCAAATGGCCCTGGAATCCGGGATGGTGACCCTTTTGGGTTACAGCCTTGAACTCGTCCGCCAAGGACACACCACCCTGGAAGAAGTGGGACGAATGATCCTGACGGACTCTGGATTGGAATCCGAGCGCAGAGCCCGGGCCCTCAGCACAATGACCTGTGAAGGCTGCGGGGCTGGCCTTCAAGAAGGTTGGTTGGAATGTCCCTACTGCCTAACGGAACGTCACTGAGGGCTTGGTCGTGGATTTCATGATCGAAGAGTTGATGGAACAACTGGTGAAAGGGGACGGCAGCGACCTCCACCTCGCCACGGGACAACCGCCCTACGGCCGGTTCAGCGGTGAATTACGGCCCATGGGCGATGAACCACTCACGGAGGAGGAATGCAACAAGCTGATCTTCTCGATGCTGAACAACAGCCAGCGAAAGACGCTGGAACAAACCTGGGAACTCGACTGCGCCTATGGCTTGAAAGGGGTCGCCCGGTTCCGCGTGAATGTGTATCGGCAAAAGGGAAGTTATGCGGCCTGCCTTCGGGCCCTCGGCAGCTCAATCCCCACGGTGGAGATGCTTCAGCTACCACCTGTCGTGCTGGAAACCAGCAAACGTCCGCGAGGGCTTGTGCTCGTCACAGGGCCAACGGGCTCAGGCAAAACCACAACGTTGGCTGCCCTTCTCGATCACATCAATCACACCCGCAGCGAACACATCCTCACGATCGAGGACCCCATCGAATTCATCTATAAAAGCGACAAAAGCCTGGTGCACCAACGTCAGCTGAATGAAGACACCCGCAGCTTTGCCAATGCCCTAAAAGCCGCTCTAAGGGAGGACCCAGACGTGATTCTGGTGGGTGAAATGCGTGATCTTGAGACCATTCAGCTCGCCGTTAGCGCAGCCGAAACGGGACATCTGGTGTTTGGAACCCTGCACACCAGCTCCGCAGCTCAAACTGTTGATCGCATGGTGGATGTCTTTCCTCCAGCGCAGCAGACCCAAATTCGAGTGCAATTGTCTGGCAGTTTGGCGGCGGTGTTTTCACAGACCCTGTGTCGCCGTCAAAACCCCGCTCCAGGTCAATTCGGGCGGGTGATGGCCCAGGAGATCTTGGTCAACACACCAGCTACGGCCAACCTGATTAGGGAGGGGAAAACCGCTCAGCTTTACTCCCAAATCCAAACCGGCGGTGAACAGGGCATGCAAACCCTGGAAAAAGCGTTGGCCAATTTGATCAAAGACGGCTCAATTTCGCGCCATGAAGGAATGGCTAAGGCAAGCAAGCCTGGAGAGCTTGAACGCCTACTCGAAAACTCTTAAACGAGGAGCCCCAAAACCATGGCCACTTTCATCGCCACTTATTTGGGGTCCACCGGTCAACAACGAACGGTGTCAGTCAAAGCAGCGGGAGTCACTGAAGCCAAAAAGCAACTGCGTCGCCGCGGCATCCGCGCAACAGAGCTTCGAACGGCCACAGAACCCAGCAACTCAAAAGGCTCATCTGAAGACCATGTTTCATCTGGAGTTCTCTCGTTCGATCTAAGTCGAGCCTTTGAAAAAACCCCTGGGGTGAAAGAAAAAGCGATCTTTGCCAGCAAGTTGGCGGCCCTCGTCGATGCCGGTGTTCCGATCGTGCGCAGCCTCGATTTGATGGCCACTCAGCAAAAACTACCGATGTTCAAGCGGGCACTGATCAAGGTGAGTTTGGATGTGAATGAGGGAATCGCCCTTGCCACTGCAATTCGGCAATGGCCGAAGGTGTTTGATCAACTCAGCGTGGCGATGGTGGAAGCCGGTGAAGCCGGCGGCGTACTCGATGAAGCACTAAAACGCTTGGCCAAACTGCTTGAAGACACGGCGAAACTTCAGAACCAAATCAAGGGCGCCCTGGGATATCCCATAGCAGTGTTGGTGATTGCGATTCTGGTGTTTTTAGGAATGACGATCTTTCTGATTCCAACATTTGCAGGAATCTTTGAAGACCTCGGAGCAGAACTTCCAGCCTTCACCCAATTACTGGTGAACTTCAGCGAACTACTACGCTCCACCGCTTCACTTTATGCAGCTGGAGCAATTGTTCTCGCTATCTGGTTATTTACAAGGTTTTATAACACCCACAATGGACGCCGAAGCATCGATCGATTAGTGCTCAAAGTTCCCCTTTTTGGGGACCTCATCATGATGACGGCGACGGCTCAATTTTGCCGAATCTTTAGCTCACTAACCCGTGCGGGAGTGCCAATTTTGATGGCAATGGAAATCTCAAGTCAAACTGCCGGAAATAGCATTATTTCTGATGCCATTCTCAAATCCCGAACCCTTGTCCAGGAAGGCGTGCTACTCAGCACATCACTCATCCGTCAGAAAGTTTTGCCAGACATGGCCCTAAGCATGCTTGCGATTGGAGAAGAAACAGGCGAAATGGACAAAATGCTGAGCAAAGTTGCAGACTTCTATGAAGATGAAGTGGGAGCGATGGTCAAAGCACTGACTTCAATGCTGGAACCCGCAATGATCGTGGTCGTGGGAGGAATTGTAGGCTCAATTCTTCTAGCAATGTATCT
>ERZ887830.1189-NODE-1189-length-15109-cov-5.307161_pt1 | contig 15109 bp, 10 predicted proteins | sample MGYA00521101_ERZ887830 | MGnify/ENA primary metagenome ERZ887830 (study PRJEB32303, sample SAMEA104408592) | aquatic metagenome | biome: Marine water; feature: Pelagic; material: water | place: Baltic Sea | collected 2014-06-05T16:38:00 | depth 1,762 m ...
GGCCTATGAGCCTTGGATGAAAGTAAGAAAAGAATGTCCCTCCCTTAATGTGGCGATCTATTCTTACGGCGAAAGAATTCTCAAGGACCGTTACAAAAAACAGCCAGAAGATCAAAAACAAGCTGTGGTTGCAGATCTAATGAATCTTTATGATGAATGGCTTTTACATTTTCCAACACGTCGGAATGTTAAGGTAGAAGGAGACATTATAAGTAGCAAAGCTCAATCAATGATTGACTTTAAAATGCCTGATAAAATGGAAACCTACAAGACTTTTGATTTGGCATTTACCACCGATCCAGAAAGTTTTACTAATCCAAAGGGCTTGTATAACTATTTCAAAATACTTTATGACTTATACAAGGAAGATAATCACGGAGTTACGATGGAGCAACTTTTCACTAAATATGAAGAGGTTTCAGAAAAATTTGAAATAGAATTAACCAACCTTGCTAAAAAATTAGACATAATACTTAAAAAAGAGGAAGAAGGAAACCCTATTTCAAGTCGAGAAATAAGAAGTAAAAGAGTTTACGGAATCAACAGCAATGCAATTGCAACATTCTTAAGAAACTTGGACGCAATTATTTCGAAAGAAGCGACATGTGTTAACCTCGTGCCACTTTATCAAAGAAACTTTGAGGAGAATAAAACAGATGTCTTATGGCTCAAACGTGCTGCCTCTATGATGGATAGCAAGGAGTGTTCTGACGATCCGTTTTTTGTTACGCTTGTTGAAGCATTACACAACCTAGATCCCTCCGCGGATTCTGCATACTACTTAGGACTTCTAAACGATAAGAAGGGTAACAATCAGGAGGCTTTAAAGTATTATGAAGAGTCAATTACGTTAGAAAATGATCCTTATAAGAAAGCCAAGATATTATATAAAATTGCCCTTAAATTTAAAAATGCAGGAAGAAAGTCTTCAGCGCGAAACTATGCGATGAAGGCGTTAAAATTCCAACCTTCAATGGGTCGTGCCTACTTGACGATTGCCAATCTCTATGCCAGTAGTGCAAACGACTGTGGAGACAGCCAGTTTAATAAAAGAGCGGTCTATTGGTTGGCTGCAAATATGGCAAGAAAAGCAGGGGAAGTTGATGCTTCAATCCAAAAAGTTGCGCGTAAGACAGCCGAGAGCTATGTTGGCAGAGCTCCCTCAAAAACTGATATATTTACGGAAGGAAATCAGGGGGCTACCATAAAGTTTAGCTGCTGGATTAACAGCAGTGTCAAAGTACCAAATCTATAAATGAAATTTTCATTTCGAAAAAGCTATAAAATTGGGGTTGTTGCATTTGCAGCGACCCTATTTTTTTCGTGTGAAAACAATACTCAAGCACTTAAAGAGATCAACCGATTTAATGACGATCCCGTAGGAATCGCTTATGATGTCAGAATGGTGTATTCCGACTCTGCACTAGTCAAGGCCATACTTACTGCTCCCGTTCATCTCGACTTCAGTCACCTCAGTTTTAAATACTCAGAGTTTCCAGAAGGCTTAAAAGTGATTTTTTTGGACAAAGACAATCAAGAAAATCAGGTGGTAGCAGATTATGGGATTTTATACAATCAAACTAAAATTGTAGATCTTCAAGGAAATGTTGAGTTACTTTCCCATGATGGCTCTAAATTGGCTACGGATCAGATGTATTGGGACTCCGAAAAAGAATGGCTTTTCACCCAAGAACCTTTTACTTTTGAAAACCAAGATTATAATCTTGCGGCAACTCGATTGGATACCAACAAAGAATTCACTAAATTTCAGACTGGAAAATTGTATGGAACAATTGCCGTCAAAGAAGAACAAGACTCATTAAAAGTAAATGAAAAGTTATAAAATTTCTGAAATATTATATTGGATAATTGCTGTTTTGGCAACCTATGAAGCCTTTTCAATTTGGAGTACAAACAGAGATAAAGCCTATATATTTATCGGATTTACTGTGCTGTCTGTTTTTATGGCCTTGTTTAGGAGACACTATCGCAATAAATTTAAAAATAGGGAGAAACCGTCTTAATGATGACTTCTGATTTAATTATCTTATTGTGTTTGATGCTATCTGCTTTTTTTTCGGGCATGGAGATCGCCTTTGTCTCTTCGAATAAAATCTATTTGGAAATTGAAAAGCAACAAACCGGAATTACTTCCAAGCTCTTAAATTACATTACAAAGAATCCTTCTCGATTTATTGCGACTATGCTGGTGGGGAACAACGTTTCATTGGTTATTTATGGAATATTTATGGGAGATAGAATTTTACAACTCTTTTTTCCTGAAACCCTTTTAAGTGGCGTCATAGGGATAGAAATTGTTTTTATTCAGACAATCATTTCAACCGTAATAATTTTATTAACCGCCGAGTTTCTACCCAAGGTGTTTTTTCAGCAATATGCCAATGTGTTTATGAAGGTTTTTGCACTGCCTACAGCAGTTTTTTTCACCCTGTTCACTCCGATCACCTTAATGGTAATTAAGCTTTCAGATTATATTTTAATTAAATTTTTTAAAACCAAAGGAGATCAGATTCAGCTTACTTTTTCTAAATCTGAATTGGGAAATTATATTGAAGAGCAACTAGAATCAACTAAAGACATTGAAAATGTTGATAGTGAAATTCAAATTTTTCAAAATGCATTGGATTTTACTGAAGTTAAAGCTCGGGAAGCCATGGTGCCAAGAACTGAAATTGTAGCGATTGAGAACGACGCAGATCTTGATGAAATTAAAAAACTATTTACTTCTACCGGGCTATCCAAAATACCAGTTTACAATGAGTCGGTTGATGATATTGAAGGTTATGTTCACGCTTTTGAATTGTTTAGGAAACCAGAGCACATTAAAAAAATATTATTGCCAGTAGCTTATGTCCCAGAAACAATCAGAATCAGTGAAGTTCTAAAACTTCTAACCAAACAAAGAAGAAGTATCGCTGTTGTATTGGACGAATATGGAGGTACTTCAGGGATTATTACAGTCGAAGACATCATCGAAGAACTCTTTGGAGAAATTGAAGATGAACATGATAATATTGAGCACTACGAAAAGCAAATTGAGGAAGATTTATTTGAGTTTTCCGCTCGTTTGGAAGTGGATTACATCAACCAAAATTATGGAATTGATCTTCCTGAAAACGCACTTTATGAAACCTTAGGAGGTATGATCGTTCATATTCAGGAGGAAATACCCAAAAAGGGAACCATAATTTCGATTGACAACTACCAACTTGAAATCAAAGAAGTGTCTTCAACGAAAATTGAAAGGGTTTCGTTAAGGGTCTTAAAACGAAATTAATCCAACTCACGCTGAATTATGCTGATTTTGAATCTTCTAGGCGCTTAAATAACAATCCAATCTTTTTTTAAATCAAAAAGGAAATTGTATTTTCGCAATCGACTAAAAAAATTAAACAATGGCAGTTTTAGGACAAATCAGACAACGTTCCTTTTTTCTTATCATCGTAATAGGAATGGCTTTATTCGCCTTTGTTATTTCAGGTGTTTTTGGTAGTAATAGTTCTGGAAGTAATCCCAGTGATCCAATTGCAATCGTAAATGACGAAGATATTGAAGTAGGCTTTTTCCGTCAGCTTGTAGAGCAGACAGAAAGAAACTATAACCTATCGACACTTCAAGCGGTTAATACGGTTTGGGATCAATTGCTAAGAGTAACGATATTCAAACAAGAATTTGATCGTTTGGGCATTGATGCTGGAAAACAGCAAATTGAAATGATTCTTTTACAAAATGAAGTAATCGTTCAAGATCCTCGTTTCCAAAATGAAACTGGACTTTTTGATTTTGGGATTTTCACTGATTTTATAAATCAATTAAAACTTGAAAATCCGCAAGCCTATGACAGTTGGAGATCACAAGAAGAAAATATCATTGGACTTGCCAAAGAAAATATTTATTTTGACCTGATAAAATCAAGTGCTGGTTTTACAGAAACAGAAGGAAAAAACGCTTATCATCTTGAAAACGATAAAATCAACATGAAATATGTTAGCGTTCCTTACAGCGACATACCTGACAGCCTTTTTAAAATTAGCGATGCTGAAATAAGAAAATACATCAACCAGAACATTGATGATTATACAAAAGACGCTTCAAGAGCAATTAGCTATGTGAAGTTTGACGAGCAAGCTTCGGTGGAAGATGAAAATAAAATCAGAGCTGATCTTGAGAAACTATTAGAGCAAAGAATCGAATATAACGACGTTTCTAAATTGACCGATACCATTGAAGGATTAAAAACAGTTAAAAACATAACTGAATTTGTATCTCGATATTCTGAAAGCACTTTTGATTCAATTTACCTTCCTAAAGGAAAATTGGCCAATGATTATGCCGATATCCTTTTTGGTTTGAGTCCTGGAAAAGTATTTGGACCGTATAAAGACGGAAATGAATTTAAAATTTCTCGTTTATTAGACCGTAAAGAAGGCGGCTCAATCAGAGCCAGTCATATCTTAATTACTTACCAAGGAGCAGAACGCGCTAACCCTGAGGCAACAAGAACCAAAGAAGAAGCCCGCACCCTTGCCAATCAATTGTACCGCAAGGTGAGAAGGGATAAAGAAAATTTCGGAGTGATGGCTGCCTTAAATTCTGATGGTCCTTCAAAAGAAGCGCAAGGAGATCTCGGATTTTTTCAGGAAGGAACCATGACCGAAAAATTCTTTGATTTTTGTAACAAATCTAAGGTGGGTGAAATAGGGTTGGTTGAAACTGATTTTGGATTTCACATCATTAATGTTACAGACAAGGAAGATGTTGTTCTTTTGGCTAACGTCACCAAACAAATCGTTCCTTCTGAAAGTACTTCAAATATTGTTTTTAAGGAAACTACTCAATTTGAAATTGAAGCGATCAACACGAAAGACTTTTCAGGGGTTGCAGAAAAAAGTAATTTAACGGTTAGACCCGTTGAAAACATAAGCATCTTAGAAGAAAACTTACCGGGCTTACCTAAACAGAGGAATATCGTCCAATGGGCTTTTGATGAAGACACTAAGGTTGGTTCAGTTCGAAGATTTTCTCTTGCAGCGGGTGGCTATGCAGTCGTACAATTGACAAAAATCACACCAGAGGGAGAAGTAGATATTGAGTCTTTTAGAACAGAAATAATTGCAGAGCTGATTAAGGATAAAAAAGCAGCTTACATTCAAGAAAAATATGCTGCCAATACCACATTAGAATCATTAGCCAAAGCGACTGACAGAGAAGTAGAAACTGCTTCTGCTGTAACCCAGAAGAATTCTGTTTTAGCAGGATCTGGGACAGAACCTTACGTTATCGGATTGGCGTTTTCATTAGATGTTAATAAGCCTTCTGCACTTGTTAAGGGGGATGAAGGAGTTTACATGGTAGAAGTCACTTCTAAAGAGGTTGCTGCTGAGATGGAGAGCTATACTGCCTATGCCAATGCACTTCAAGTTGAAGAAAGCTTAAGGATCAATAACACCATATACGAAGCACTGCGTTCTGCTTCTGAAATAGAAGATAATCGTAAAATTTATTATTAATTAAATAGTAGATTAATCAGATTAGGCAATAACCATTTCTGAATATTTCAAAACCGTTTTGTAACCTTTATTCTTAAAATAAGAATTGGTATTACCATTTCCGGTAACAAGAATAAAGTCGCCACCCCAGGCTCCGAGACTCTTTATTGATCCACTATAATCCGGAAATAAAACCTCCTTAACGGGTTTTATATTTAGTATTTGTCCCAATTGCGTTTCATGAGTTTCAATTAGTTTTTCAAACTTTTTGAGTTCATTTGATTTGAGTATTTTTAGAGACAGGTCAGAAAAAATATCAAGTTGTTTTTCTGTGATTGTTATATCAGAAAATCGCTTAACTGCTTCACTACTGTCTTTCTTCTGATTGAGGTAGACAAAGAAGAGTTGTTCCTTAAAAGATGGATTAAATTCACAACTTTGAGCTTTTGGTGTTTGATTTTTATTTGAAAACAAAAGCGGACTCTTGGCTTGTGCACAGGCAATGTCATAACCGCTTCCCCCAAAGGTTTGTTTTAGTAATTCATAAGGATTTGTATTTGACCACTGCTCTAAGTTTGAAATCAGTGTAGAGGAGGTGCCAAGCCCCCACTGCCGATCAAATTCTAAGACAGTTTTAACCCTTCCGCCTTTTCGAAGAAGAAATGCGGAATTTTGTTTTCTTACTTCTTTTAAAACAGAACGGAGTCTTTTGGCAATATCAGTTTGGTCAGTAGTAATAATATCAAAATCCTTGATAGAAAAAGTAGCCTTAAACCACACACTTCCCTTTTCATCATAACTTTCCCATAGGAGTTCCTTTTCTTTAGAAGAATCATAAATTAAAGATTGACCTCTATTACAGGGAACTGCCAAAGCCAGTGCGCCTTTTAGGACGAGGTATTCCCCAGAAATAAGTAATTTTCCATGACTGTGATATTTTTTCATACCACTAGGGATTTGTGTTTAAAAAATCTGAAACTGCATTGTGAGTTACGGCATTGGTTTTAAAGAAATCAACAGCTTTTATCTTTTGAGCCTCCGAAGCATCATTTTGATTAAGAATATTTAGCAAATGCATTTTCATATGTCCTTTTTGAATCCCCGAGGTAATTAACGAACGAAGCGCAGCAAAGTTTTGTGCCAAACCAGCAACAGCTACGATTTGCATTAACTCTTTTGCATTTGGATTTCCAAGTAACTCCATCGACCATTTTACCATGGGATGAAGCTGGGTCAGTCCTCCAACGGTTCCCAAAGAGAGTGGGAGTGTTAGTTCAAAAACAAAATCATTTCCCATCACATAAGCATTACTCAAACTTGAATAGCTTCCCTCTCTTGCAGCGAAAGCATGAACACCAGCTTCCACTGCTCGGAAGTCATTGCCAGTAGCAATCACCAAAGCATCCACACCATTCATGATGCCCTTGTTGTGGGTAACTGCGCGAAAGGGTTCCTTTTTTGCAATCTCGATCGCTTGAATGAATTTTTGAACAAAATATTTTGCAGGCATTCCCTCATGTTCACCCAGTTTTTCGATGGGACATCTCACTTCAGCCTTTACCAAACAGTTCGGTACGTAATTAGAGAGAATACTCATCACGATTTCAACAACTCTCTCTTCAGCAGTAAAACCAGTATGATTTTCTACCACATTCTTAAATGTATTGGCGATTTGTTCTAAGCAAGAGTTAATAAAATTAGCCCCCATAGAATCAACCGTATCAAAGGTTAAGTGCAACTGAAAATAATGATCAATCAAATCAGTTTTATCAACCAGCTCAATGTCTAAAATTCCTCCGCCACGCTTTTGCATGTTTTGAGTTAAATTCTCAAGACTATGTATCAGTTCTTCTTTCTTTTCTTGAAACAGTGGATTCAATTTCTCAAAGCTACCTTGGAATAAAAAATGGACCTGTCCAATTTTTTCTTGCCCTAGAATTGTGGTTTTAAATCCTCCTCTAGAGGCCCAGAATTTTGCAGCCTTACAAGCAGCTGCTACGACTGAGCTTTCCTCAATCGCCATGGGAAGTGTGTAGGTTTTATTATTAATTAAAAAATTAGGTGCAACCCCGATGGGAAAGTAATAGTTTGCCAATGAATTTTCGATAAATTCATCGTGTTTCTTTTGAATTTTTGAATCAGAATGGTTGTAAGAAGAAATTAATTTTTTAGCATCTTCAGGATAACTAAAGTGGAACTGACTTATCCAGCTTATTTTTTCTTCTTTTGATAGTTTAGAAAATCCATCAATATTTTTTGACATAATTTAACCCGTCTTTTATTAAAGCAAAGATACATTTTTTAGACCTTTTCTCTTCTTTCTATCAATTTTCAGTTTTCTCCTTATTTTTTCATTAAATTGTGTTTTTATATACCTAAATATACCGATGCAATGAGACAATTTCTGTTAGTATTTTATTTGTTGTTCATGGTCAATGGTTTTGCCCAAACTACAACCTTACCCATAGACAAACTTTGGAGAGGCAACTTCAGTCCTGAGCGTTTAGAATCAATTCGTCCGCTTTCAAATGGTTATCAATACACTGTTCTTGACTTAGATTATAGGGCAAAAAGTTCTAAAATAATCATGCATAATTATGCTGATGGCGGAGAAGGCGTGGTGTTGATTGATTCAGAAAAATCTGCTAAAATTCCTTTCTTTAGAGGTTATGCTTTTTCTAAAGATGAAAACCTTTTACTTCTTGAAACAGAAACTAAACCTATATACAGGCGATCTAAAGAAGCAATGTATTGGGTTTATGATAGGAAAAGCGAAGGGATTAGTCTGGTTTTTGATCATCCCGTCCAAGAACCTAAATTTTCACCAGATGGAAGTCAAGTAGCCTTTGTTTATAAAAGAAATCTCTATGTTAAGGATTTAATAAAACAATCCATTGTGCAAATAACCTTTGATGGAGACCACCAAACCATTAATGGGACTACAGATTGGGTTTATGAGGAAGAGTTTAGTTTTGTAAGGGCTTTCGACTGGAACGCCAGCAGCACCAAAATTGCTTTTATGCGATTCGACGAAACGGATGTGCCTAATTTTTCTATGGACATTTATGGAGCTGAATTGTATCAATATCCCTATGAATTTCGTTATCCTAAGGCTGGAGAAGAAAATGCAAAGGTAAGTATGCATCTCTATGATTTGAAAAAAGGCACTACCACTGAGCTTATTTTTCAAGGGGAAAAGCCCTATTATATCCCGAGATTTGAATTTACACCTGAGGAAAACATACTGAGTGTTCAAACCATAAACAGGCATCAAAATCATTTGAAGCTTTGGAGCATTAACACCGCCAATAATCTTTCTTCAGTCATATTAGAAGAACAAGATGCTGCTTATGTTGATGTTCATGATAATCTGACTTTTTTGAAAGACAATAGTTTTTTATGGACCAGTGACAAGTCTGGTTTTAATCACGTCTATCATTATTCAGCATCTGGAAAGTTGATTCGTCAAATTACAAAAGGACAATGGGAGGTCACTCGATTTATTAAATTCAGTGAAAAAACGCGTGAAATCTATTACTCCTCAGTAGAAAAAAGTTCCATCGGGCGTGGGGTCTATGCGATTAAAATTAATGGCAGAGGAAAACGAGCTTTAACATCAGGCAAAGGCTATTCGGGAGCAAACTTTAGTGCAGACGCCTCTTATTTTATTGAGTCCTATTCCGACGTAAACACCCCCCCAGTTTATCGCTTGAAAAAAACTAAAGACACTACCACTGTTCGGGTTTTGTTGAATAATACTAAATTGAAAGAAACACTAGCAGAATTCAAGTTGCCAGTGAAAGAGTTTTCTACAATAAACATCAATGGTGAGGAGCTAAATCTGTGGATGATCAAGCCTAATGATTTCGATCCCAATAAAAAATATCCATTATTAATGTTCCAATATTCAGGGCCAGGCTCGCAAGAGGTAACCAACCGTTGGTCAGATGAAAGAACACTGTGGCACAAATCAATTGCAAACAAAGGCTATATCATCGCTTGTGTTGATGGCAGAGGAACAGGTTTTAAAGGTGCAGCTTTTAAAAAAGCCACCTACATGAACCTTGCAAAACTCGAGGCCATTGATCAAATCGATTCGGCACGAAAGCTGGGGGAACTTCCTTTTGTTGATGCAGAACGCATTGGGATTTGGGGATGGAGTTTTGGAGGACTCATGGCGGCGCATTGTTTGCTAACAGGGAATGATGTTTTTTCAATGGCAATTGCAGTTGCGCCTGTAACGAATTGGCGTTTTTATGATACAATCTATACCGAGCGTTTTATGCGGACTCCTCAAGAAAACCCTGAGGGTTATGATCTTAATTCTCCGATAAATTATGCCGACCAACTAGAGGGTAAGTTTTTAATTATTCATGGATCTGGCGATGACAACGTTCATGTTCAAAACACAATGAGAATGGTAGAAGCTTTGGTTCAAGCAGACAAACAATTTGATTGGATGATTTATCCAGATAGAGATCACGGGATCTATGGCGGAAACACAAGAAATCATCTTTTTCAAAAAATGACAAACTTTATTATTGATAATCTATAACAATATTTAATGACAGATAAGACCGCCATTTTGGCCCCTTCAGAAAAGATAATCTTTGGACACCCCGCGGGACTTTTCGTTTTGTTTTTCACTGAATTATGGGAACGCTTTTCCTATTATGGAATGCGCGCCTTGTTCACAATTTTTTTAGTGGCCAAAACAACTTCTGATAATCCTGGATTTGGGTGGTCTAATACCGATGCTATATGGCTCTATGGATGGTATACAATGCTGGTGTATTTGGCTTCGGTTCCCGGTGGATGGATAGCCGATAACCTTTTGGGTCAGAAAAAAACGGTCATGCTTGGCGGGATCCTATTGTGTATTGGTCATACGATTTTGGCTTTTGATACAGAAGTTAGTTTTTATGTTGGCTGTGCATTTGTAATATTGGGAGTAGGAGGATTAAAACCTAATATATCTAGTATGGTTGGAGGACTCTATAAAAAAGGAGATGAAAAAAGAGACATAGGGTTTTATATCTTTTATATGGGAATTAATATAGGTGGATTCCTAGCGCCACTTCTTTGTGGTTGGATTGGAGAAACATACAATTGGCATTATGGTTTTGGATTGGCCGCTATTGGAATGTTGTTTGGTCAAATCACTTATTATTACGGTCAAAAATATCTGGTAGGTGTAGGGGATTTTATTGGCAAAGTAGATCATCCAGAAAATGAATTAAGAAAAAAGGATTTAACCCCCATCGAAAGAGACCGGGTTAAAGTACTATTGATTTCTTTTTTAATGATTATCATTTTTTGGGGAGCCTTTGAACAAGCCGGAGGATTAATGAATCTGTATGCCAAACAAAACACCAATAGAATATTTATGGGCTGGGAAGTACCCGCCTCATGGTTTCAATCTTTAAATTCATTTTTCATCATTACTCTTGCTGTTTTTGTAGGGGGATTTTGGTACAAATGGAAAATGAAAGGCAGAGAAGCCTCTTCACTTTTTAAAATTGCAATTGGTATTTTAATAATGGGTTGGGGATTCCTGTTCATGCGATTTGCAGCTTCCGAATATGAGTTGCTTGGTCAGTCTTCAATGCATTGGCTTTTCTTGGCTTACCTTTTTCACACCATTGGAGAGTTATGCTCTTCACCAGTTTCTTTATCATTCATCACCAAACTTGCTCCAGCCAAATACGCTGCATCAATTATGGGGCTCTACTGGGCAGCAACTGGCTTGGGCAATAAGCTAGCGGCAACCATAGGTGGGCATGCGGCAGTAACAGGAGAAAAAACTACTTTTACAGGGATATTTGTTTTTTGCACAATATTTGCCCTATTAATCGTTCTAATATTAAAACCACTTAAACGCCTAACCCACGGAGCCGAAGATGTAATTCAAAACCCGTAATAAATCTTTTAGATATGAGATTATTTTTTTTAATTTTAGTATTAAGTTTTAATGCTCTTTCAGCCCAATCCATTCAATGGATGACTTTAGCCGAAGCAATCGAAGCACAAAAGGAAAACCCTAAGAAAATCATTATTGATGTCTACACCGACTGGTGTGGGCCTTGCAAGCTCATGGATAAAAATACATTTCAAAACAGAGACGTTGCCGCTTATATATCAAAGCACTACTATGCCGTTAAATTTAATGCAGAAGGAAATGAATCGATCACTTATTCTGGAAATGAATTTTCAAATCCAAATTACGATCCTGAGAAAAAAGGACGGAATGCAACACATCAATTTACACAATATTTAGGCATAAGGGGCTATCCTTCATTGATTTTCATGAGCGAAACCACTGACCTGATCATGCCATTGGTTGGCTATCAAAAACCACAGCAAATTGAACTCTTTTTAAAGATGATTAAGCAAGGAGATTATATGATTTTCTCCAAGCCAGAAGACTTTGAAAAGTATAAAAAAAGCTTTATTCCCAGATTTAGAGGCTGATTTTATAAGCACCATCTTTACGAATATCAATCAGCTTGACGTTGTGCTTTTTACAGCTTTTCTCCCATAATTCTGTATTCCAAGGGCCGTTGCTTGCATCAACAATCACTGCTTTTAACTTCTGCCTTTCTAAGACACGTTCCAAATTTATTTTAGGATTATTAATCAGCATTAAATGGGAGGGATTCACTTCGGGGACATCACAAACTCCATTTTCATCAACAATTAACAGCCTGAATTCATCTTTTATAAAAGTATTTTTAAATTCTTTAAAATCAATTTTCTTTAAATTATTTTCACTCGAAAAATCAGCAATTAAACCAGTTTTTAATGGAATGGAATCTCTCGTATAGAGGTCTAAGTTCGTCTGATGGTGGTGCGCTAAAACGGTTTCTCGGTGCTTATAAAAGATCCAAAAATCATTGATCTTAGAAGTGTTGTGGTCTTGTATCAAAATAATTGTTTGAAGTGCAAGTAGCCCGTATAGTAAATGAATTATATCTTTTTGCCTCCTGTTTTTCACCCACAAAAACAACAACAAAATCAAAGTGTAGCTCATTACCAATTGGAGCCCCGAGAATGTAATGTTTTCAAAAATAAATTTTTCTTTTCTTGCGATCCAGTAGATCGATTCATTCATTATTGTTACAATACTGTCATAGATTAATACAATGACTTCAGGTAAGCTATCAATCATTAATAAAAGAAGAACGAAAATGCTTCCTATCAAAAACACACCAAACAAAGGAAGAATTAACCAATTTGAGATTAGAAATAGGCCTGGAAACTGATGAAAGGTGAAGATGCTTAATGGAGCGACGGCAAACTGAGCAGCGACACTAACAGTGGTCAATTGCCAAAACCTTTTGAATAACCAAAATTTTGGTTTCCATAACTTTTGGAGAAGGGGGTGAATCCACAAGATTCCAAATACGGCCAAGTAGCTCATTTGAAATCCCAATTGGAATAAAAAAGGGGGATACGCGATCAACAACAGAAAAAAAGAAACCACGAGTAAATGAAATGAATTGGTGATTCTTTTTGAATACTTGGCAATCGAAAATGCCGAAAACATTGTTACGGCCCTAATCACTGACGCACTGCCTCCTGTGAAGAATGCAAAGGCCCAAAGCAAAGAGACAACCAAAACACCTTGAATGATTCTCCCTTTAGGAATCGCTGTTACTGGCTTTAAAATAAAATTTAAAAAAAGCATAATGATTCCAATATGCAATCCCGATATCGCTAGAATATGAATTACTCCTGCGCTTGCATAGGCTTCGGTCATGTCTTTTTCTAAAACATCTCGATCTCCCAGTAACAGTGTTTTTATGATGTTCTTCGAAGCAATATTTAATTTACTTTCATCAATTTTTTGGTTAACTTTAGTTTTGAGAATAGTTAACCAATTTTTTGACTTTTCAGCATCTGGACTAATGGTTTTGTATTGACCTTTTTTAAGATTTATTTGATCGTATATCTTTATTTTTTTTAAATAATTGGCATAATCAAATCCTCCTGGGTTTAAGACTCTTTTTAATTTTTTAGGAGGAATTGATGTTAAGATAAATGCCCCATTCTTTGCCAAGGACTTTAGAGAGTCTTTTTCAATCGATATCAAAACCTTTCCCACGGTTTTTATTTCATCCACTCTAATAATCTCTCCATAAAAACGTTCGTTGTACATGTTCTTTTTTAAGGCCTTAGTCAGTCGAATTGAAAAGGAATGAGTTCCTTGTTCAGAAGCGAAATAACTGTAATGATTTTTAGGAATTCTATTGTATTGACTTTGAAAGAAATATCCGATTGGTAAAAAAAGTAAAAACAGAAAATAATGTTTGTAGCGTGACCTTTTCCAAAAAACTCCGATAGATAACACACCTGTTATGATCAGAGAAGTTTTTAGTGATAATGCGGAGTCTAGGATGTTGTAGGAAGCGGCTATCATGCCAAAGACAAAACACAATACAATAGGATAAAGAGAAAAACTAGAGATTTTCATTTAATAAAGTTAAAATGAAAATTAGAAGAATGCTATTTGGCTCTGATTGCTTCTATAATTAATCCAGCAGTTTTTTCACTAGCACCTTCCTTTCCTAAAACAGAAAAAAGCTTTTCGTAATCGCTTTTTAACTTTTTCCGACCTTCTTTAGAAAGTAAAAATTGAAGGTGAATGGAAACTTCCTTTACATTAAAATTGTTTTGAATCAATTCTGTAACAATTTCCTTGTCAAGAATCAAATTTACCAACGAAATGTATTTGAGCTTCACCAAACGAATAGCAATTTGATAACTAATGTAACTACTTCGATAACAGACCAATTGGGGCACTTTGAAAATGGCGGTCTCCAGTGTTGCCGTTCCACTCGAAACCAATGCAGCTTTTGCTACTTCGAGCAAGTCATAGGTTTGATTTTTGACTACGCTTATGTTGGTATTTAAGAGGTAAGGATCATACCAATCTTTGTCAATTCCAGGGGCTCCAGCAATTATGAATTCATGGTCAGAGAAAAGTTGAGCCACTTTTACAAATATGGGGAGCATTTTTTTAATTTCTTGCTTCCTGCTTCCTGGCAAAAGTGCTACGATAGGAGATGTTTCAGAAAACCCATTTTTACTGTAAAAGGTGGTCGATTTCTTCCTTTTTATGATGGTGTCAAAAAGTGGATTTCCAACAAAACTTACAGGATAATTGTGCTTTTCTTTAAAGTACTTTTGCTCAAAAGGCAATATGGCATAAAGGGCATCAATGTCTCTCTTGATTTGATGAATCCTGTTTTCTTTCCAAGCCCAAATTTGCGGACAGATATAATAATGGTTTTTAAACCCATTTATCTTTGCCCATTTTGCAATTCTTAAGTTAAATCCAGGATAGTCGATGTATATGATTACGTCGGGTTTAAATTCAAGAATGTCAGTCTTGCAAAACCTAATGTTATTTAGAATCACCCAAAGATGAGTGATCACCTCCCAAAACCCCATAAAAGCGAGTTCACGATAGTGTTTAACCAAATCATCACCAGCCTCCTCCATTAAGTCTCCCCCCCAACAACGAATATTTGCTTCGGGATCTTTCTTAAGGATCGCTTCTATCAACCTTGCCCCATGAAGGTCTCCGGAGGCTTCGC
>ERZ887830.1190-NODE-1190-length-15101-cov-5.854446_pt1 | contig 15101 bp, 12 predicted proteins | sample MGYA00521101_ERZ887830 | MGnify/ENA primary metagenome ERZ887830 (study PRJEB32303, sample SAMEA104408592) | aquatic metagenome | biome: Marine water; feature: Pelagic; material: water | place: Baltic Sea | collected 2014-06-05T16:38:00 | depth 1,762 m ...
GTAGACCCTGCCGCCTGCATCGCCAGCATGAACAGCGCCGCCGCGTCATAGCTTTCGGGGGTGTAAGGCGAGGTGCCGTCAAATCCACCAGCCTCCCCGAACTGGGTGATGATCTCTGTGCCCTTGCCGCCCGCGCCAGCGATCTGACCGAAAGAGCCGTTCAGGTCATTGCCCAGCGCATCCGTGATGCTTTCGCCGATCATGCCGCCCGGCAGACCAAAGGTCTCCCATGCGCCGGTGTCAAGCGCGGCACGGATGATGCCCAGACCGCCTTGGTCAAGATATCCGGCCACAACCAGAATATCGCCACCCGCAGAGGCCAGCGCGCCCACTTCGGCGGAATAGTCAGACCGACCGTCCTCATGCGCCGCCACGATGGTCACTTCACCGCCGATCGCCTCAAAGTTGGTCTGGATCGCATCTGCCAGACCCTTGCCATAGTCGTTGTTGGTGTAGGTCAGCGCGATAGAGGTGATGCCGCGCTCTTGCAGGATCTCGGCCATCAACTGGCCTTCGCGCGCGTCAGATGGCGCGGTGCGATAGAACAGGCCGCCGTCCTCGGTGTCCGACAGCGCGGGCGAAGTGGCAGATGGGGAAATCATCACCATGCCATTGGCCATCGCCACGTTTTTCAGGATCGCGCCGGTCACACCCGAACAATCGCCGCCGATGATACCCGCGACACCGTCCGCAATCAGACGCTCGGCGTTCGACGTGGCCAGACCGTTGTCGATACAGCCCGTATCCGCGCGCACAGAGGTCACCTTGGCCCCACCCAAAAGCGCGCCACTTTCGGTGACTTCGGCCATCGCTGTCTCTGCGCCAGCCGCCATATGGCCGGTCAGGCTTTCAATCGGGCCGGTGTACCCGAACAGCACACCAAGCTTGATCTCTTGCGTGTGGCTCTCGGCAAAGGCGGAACTGGCGAGCACGGCGGTTACGCCAACAGTTGTCAGAAAACGTTTCATTTTTATCTCCCAAGTTGGACTTAAGTCCTGCACGGAAAGTTAGTCATTCGCATCACAGAAGAAAAGCCCCCATTCTTGCCCGGCAAAAGCCCGCGAACGTCAACCATGCTTGACTCTTGGCACCGGACCCCCTTCTTTTGCCGGATGATCCTGCAAGGCCGCCCCACCCATCTCTTTGTGCTCGATTACGGGCTTTTCCATGTCCATCAGAACGGGCGCATCATCGGAATACCGGGCTTTGTGATCCGCACCGATGCGGGCGAGGTGGTGCTGGTGGACGGTGGTTTTCCTGCCAAATACGCCCACGACCCAGAGGCGGCCAGCCGCGAGGATCATCTGGGTGCATTCGGAGAGGTCCTGCACTGCGGCCCCGAAAACCGCCCCGAGGCACAGCTTGCCCTGATCGGCCTTACCCCGCAGGACATCACACATTGCATCCTGACCCATAGCCATATCGACCATATCGGCGCGCTGGATCAGTTTCTGCACGCGCCCATGATCCTTTCCGCCGCAGAGCGCGCCCTGCCCAAACCGCTGTATTGGGGCACGGTCCAGCCGATGGGCTGGCCAGAACGGGACTATGTGGAACTGCAGGACGACACCGCGATTGGCCCCGACTTTCAGGTGCTGCATACCCCCGGCCACACGCCCGGCCAGATCTCGTTGCGTGTCACCCTGCCCCAAACCGGCCCGGTGCTGATCGCCTCTGACGCCCTGTCGCGTCCCGCAGAATTACAGAGCAATTTCAACGGTGCGATGGATCCAAAACGCGCCCTCCAAAGTGCGCAGCGTTTGGCCTATGCCGCGAACGACAGCGCGGAACTGATGATTTATGGCCATTGCCCCACGCAATGGACCAGCTTGCGCAAGGCACCAGACGGCTATCAGTGACCCCTGCCATGGGCCGAAAACCCGCATTGCAAATCCCCATTGCAGAACCCCAGATCGGCTCATAGGCTGCCCCGCAAAAGGAGCCCCCGCCATGTCAGACATCCTTGCCGAAATCCGCCTGCCCACGCAGGAATTGCGCGATGATATTCCGTTTTTCACCAAGGTGCTGGGGATGCGGCTGGACATGATCTATCCGGCCGACAACCCCGAGGTCGCGGTGTTTTCTGGCCATGGCCTGCGCGTGCGGATCGGAAAGGGCGCGCCCGAGGCCCCCGGCACGATCCGGATACGCTGTGATGACCCCGACAGCTTTGCCGATGGCGCGCGGGAATTGACCGCGCCCAATGGCACAACGGTCGAGATCGACCATATCAACCCGCCGCTGGTGCTGCCCGAAACCATCCACAGCTTTGTCGTGCGCCGCCTTGCGGATCAGGCCCCGTGGATCGTCGGGCGTGCGGGCATGCAATACCGCGACCTGATCCCGGATCGGCTTGGCGGGTCGATCATTGCCAGCCACATCCGCATCCCCGACGGCGGCCCTGTGCCAGATATGGTGCACTATCACACGGTCGGGTTCCAGCTGATCTTCTGTTATCGCGGCTGGGTCGATCTGGTCTACGAAGATCAGGGCGAGCCCTTTCGCCTGCACGCCGGAAACTGCGTAATCCAGCCTCCCGAGATCCGTCACCGCGTTCTCTATGCCTCTGACAATATCGAGGTCATCGAAATCGGTGTACCGGCCGAACATATCACCACCATCGACCACCAGATGAGCCTGCCCAACGGTCCCGCCAATCCAGAACGCCGCTTTCAGGGGCAACGGTTTGTGCACCACAAGGCAGACGAGGCCACCCTCGCCCCGCACCGCCTGCACGGCTACCAAAGCCGCGACACAAGCATTGCCGAAAACACCCGGAACGTCGCCGGGGTCCATGTCATCACCCGCGCCAGCGGCACGCCTGACTGGCAAAGCCATGACGCCGATATCCTGTTCACCTTCGTGATGCAGGGCAGCATGACACTCGAGGGCGAAGGGCGCGCGCCTTATGATCTGCAAACAGGCGACGCCTTTGTGATCCCGCCCGGAATGAAAACACGCTACGCCACCCCCTCTGACGACATCGAACTGCTCGAAGTCTCGCTGCCCGGCACGTTTCAAACGGCCTGACCAGACAACACCCCTGTCCCTTTCATCTTGGCGAAAATACTCCGGGGTCCGGGGCAGAGCCCCGGCTGGTCGGATTGCTTCAGCAATTCGACCAATTTCATCACCCCTCAGGCATTACCCCCCGGACACCACGCGCCTTGCGATCATATCCGTCGCCAGATGCGCGGAATCCAACGCCCCCACCTGCCAGCCGGGCCAATAGCTGAACCAATCCCCGGCCATGAACACCTTGCGCCCGATCGGGTCGGCGGCGGCCATCTGCGAAAACACCTCTGGCTGGGTGTAAGCCGTGTCATTGGCCCATCCCCCCGCCTGATAGGGCATCTTGGCCCAGGCAATCGTCACGCCATTTCCTGCAAAGACCTTGTCGCGATAGCCCGGATGCAGCTTTTCCCCGCCCGCCAGCGCCGCTTCGATCCGCTGGGCGCGGGTCAACTTTTCAAATTCGGCCGCCCCTTCGCCCCGGTTATAGGCAGCGGTCAAAACGCCAGTCGGAGAGTTGAAACTATAGTTCGGATACCAGATCTGGCTGATGATCCCCTTGGTCCACGAAATCCCGCCATAAATCCGGTCTTCCTGCTCCCAAAACCGAGAGCGCCCCTGAAAGCCCACCTTGCAGGCCGGGGTGATATAGACCTCTGACAAGATCTGGCGCGTCACCGGGTTCATGAAATTCCCCCCAAGTTGCGCCAGCAGAGGGGCCGACAGGGTCGCAATCACATAATCCGCCGTCATCGTCTGCCCGCCCACAAGACGCACAATCGACAGGTCATCCTCGATATCGATGCCGCTGACCGGGCTGTCCGGAATGATCAGATCACCAACGCTCTGACCATTGCCGATCTCCGCGCCCAGAAAGCCTTTCCAGATCATATCCATGCCGTCCACGGGCTGCATCAGCGAGGTCTGCCAGAAATATTCCAGATCGTCGAACATCTCTGAATTCCAGAAATCAGACCTCATCACATCGTCCAGCGACAGGGTCGGCCAGGGCCGTCCGGGCGTTTTCACGTCGCCCGGATCAATGGCATAGCCCGCGCGGATATAGTCGTTCTGCAAGGCCGCGCCAGCATAGACCAGTTGCGCGCCCTCTTGGGTCAACTGGCCAAAATGGCTTAGCATCGCCAGAAACGCCTCTTGGTCCCCCACCGTCATCGCAGTGTCCAGCTTGCCCTGATCAGAGACCTTGGCCAACAATTCCGCCAGATGCCCGCGCAGGTCATTCTTGAGACGACGCGCCTGAACCGGGCGGCCCCCGTTCCATGCGTCGTTCTGCACCAGGTTGGCCTTATCCATATACAGATAGGGCTGAAGCCTGACACCGAACTCTTTGCAGTAATCCAAGACCCGTGCGTGATGCTGCGGGATGCGGCCCGGCCCGGCGTTGAGGTAATTGTCTGGCGAGTCCGGCGGGACATCCCCCACCTGTTCAAAGCGCATGGTGGTGTCGCTGTTCCAGTCCCACTCGCGGTAACTGTCCCCCTCGCGCAGGGTCAGGCTGCGCCCACCGGGGCAGTCCGTGGCCTCTAGAATGCGCACCGACGCCCCGGCGCGGGCAAGACGCATCGCACTGCACAGCCCCGCAAGGCCAGCGCCGATCACGATGACGGTTTTGCCCGACAAGCTGCCATTGGGCAAAGGCGCAACCGTATTGCCTTGGGCAAGGGCACCCTGCCCCATCAGATCAAAGGCAGACAGCGCCATATACGCAGCCCCCAGACCCCCGACAGAGGCAAGACCATGAATAAAGACGCGGCGGGTTAAAGGACGGGAATTCAAAGACATATCAAGTCTCCAATGTAAGGGAATTTGAAAAAACATGAAACACGATCCGGGATCAGTATAGTCACCCGCGATTGTCTGCATGTCTGAAACAAGACAAACAGAGGTATATTTTAAGTTGTGAATTCAATTCAGGGGTGTTTAGTGATCCCTAAAGGCGACCACATGCCAGCGCCCCCAAAAAGCGCCAACAGCATCCCCCACGCTCAGGCTGCGGGGCGCACCGCGACACTGCGCCGTTCCCGGCTCCAGATGATCAGGCCAGAGACCACGACGACGAGCGCGCCAAATATGGTCATTTGATCCGGCACATGGGCAAAAACCAGATAACCCGAGGCGGTCAGATACAGCAAGAAAGAGTAGGTAAAGGGCATCAGCGTGTTCGTCGGCGCAAACCCATGCGCGCGGGTCAGCAACTCGTGTCCGGCCCATGCCCAGATACCGAGGGCCAGCATGAACCCCCATTGTGCAACGCTTGTGGGGGTCTGCCAGAACCAGACCCCAAAAGGCAGCATCGTTACTGCGCCGGTAAAGCCCAGATAGAACTGCATCGTTTCGATCGCGACCTTGCCCGACAGTTTGCGCGTGATGATCGAATAAAGCGCCATTGACAGCGCGTTATAAACGCTCAAAAGCGCAAGCCACTGAAAATCCACGCTGAACGGGCGCACAATGATCAGCACCCCGACAAAGCCCAGCACAATCGCGCCCCAGCGCACCGGGCCGACGCGTTCGCCCAGCAGGGGCCAGCTGAGGGCGCAGACGATGACGGGGGCAGAGAACATGATGGCCGAGGTCAGCGTCAGCGGCAGGTATTTGAGAACAAAGAAATTGACCACCGTCGCCGACAACAGCAGGAACGCGCGCAGCAAGACCAGCCCCAGATGATCCGTCTTGAGGTGCCTGAACGACCCGCCCGTTACAAGGATCTGCCCCATCGAGATCACAAAGGCCCCGGCGTAACGCATAAAGGCCAGTTGGAACGCGTGCAAACCACCGACCACCAGCCATTTCACGGAAGTATCCACCAACGCGAACAGAAAATAGGCACCGAGCATCATCACGATGCCCAGACCCGGTCGGTTCTCGTTGGCCCGCGCCGCGATTGCGCGCATCAGAGGGCCGCCCCTTTGGAACGGCCCGACATCGGCTTATGCGCCAAAGTGTTTGGTAAAGAAATCAACCTGTTCAGGGACGAGTGTCTCGCCGCGCCCTGCGTCAAGGGACGCCTGCAACGCGGTTTTCGCACATTGCGCCATGATGCTTTCGACCCCGGCTTCCTCTGCCATCTGCACATAATAGCCCACATCCTTGCGCGCATTCTTGACCGTAAAGGCCAGCATTTCCGGGTTGCCCTCTACTGCATAGGCTTTGACGAAATCCATCATGCCAGAGCGCAGCGGTCCGGCGGACATGACGTCATAAACAGACTGCCGCGCAACCCCCATTTTGTCCGCCATGGCAAAGGCTTCGGACATGGCGTTGGCGGTGGTCATCGCGAAAAAGTTGTTGATCAGCTTGATCGTGTGTCCAGAGCCAAGCGCGCCAAGGTGAAAGACGTTCTCGCCCAGATCATCCAGCACCGGTTTGACCTTGTCATAGGCGGCCTTGTCGCCTGCGCCCATGATATTGAGCAGTCCGTCCTTGGCATGCATCGGCGTGCGCCCCAAAGGCGCGTCCATATAGGTGCCCCCGGCGGCAGTGACTTCTTCGCCCAAGGCGCGTGTCGAGTCGGGCAAAGAGGTGCCGAAGTCAATGACAACAGCGCCCTTGCGCAGCCCTGCGATCACACCATCCGCGCCGCGCATCCGGCTTTCGACCTGCTCAGAGGTGCTCATACACAGCATGACGATGTCGCTGGCGGCGGCCACCTCTCGCGCAGTGCTGACCTCTGTCGCGCCCCGCGCAACGGCGGCGTCCACATTCTCGCGCGACCTGTTGGCGATCACAGTCAGGCTATAGCCCAGCCCCTGCATCCGCTCGACCATCGCCGCGCCCATCAGGCCGAGGCCAATAAATCCGATTGTTGGTTTGCTCATATCAATCTCCTCTTTGACCATCAGCCTATCTCGTGGACAGCGCCAGCGCCACAGCCCAGCGACGCCGCGTTTTCGAATACCCCGATCTGTGTCTCGACCTCCAGCGTCACTGCCAAGGTCCGGCGCGCGTCGTTTGCGTCGATCAGAGGCGTGGCCCCGTCCAATACGTCCAGAAAATGCGTAAGTTGCGCGGTAAGGGCATGTGTCTGGGGCACGTCTTCGCATTGAGGCGTGGGGGCTTGCGACCAATCGGATGATCCGCTCCAGACAGTCAGCGAGGGGAAAGACACCGCGCCCTTGCTGCACGAAATCCACAGGCAATCCTGCCCAGTGGCGCCGATATTGGGGTTCTCGCGCGTGGCGGATTCAAAGCCCCATGGACTGGGTGCGCTATCGGCAAAGCTCATCGAGGCCAAGGCACCATTTTCAAAACGCAGGGATATGATACCGCTTTCGACCCGGCCCGCACCCCGGATCGGTTGCGCCCCCATGGCAGCAACCTCGCTCACCTCTCCGAGGACAAAGCGCAGCAGATCAATGTCGTGCACCATATTGATCATCACGGGTGACCCGCTGGTTCCGGCGCGCCAATTGCCGACGAAATATTCATCCGGCTTGCGGACAGCCCAGATGCCCGTTGCAAGAACAGGCTGCCCGATGGTGCCGCCGCGCACAATTTCGCGCAGGCGCTGGACAGAGGCGTGATAGCGGCGGTGATGGCCGGTCAGAACCGGCAGACCAGAGGCGGCAGACGCCGCCACGATGCGATCAGCCCCTGCCAGATCGACCTCGATGGGCTTCTCGATCAGGCAGGGCCAGCCACGTGCCAGACAGATCTCGGCGTGATCAGCATGCAGGGCAGAAGGCGTGGCAAGGATCGCGCCGTCAACAGCGACATCCACGTCAGAGAGGTCCGCAAAACCGGGCACGTCGTAAACGCTGCGTAAACTGGCGTCCGGATCGACCACCCCCGCCAGCACCGCGCCGGGGTGATCCAGAACAGCCTGCACGTGGCGCGACCCGATCAGGCCGAGCCCCGCCACAAGGATCCGTTTCACATGACTGCCCCGATTTGCCATGGCACGAATTCATAATCGCCCAGACCCTGCGCCTCGGATTTGGTCATTTCACCAGAGGCCACGCGCAAGAGCATCTCGTAGATCTCGCGACCCTTTTCCTCTAGCGACACGCCTCCGCTCAGCATCTCGCCCGCGTTCACGTCCATATCGTCTGACATGCGCATATACATCTCGGTGTTGGTCGAGACCTTGATCGTCGGCGCAGGTTTGGACCCAAAGGCAGAGCCGCGCCCGGTGGTAAAGACCACAAGATTACAGCCCCCTGCGATCTGCCCCGTCACAGAGGCCGGATCATAGCCGGGCGTGTCCATGAAGGTGAAGCCTTTGGCCGTCACGGGTTCGGCGTATTTATAGACACCCGTTAAAGGCGAGGTGCCCCCCTTGGCCGCAGCGCCCAGCGATTTTTCGAGGATCGTGGTCAGGCCACCCTTTTTGTTGCCCGGTGATGGGTTGTTGTCCATCGAGCCTTTGTTGCGCTCTGTGTAATCCTTCCACCACTCGACCCGGTCGATCAGGCGCTGGCCCACCGCCGTGCTCACGGCGCGGCGGGTCAGCAGGTGCTCTGCGCCATAGATCTCTGGCGTTTCCGCCAATACGCCTGTACCACCTTGGGCGGCGAGCAGGTCGCAGGCATAGCCCAAAGCGGGGTTCGCCGTCACGCCGGACCACGCGTCAGAGCCACCGCATTGCAGGGCGACCATCAGTTCGGACGCGGGGCAAGGCTCTCGCGTGGCTTGGTTGGCCAGTGGCAGCATGGCGCGGACCTTAGCGATACCAAGGTCGATGGTCTTTTGCAGACCCGCGACAGACTGGATATTCATCACTTGGAAGGTCTCGGATTGCTTCAGCCCATAGGCCTCTAGCAGCCAGTCGATCTGGTTCATCTCGCAGCCAAGCCCGACCATCAACACGCCCGCGTGGTTGGGATGGCGCGCATAGCCCCACATGACGCGCTGCAACGCCTCGAACCCTTCGCCGTCGCCCGCCATACCGCAGCCTGTGCCATGCACAAAGGCCACGACGCCGTCCACATTGGGGTATTGCGCCATCTCGTCGGGACCAAAGGCATCGGCAATCCGGCGCGCGGCGGTGGCGGAACAGTTCACAGACGTCACGATGGCGATATAGTTGCGCGTGCCGACGCGACCACTGGCCCGCTTGTAGCCCATGAACGTGTCCGGCGTCGTGGCCGGAGTAACGGGGCGCATATCGGTGCCGAACTCGTACTCAGCCTCGGTGTTGCGGAACTCGACGTTTTGCGTGTGCACATGCTCGCCCGCGGCAATATCCTGTGAGGCGAGGCCGATGAATTGCGCGTATTTGCGGATCTGATCGCCCTTCGCAATCGCGCGCGTGGCGACCTTGTGACCTGAGGGGATCATCGTTGTGGTGGTCACGCCTTCGACCGGATGCCCGACTTCGAGGGCGCGGGTGGCGGTGACGACATTGTCTTCGGGATCGAGGCGGACGAAATCTTTCATACCGGGCCTTTTGCGTAGAGGGTTAGTCGGGGAGCACTGTCAATGAGGCGGTGGAATACCTTAGGACATAGGGTTTATCGAGCGGTTTTGCTGCCGGATAGGTGTCGCCAAAGAAAGCGACGTAGCAATCATATCCTGCAATCTCGTCCTCGTACCAGCAATGAATGACAATGCCAAATTCAGAGCGCACGGTGTCATCATCCCAGATCGCATCGCGGCGCACTTTGGTACCCGGCATCAGAGGATAGTCGTCGCTGGTGGTCATCGCGGGTCTCTTTTCTCAGGCGCAGAACGGCGCGTCCGAGGTCCAGCGGTGAATGTCGATGTGGGGGCGCTCTGCCAGACGGGCGCGCGCCTCTTCCCACATCGTTTTCCATTCGCGCCAGTCGCGCAATTCCGTGTCTGGCTTCGCGCGCGAACGGGCGATGAAGTCGGGGAAATGCCCACGCCCGGTCGGCTGACCCGTGACGTTGAACCGGATGTCAAAGGACCAGCGGAACCCATCCGTCTGGTTGGCAAGCGAGCCATGAGGCGTGAGCGGGTGAAACAGCACCGCGCCGCCGGATTTCACAGGCAGCGGCAAGGCTGTGGACGCATCGACAAAACCATCTGCAATGCCGGTCTGGGTCTTGGCGCAATGGGGCAGGATGTCCTGATCGCGCGTCTTGGGCTGCACTTGCAGACAGCCGTTTTCGACCGTCGCGTCCGTCACCGCCAGCCAGACCGTGACCATATCCGTGCTGTCAGCCTCTTCCAGCGCGACGGCGCGATCCTGATGCCAGTCGGTCGCGGTGATATGGGCGCGGACCTCATCCTGTGCGAGGTCTTGCGCGGGCGGTTTGATGCGCACATGCTGGATCGGGTTGCTGGTCAGCTCTGGCCCGATCAGGCATTCCACCGCGTCCAGCAAGCGCGGCGCGGTGAGCATGTCAAACACCGCAGGACCAAAGTGAAACGGCGTGTCCGCGTGGATCTTGTCGCCGGGCAGGGAAATATCCATGGGCTGGAACCAGTCGCATTTGGCGCGATACGCCTCTAGCAATTTACCCCAGAAATCCAATGTTTCCGGCGGCGTGGTCACCCGTCCCTGTGCGAACCACCCGGCATAAAGCCGGTTCAGCAGCGCGCCATATTCCGCGCGCACCGGATCAAGCACTGTGGCTTGATCCAGCACATTTTCCACCACCAGATACCCGTGGGTGTTAAAGAAATCGATCTGTTGCGTGGTTAGCATGAGGGTGCCCTAGTTCAAAAGGATCTCGACAATCGGAGGCCAGATCAGCAGCACCGAAAGCGCGCACAACTGGATCAGGATGAAGGGCAGGAACCCCTTGAAGATATCCGTCAGCGAGATATGCGGTGGTGCCACCGATTTAAGGTAGAAGGCGGCCGGGCCAAAGGGCGGCGACAGGAAACTGACCTGCATGTTCATGCAAAACAGCACGCCGAACCAGACCGCCAGATACTTTGGCTGCAACTCTCCGATCAGGCCGATCTCTTCGATTGGCAGACGCTGCACGATGGGCAAAAAGACCGGGATGATCAGCAGAACGATGCCGACCCAATCCATGAATGCGCCCATGAACAAAAGGATCAGCATCATCACCAGAATGATCCCCATCGTTGGCAAATCGGCCCCAATGATCAGGTTGGCCACGAAAACCGGACCGCCCGCAATCGTATAGGCCCCCGCCAGTGCCGCCGCACCGATGGTCACCCAGATGATCGTGCCGGTGGATTTCATCGTCCGCATCAGGCTGTCCCACAGACCGTCGCGCACAGCCGGAAAGGTCATGGTCAGCGCCAGCAGCAGGAACAGCGTCACCATGGTCTGAATGATTCCGAGACCCTCGAAGTCAAACATCACCTGCGGCAGCACCAGAACCACGGCGACATAGCCAAGCAACAGTGGCGCGCGCTGTTTGATCGCAGCACCCCACTCTGGCATCGATTTTTGATAGAGGGTCATCAGGATGTAGACCGAGATCGCGCCCATGCCGGCCGCCTCGGTGATCCCGGTGATCCCACCGTAGATCGAGCCCAGAACGACGCCGATCACGATAATCGGCGCGACAAGGCCCTTGCCCATGCCCCAGCTTTTGGCTGCCTTGTCTTTGCCAAAGACAAAAAAGATCAACCCCAGCGCCGCCGTCACAATCCCGGCAAGCCAATAGACATGGTGCGGCATCCCAAGGGTGATGGGATCAACGCCCTCGCCCATATTGGCGTTCTGGCCGGTGACGGTAAAGAACAGCACACGCAGGAACAGCACCGAACAAAACCCGGCGGCCAAGATCGTCAGGAAGGACAGAAAGAGAAAGCCCTTTTGCTTGCCCTGCGGCTCTCCGGGGATCGGATCTGGCAGGGGGGCATCCTCTGGGCGCAATTGCGTGCGCACGATAATGTAGATGATAAAGAAAGACGCCAGCATGAAACCCGGCAGGAAAGACGCGGTAAACAGCGCCTTGATCGAAGTTTCCGTAATAAGACCATAGATGATCAGCACGATCGAGGGCGGGATCATCGTGCCAAGCGAACCAGAGGCGCAGATCGTCCCGATTGCAAGGTTCTGGTTATAGCCAAGCCGCAACATCTGCGGCAGCGCGATCAGGCCCAGCAGCACGACCTCGCCCCCAATGATGCCCGACATGGCCGCCATGATCACAGCCATGATCGAGGTCACGACGGCGATGCCACCGCGCAGCCCGCTCATCCAGACGTTCAGCGAGGAATACATCGCCTTGGCAATGCCGGACCGTTCCAGCAGCGAGGCCATAAAGATGAACAAGGGGATCGATATCAGGACATAGTCCGTTAAAAGTCCGTATATCTTTTGCGCCAGAATATTCAGCGGCCCCGATCCCGGTCGGCGGGTCAACAAGCCTTCTCCGAAATCCAGAGGGTTCAACAAAAGACCGGGCTCGAATTTCATCACCAGCACAACAACCGCCAGAAAGGCAGAGGCAAGGCCCAGCGGCATCCCGATGGCCAACAGCACGAGAAGGCCCAGCAGCAGAACCAGAGAGATTGTTCCGATATCCATCAGTCTTTTCCTGCTTTGGTGTTTTGTGGAGCAAGATCGCTCAGGTCATCCAGATCCGCGCCGACACTGGCGCGCAGTCGGTTCAATTCGTCCTGATCAATGTCATCCGCCGCGGTGTGGATGACCGGCTCTGCGTTCCAGTCAGAGATCAGATTGACGATGGCCTGTATCGCCACCAGCACGACGACCAGCAGCACCATCGGCTTGATCGTTGCTGGGATGGGCGGGTCAAAAGCGGTGCCGAACGTCTCCCAGCGGTAAAACTTGGCAAAGGCCTCTCCATAGCCGCCATAGACCAGAAAGAAGGCGAACAGCACGATCAGCGTGGTCGAGATCACATCAAAGGTCCGTTGCAGCCAGCGCGGCACGATATCGTAAAGCAGATAGATGCGGATATGGCTGCGCTGTTGCATGGCGTATAGCCCGGCGCAGAGAAACACAAAACCCGCCAGCCAGAGGCTGAGCTCGTTGGCCCAAAGCGTGGGCTCTTCGAAGACATAGCGCAGCACGACCTCGTACAGCATGACCATCGTCAGCACGACGACCATCACCATGGTCACCCGGCCGATAAAGACAGAAAGACGGTCCGCGGCCCGCCAGCTTTCAAACTCCATCGCGGCGCGTTTGACCGTGCGCACCCCGAAAAAGGCAAAGGCGGGGATCCCGATCAGGGCCAGCCAGTCGACGATATCCGCATAGCCGCCAAACAGACCGGGCAGACCGGGCGTCACGTCGCTGCGCGTGAATTGCGTGCTGAGACGATCAAGGTTCGAGCCGTCCGTCGGAGGATTCCAATCCAGCGTAAAGGCCGGAATATGCCATGCAAGCCATGCCGCGCAGGCGATAAAACCCAATGGCACCAGCCATTCGATCAGGCTACCTGATTTCTGTTCCATATTTCCTCCCCCCGGATGCAGTTTTCCGCAATGCCGCTTTGGTACGGCTTGATCCTTGTTCGGACCTCGCACCCCTCTTTGGGGCGGTGCCGATATCTTTGCTGTGCGGCGCTGTCCGGGGTATTTTCGTACCCCGCTTCAAACGAGCCGCAAGTGATATGCTACCTGTTCGGGGGCATCATCCTGCCCGTACAGGAATGGGACCCCGAGAACGGGATCCCATATTTTATTGATCAGACGAGGCCTTACTTGTCTGCAACCAGACCCAGCTGTGCAAGGTAGGCCATGTGCGAGTCAACCAGCGCCTTGGCTTCTGGTGTTGTCGCGAACTCTGGCCATGTGGCCTGTGCAGCGGCACGGAACTCGGCCAGATCGGCAGTGCTCCACTCGGACAGGGTAACGCCCTCGGCACGCAGCTTTGCGGCGGCTTCGGCATTTGCCTTTTCAAAGGTCAGCGCGGTACGAAGGGCAAGCGCCTCAAACGCCACCTTCATGATCCGCTGATGATGCTCTGGCATCTCGTTGTAAACTTCGAGGTTACAGGCAAGGTGGTCAGAGGGCATCGAGTGAAAGCCGGGGAAGTTGGCATATTTCGCGATGTCGTACAGACCCAGACCCACGTTGTTGGCCAGACCAGAGGCGTCAGCCCCGTCGATGATGCCGGTTTCCAGCGCCGTGAAGATCTCTGTGAAATCCATCACGATGGGCGTGGCACCCAGTTTTTCAAAGATCTTGGTTTCCATGCCCGGAGGCGAGCGGAATTTCCAATCCTTGAGGTCAGAAATCTGCGCGATGGGCTTGGTCGAGGCAAAGCTTTCCTGACCATAGATCCACCAGCCGATCAGCTCCATGTTGTACTTGTTGTACAGCGGCTTGGCAGCTTCGCGACCGCCACCGTAATACAGCCACGACAGCTGCTGGTAGGGTGTGGAATAGCCGCCCATGATGTCGCCCACGAACTGGAACGCAGGGTTCTTACCCGTCTGGTACCCACCACCGGTAAAGTCACAGTCCAGAATGCCGGACGCCGCGGCGTCGAATGTCTCGACGGTTTTCACGACGGACGAGGACCAGAACATTTCGACGGTGATTTCACCATTCGACATCGCCTGGATATCATCGACGTATTGCTGCGCCAGCTTGCCCGAAACTGTTTCCTGCGCGTAGTGGCTTTGAATGCGCAGATTCGTGGCGCTTGCGCTTGTCGCGAGCCCAGCCGCAACGGTTGCCGCAACTGCGACTTTCGTAAAGGTTGTCATATAGTCCTCCCAAAGATTTATTGGTGCGCGACGGCTTTTCCCGCCGGTTTCGCGCAGTGTTCCGGGACACTAGCAACGCAAGGCCAAGCGAACAACAAATTATTCGAATTTGTTGAAATTCTGAAACTTTGGTATAACTTCAAAAATCTGGCAGTATTTACGGCCAATTTCGGAGGTTTTATGGATTCTGCCGCATTGCGCGCCTCATCGCACGACATTTATCAGGACCTGCACCATCAGCTTTTGAACGGATTCTTTGCGCCAGGTGTCAAAATCAAGCCAGAGGACCTGCGCAAGGCGTATGGGTGTTCGGCCAATACGATTCGCGACGTTCTGTTGCGGCTGACCTCGGCCGGGCTGACCACCTTCGAAGAACAACGCGGTTTTCGCGCCGCCCTCAGCACCCCGCAGCACCAGCATGACGTGGTCCGGTTCCGTATGCTTCTGGAACAAGAGGGGGCGGTGCAATCCATGCGGTATGGCGGCGTCGCA
>ERZ887830.1193-NODE-1193-length-15082-cov-6.523524_pt1 | contig 15082 bp, 14 predicted proteins | sample MGYA00521101_ERZ887830 | MGnify/ENA primary metagenome ERZ887830 (study PRJEB32303, sample SAMEA104408592) | aquatic metagenome | biome: Marine water; feature: Pelagic; material: water | place: Baltic Sea | collected 2014-06-05T16:38:00 | depth 1,762 m ...
TAACATTCAAGAAATACTACACCCTAGTGACTCCGATAGTATCAAGTTCGCGAAGATTAACTATAACTTCGACCAGATACTAGCAAATGGCGGTGGACCTGTTGGGCCTAAAGGTCAAAAGGGAAACCAAGGTGTCGTTGGTCAAACAGGCGCTCAGGGTATACAAGGTGAAAAAGGTACTAAAGGGGATTCAGGTGAGACTACTAGCCCATGGAAATCTATTGCGATAGATTTAAACACACAAGATGGTGTAGATAACCTTACAATTTTAAAACCTAAACCAGATACTGATCTAGAAACTCCTGTTATTTGGCTAGGAGATTCTTCTTTTGTTAATTCAGGTCAGACTTTAAACGATGGAGATACTACATTAAGATCTACTTTGAATGTTGGTAGACATTATGATATTAATAACTCTGCGGTCAATGCTGAATATATGACTTTTTGGCATGATGCTAATAATAAAATAAAATTAGATTCTGAAGATCAGTCTGGATATGTTAGATTTAATCTATCTCCTGTAACTCCACTTGTTGGAAGTGCACCGGATATTAGATTTCAGATTAATATTCCTACAATACATACTGAGACTTTTAGATTAGATAATATGGCTGCCACCGGTGTATTAGCATCTGGTATGGTTAGATATAATTCAGGTGGTCAAAAGTTTGAAGGTTATATTGATGGTGCATGGGTTGAATTTTGTACAGCGCCATGTGGAAGCGGAGGCACTGATGCTATTTCATTCTCTCCTGCAGATGATTTAACACTTAACGCTGATGGAACTCCGTTTGGAGATTCTATTTCATTTGCTCCGGTAGGTGATTTAACACTTAATAACGATGGTACGGTAGCTTCTTCTACACCTACACTTCCTGTTATTACTAACTTTGATGCTTACGCGGTGACTGGTTCTTCAACTGAGATAGAATGTTATTGGGACAGTATCTCAGACTCTACTGACGTTACTATTACTTGGGGTACAGGCGGTAGCTTCACAAACGTAGGAAGTTATACGGTAACTAATTACGGTTCCGATACTTATACTATAACAGGGTTGACTGCAAGCACTGCTTATTCTATTAGAATGACTGCTACAAATGCAAGTGGCAATGATGTAGAAGAAAGAACTGCGACAACGGTGGCTACGACAACTCAAGCGCCAACAGGAGTAACTGGAAGTTTTGATATACGATATGCTGATAACGAATATGATGCATGTAATGGTGGTGGAAACGCTACACTTGTTCAAAATCAAGTATTGACAATATCTAATAATACAAATCCAAGTAATTCTGATTGGAATAACGCAGCGGTAGCTGAGGGTGTAAGTTTAATGAGTCCTGGAGTGTTTTTTACAATACAAGCTCTAACGGATCATAATGGAAGCATAGTCCTCATGGTAGACAATGTTTATGAAGTAGACCAGAATGGTACTCTTGGATCACAGGTCCAATGTTCTACTTTAACTACTCAAGCGCCTGTGACAACTCAAGCGCCTAACGACTTTGATTTTACTAATGGACAAATGACTAACCCATCCGGAACCTTAAATTACTTTAGTAATGGAGGATTAAATACTCTTGCAATAATTCAAGGAGGTGGAAGTATAGTGATTAATTTTGATTCAAGCACTAGCGTATCACAGAGTGATTTTTCTCTTCCTAATTTTGTTAATTGGGCTACTAGTAACCCACTAACTTACAATGGTTCGAGTGACGATGGTACCTTGAATTTAACGGTTAATTCAAATACCGGAAGTAATGCTAATGCCAGAAATGGTAATGTAACTTACCAAGGCACAGCGCCGATGAATAATGTGAGCTCAATATTAATACAACAAGACGGTACTGTAATATCAGGTCCTAATCAGAATTACGCATAAATATGAAAGACAAAATAAAAAATATATTAGCAAATAGAACTCTGGTAACTTTCGTTGCGGGAGCTCTTCTATGTTTATTGTTTCTTAAACAGTGTAATAGTATTGAGAATTTAAAACAAGATGTAAAATTAGCACAACAAGATGCTGATAGAAATCTTAATAATTTTAAAGCAGCTCAAGATTCAGTTACAGTTTTAAGAAATGATAACGGAGACCAGTTAGCACAGATCAGATCTTTTGAATTTGATCTATCTAACTTACAGGGTAGTCAATCTAAGTTAACTAAAAAGTACAAAAAGGCACTTGCGTTAAATGATGACTTAAAGAAGGTTAACTCGTTAATTTCTGCAGAATTAGAAATTACAGATAGCCTAGATGTTGCAACGACAACAGAGATTGTAGATACTACAACAACAAAAATTAATTTCGAATCTAGTACAGATTTCGGCAACGGTAACTCAAGGTTTTTAACCGGGTTCTCTACTGTTAAATATGACTTTGGTCAGTTTAAAGTGTTAGAGTCTAAATTTGAGTTAAAACAAACACTAAGCCTAATGGCTGCAATTGAAGAGGGCGAAGATGGTGCAGATAGATTAAAACTATCAACGACGTATCCTGGTTTAGTGATTAAAGATATTGAAAATATCAACCTAGTTAATACTAGACTAAATAGAAAATCAGAGAAAAAAGCTGGTTGGGGTATTGGTATTGGTGTAGGTTATGGTATTAATTTAAACAACAATCAAGTGATTAGTACAGGTCCTTCAATAGGACTTGGCTTATATTGGTCACCAAAATTTTTAAGATTTTAAATGGCGCAATCAAGTAGATATTTTAGAATAGATGAAGACATCTTGTTAGAGTTTATTTACCACGATCAAGGGGACTTGGAAAAGTACAAGATTGAGGTAGATGATAATGGTAGTGAGGTAATGTTTTTAGATACGGTAGATCAAAATCCATATCAAGCTAGACACTTAATTAATGAGTTAGGTTCTGCAGTAGTGAATTTTGATGTTACTGTTATGAGTGGTTATATTGCTGTAGAAAACTTCGCAGCTAGAACTCTACTGTTGCAAAATGGTAAGACCTATAAATTTGATTTAAGTGCTCTATCTAATCCAGCTGATTTTGCTATCTCTGGTCAATTAGGTATTTACACTTATTCTCCAGTTACTAACATTGGACAATTTACTCCAAATGTAAATGGTAAAGTTTCTTATAGTTACCCTGGTTTAAAAGGTGGTAGAATAATTGTAGACACTAGAGCTAACCCTCTATTCTCATCACCGGACGAAGCAACTGGAAATGATATTAACCAAACAATTGGAAGATACCATGCAGTTAAAACTCCAGGATTAGCAGACACTACTAAATATGCTTTATTAGGCTATGACTCTACTGGTGATTATGATATGCATAATTACATTAATAATAGTTTAGAGTGGCAAGGTGGTAATGAGGCAGATCTTTTAAACTATCAATCAGAGGCAACTCAAAATATTAACTACATTTTATACGATAGTATTAGACTTCACTTAAAGTCTGGCTTTAGTTTTTCAGCAAGGGGATATGAGGGATTCTTGTTTGAAGTAACTGCTAAAAGAACGTCGGGTGTAGAAAACTTTTTAAGCCAATTGGTTTATTTGAATCAAAGTAATTATGAGTATTCAAATCCTAAGCCGTTTATATTAGGTGAAACTCTTTGGTCGAAGTATATTAATTTAAAAGTGCCTACTCTTGTAAACCAAAACGCAGAGTTTAACGATAGATTTTATGGTGATGGAACTTTAGGTTCAAGCGATCTAGATACTACTTCTAATTACGGAATTAGATTTGCACTATTAGATAGTTTAAGAACTATTGAGGGGTTTGATTATGTGTACACTGGAGAAGAGAATGTTTTTACAGTTTCAAGAGAAGATGAATTTGCTGATTTTACAGTTGTAGTTGAAGACGCAACAGACGGAGATTACTTTAATATCTATGGAGAGAAAGATAATTCAATCAATAATTTTGAAGGACATATATTAAATAGAATACAAACATCATCAGATGATATTGTAGTTATTTACGATGTAGATGTTTTTGAGCAAATAGGAACTGCCCAGATTAAATCATATACTACTCAGTTTACACAATATGAAGATTTTAATACACCTTTAAAGTTTAGACCTGTAATTAATCAGGCTAATATTGCAGTTAATTTTTCTATTGAGGTAACAATGAGGATTTACAACCAAACAGATAATACACAAATTGTAAAGAGAGCTAGCTTAACAATAGATCAAGCTGCTAAGTACGGTAAAAAATTAAACTCATTAAAGATTGACAATCCAAATATATTAACTGAAGTTTACAATATACTACCTAGCCTAGCTGCTAATAAAGTTATATCTGGTTTTATTACTGACAATTTACCAAGGTCTGTTAAAACAGTACCTGCATTTGTTGAAAGACATAATGTAATTGCTAGTTCTGCTAAAGTTAATTTAGTTGGTGCTGGTGATAATCCAATCATAAAAGATGTTGAAGAATTTGATACAACTGATTTTGTGAACGAAGGCGATTTATCTATTAGTATTCCTCCTTTTGCTTCTTATTACAAGTTTGCTATTGCAAAGAAAAGGGGAGATGATTTTGAAATGATTTCTTTTGAAAATGCTGAAAGAGTTATACTTACATTTAGCGACGGAGCTACTAAATTAAAATTTAATCATGTCTATAATAAAGATATTGATATGGGTAAAGGCGAAGTTCTATTTACAGTTAATGAGGCTAATGCGACTAGTATTAGAGGTATGCAAACAGACTCTTTTTATATAAGTATTGATAATGGAACAGAAGAAACTATGATTACTAAAGGTAAATTTACTATTGGATAATGGTTTTAAATAGCAGAAATAACGCATACGATTTTAGATTCCCTAGGAAGTTTATTCCAGAAGAGGTTGCTAACAAGTATAAGAAATATTTGAATAGAATTCCTGGTGGACTTTTAGCAGAACCGATTGATTTTGTAAATTATTCTATTCAAGGGCTTAATATTCCCGGTGTTTCTTTTGACCCAATTACTCAAGCAGATAACGACGGTACAGTAAGAAATCATAGAGGAGCAGTCCCTATTCAAAATACTATAAATAAAGAATTTACAGTGACATTCCAGTTACTAGATGGTTTTGTTAACTATTGGATAATGATGGACACTTTACTTTATTATTATGCTAGATCTACTAAGCAGGCTTATATAGAACCGATGACTCTAAGGATTTTAGATGCAGAAGGTGCTTCAGTGGCTTACATGGAATTCAGCGGTATTATTATGAATTCAATAAACGAATTAAACCTAAACATGGCAGAAAACGTATCTGATTTTAGTACGTTTGAATGTACATTTTTCTATAACAAGTTTAACTTGAGATTAGAAATAGATTAATAAGATATATAAACTATGAAAGATACTAAAACATTTAATCAATACTTAGTTGAGCAAAAGCTAACTGAGACTGATATGAAACTTTTAACAGAGAGCCTACAGTCTGAATGGACTAAAGATTTAGAAGATAAAGTTGATTTTGCTTTAGAGCAATTTGTACAACAATATCAAAACGAAGATGGTTCTTTTGATTTAGATAGATTAGAAGAGGGTATCGTTAATGAAGGACTTTTAGGTTCTATCTTTGGCGGTCTTGCAGGTTTTGCTTTAGGAAAATCTGTTGGTAAGATGCTTGCTAAAGTTCTTGGTATTCAAAAAGGTGTTTTCTACGATTTATTAACCTCCCGTTTAGTTGGCGCTGCCTTAGGTGCTGCAATGGGTAAAAGAATCTAAATTGAATTTAGTTACAGTTGACTTCTCGCTTAATTCCCCTGGTATTTGTGTCTGGCAATCTGACACGAATGAATATCACTTTATCTCCTATATTAAAGCTGGTTCTGGCACAAAAGCCGAACAGCGAAGACAAGAAGAAATAAGTACATTTTCAGATGTAACTCTTGTTCATCAACCTGATTGGAAATCTTCAGTCGGAGATTACTCTAAAAACGAATTTGCAAAAATCAAAAGATATATTAAGACTGCAGATGACATCATTAACCTGATTGTCAATATCACACAGACGAAACAAGATTATCATATCGCATTCGAAGGTACATCGTATGGTTCTAAAATGGGAACTAATAATATGATTGACATGGCAGCAGGAGCTGCAATTCTAAAAGAACAAATGATAAGCCAACTCGAGGTCAAAAATTTACTGACCGTTGCACCTACTACAATTAAGAAACATGCTGGTAAAGGGAATATGAATAAGTTAGCTCTTTGGGTTGCTTTCTTAAATAATATAGTAGAGAGTCCAGAGTTAGCTAAGACTTCTTTATTTAAGTATTGTGTAAATGATATAGGTGATGAGGTTAAAAAAGTCCCGAAACCATTTGATGATCTAGTCGACGCTTGGTTCCTTAATCATTATTTGCTTCAGCAACTAGGGGAAAATTTGCCAGACTAACCAAATCTCTGCTTCAAGCCCCATCTGATACTAATCTCTGCTTACAGACTTAAGGCCAACATTCCAGAACCTTATCTGGCTTTGACCTTAAAGACATTACTTATATGCTAGTTCCCAGAAAAGGTTTCAAAAAGATTCAACAAATCTACAATCTTTTTTAACAAGGCCAATTCTGGTTAGCAGTATGAGTTAATTTTGTCCATTTGCTCTTTCCAATGTTTTGCAACATTTTTAGAAAACTGCTCTTCAGGATGATTAAATGAGTACCAAAGGTCTTGGATATTAATAGGACCAGCTCCACCAATCTTGTTTTCAATCCATTCACAGAACGCGTAGAGCGAGTCTGCTTCATCGATGTATAAACTCTCATAAACATAATGATAACCCTCTGTAAAGCTTCCAGTTTGCTTAGCCCCCATTAAAAGGAGGTCTACATTTCTTTCTGATAAATTTAATTTTGTATTCATAGTTTAACGTTTTTAATTACAGTACTAATATACGAAAAATAACTGACATAAAAAAATCTAGAGGCAATTATTTTGCAAAAAAGTTATTAACATATTATGAAGAAACAAATTAAAAAAGAGATATATAATAAGTATAATAAACAATAACTACAGTGATATGTTGATAACAGCGGATTACTTTCGTCTCAGCGGAATACTCAATAAAATGGTGGCAGCGAACCAGATCACGACTAAAGAGCGTGAGGAGTTACTACACAAATCAGGGCTGATTAAGCAAGAGGACGGTAGATGGAAGGAAATACCCACAGACCCAAGGTCTGGGAAATCTCCAGCTATTTTGACATTAGACTGAAACTATTGTATATTGTACAACTATAAGGTAACGAAAGAACATTAAAGTAATTTCAAGTATTAAACAATTAAACAATTTAAAAGTTATGAGTGATTCATTTGACATTTTTAATTTAGGCGTGGAAGATGTGGAGACACACCAGCCTGAAAGAACTTCAACAAACGAAGTTTACAAACCAACTGCCGATGACGGCAAAGATGGAACGTATAAAGCATTAATCCGTTTTGTACCTAATCCAGAGAACCCAAGAAAATCTTTGGTTCAAAAATACGTACACTGGTTAACTAACTCTTCTGGAGATGGTAAACTAGTAGACTCACCTCAAACAATCGGAGAACACTGCCCTATTGCAGATGTATTCTGGAAGTTGAGAAAATCAGATTCTGCTGTAGACAGAAAAGCTTCTGAAAAGCTTAAGAGACGTCAACAGTATTATTCTCTTATTAAGATCATTAAAGATCCACAGAATCCAGAAATGGAAGGTACTTACAAAGTATTTAAGTTTGGATATAAGATTAAAGAGAAGATTGATTCTGAGTTGAAGCCAGACTTTGGTGAACCAACACAAGTATTCGACCTATTCGAAGGTAAGAACTTCGAGCTTGTAATCACAAGACAAGGTGAATATAATAACTATGACAAATCTAAATTCTCTTCAAGTAAAGGTGCTATTGTAGTGGGCGACGCTCCAGCAGAAAGAACGAAAGAGATCATGGGAACTATCAAGGAAGAACTTGAAAGCGCACCATCTTTAGCTCAATATGATTACAAAGCGTGGGACGAAGACACGAGAGCCTTTGTAAACAATGTATTGAGAATGTATCTTAATCCAGGTGATGATATTGCAGCAGTAACTTCTGCTCCAAAATCTGCTCCAGCTCCAAAGGCGAAAGTAACTGAAACTGCAACTGCAGGTTCTGCTGCGCCAACGAAAGCTGAAGCTCCTGCTGAAAGTAAGGTAACTACAGATGATGACTTAGACTCTTTCCTAGATGACCTCAACATCTAATAACATACAGTTAACTGAAGAACTTAAGAGTAGAATAAAAGTTGCACTCAAACAAGTTTGTGTAGAACATCACACTACTCCTAATAAACAGCTGCTTAAAGATATGCCAGGGCGAATAACCCTGGCATGTCCTTATTGTGGTGACTCTCATGAAGATGATACCAAGAAACGTGGTAACATGTATTGGGACACTCTTCAGTATCATTGTTACAATTGTTCTCACCATACTAATCTATACGGTCTATTAAAAGACCATGAGGTAAGAATGCCTAACACTGGCGACTCCTTTACTATTATAGACTATATTAAAGAGAATAAACAACAGGTTAGTCAAGAACAAGTATTACAAAACCAGTCACTTGCAAGCGTCCAAGAACTGGCATTAACTATAGATGAATTTAAACAAGTATTTGGCGCTAAAGAAATTGAGCCTGGAGAATGGATTTGGTTTCAGTTAAAAGAGAGGCTATTACACACTAAAGCTAGTGAGTTTCTTTTTTCCCCAAAAGGTAATCGCCTTTGGATTTTAAACATGGGGATTAACGGTAAGATTATCGGCGCACAATCCAGAAGAATGAAAGGCTATGGGTCTAGGTATTTAACTTATGACCTACCAAAAATATATGAAGAGTGGAATAAACCGCTAGAGTTAGAACCTGAGGTAATGACTAAACTAGCAAAGGCTTCTACTCTATTTGGAATTATGCAGGTTAATTTCCAACAACCAGTCACTCTATTTGAGGGACCGATTGATGCGAAGTTTATGCATAACTCTATTGCCCTAGCAACTGCAGGTAGATCGACAGAAGAATTTGACGAAATGGCGACCGTTAGATATATGTTTGATAATGATGCAACTGGTAAAAAGAAAATGATTGAGAAGCTAAAGAGAGGTAGACCCGTATTTATGTGGTCTAAATTTCTAGACGATTTTAAGCTAGATACATATAATATCAAAGATCTAAACGACTTGATAAAGGTATGTTACAAGCAGAAATCTACGGCTTGGAAACAAATAGAAAATTATTTCACATCAAGCGATTTAGACTTATGGTACGTATAGAGGAAATGGAAGATACATTAGAGGACTTTTTTAAGGATAGCGACCGATTCAAGAAGATGAGGATGTTAATCGATTTTGAGATGCCAGACTTTAAGACTGATAATCCTAATATGGAATTCAGTAAACCTAAACTTAAGAAGGGTCAAAAGGCTGCAAAGTTTATTAAACCAGATAGGAACAAACCGTCGCTATTTTAATATAAGATATATGAGTAACGAAAAGATATTAGCACTAGATCAAAAATTAAGTGCACAGAGAAACGAATGGTCAGTCACGATTAGAAATCTTGCACAAAGTCTTCGTAACATTAACACGATGGAGATTACTATTGCAGATGTATTATCTTCTAGACAGACACTCGTGGATCAAATGGCATATATAAATGTCAAAATAAAACAACAAAAGAAAACGATTGCTGCAAGATACCGAGAGGCATATATTAGATACTATAATTATGATTACAAACTAGGTGAAAAGCAGAAGGAGAAATTCTTAGAGAACGACTTAGCAGATGACAATATGATTTTGTCACATTTAGAAAACCAAATGGATTGGCTAAGAGACTCTGTAAAAACACTAGATAATATGGGCTTTGCTATTAGAAATAGACTGGCTCTAAAAGATCTATAAAACTTAAATGGAATTAACGTTAACAGATAACAAACAGTTCCTGCGTGTAGACGAGGCGTCTGAAATGGAAGTTGAACAACTAAACATTACATTAAATAGACGTATTGAATCTTGGAGATTTCATCCCCTTGTTAAAAAGGGTTTATGGGATGGTTACATCTCGTATATTAAAGATGATAAATGGATTCCATCTGGTCTATGGCGAGAGGTAATGAATATGTGTAAGCAGTATAAATACGAGCTTAAACTAAATGGCATTACAAGACTGTTCGATACTAATATAAAAGCTGCAGACTTTGAAGAGTGGGCAATGGACTTCTTTGATGGATCAGAGATGCAACCTAGAGACTACCAAATTGAAGCAGCATATAATATACTTAAATTTAGAAATTGCCTAAGTGAGTTGGCTACATCGGCTGGTAAAACTCTTATCTCATTTATGGTAATATCTTACCTACTAGAAAAACAAAAGGCAGGTAGAGTACTATTCATTGTACCTAATGTCTCACTTGTTGTTCAGGGTTCAGAAGATTTCCAAGACTATAACTGGAGAAACCAAGCCAATATAAAAGTACAACAGATTTATTCTGGTCAAAAGATTAGAGCAGGTCGAAATGTAGTAATTGGAACATATCAATCCCTAGTTAAAAAGGATAAAGAATATTTCCAACAATTTGATGCAGTACTTATCGATGAAACGCATAAGGCTAAATCTCAATCTATTAAAACTATCTTACAAAAATGCACAGCTGCTAACTATAGATTTGGAATGTCAGGTACAATTCCAAAAGCTGGTAGCCTAGATAGATTAACACTTATGGCTTATACTGGTCCTGTAATTACAGAGGTCAGTGCGAACTTTTTACAAGAAGAAGGTTTTATTGCAGGCTGTAAAGTAAAAGTAATAAAAATGGATTATGCTGCTGAAAGTACTAAAAATGCTTTTAGAGAAATGTCACAAAACAGATATGAAAGTAAAGATGTCTATAAATTTGAAAGTAATTATGTTATACAGTCGCCAGGTAGGCTTGCATTTATTTGCAGTATTATTTCCAGAGTTAAGGGTAATGGTCTTGTCCTATTCCATAGGATTGAACATGGTAAAAAGATTTATGAGAAATTGCGCCAAGAGTCTGAAAAGAATGTTTACTATGTAGACGGTAATACAGATAAAGATATTAGAGAAGAGTATAAAAAGAAAATGGAAGCAGGCGCTGAAATTATCATTGTAGCCTCTTATGGTACATTCTCAACTGGTATATCAATTAACAAGATACATAATATATTCTTTACCGAATCGTTTAAATCAGAAGTGATTATTAGACAGTCTATCGGTAGAGGACTAAGAAAACATAAGTCAAAAACGGATGTAAATATTATAGATTTTGTAGACGACTTATCGTCTCCTGATTGGGATAATTACCTTATTAGGCATTCAAAAGCTAGACAAAAAATCTATCGAGAACAGAAGTTCCCGTTTGAGATAAAAAATGTCACATTTGAAGGGGATATATAATACAATACTAAAATAATAAAATAAAATTATTACAATGGGTTCACTAAAACTACAATCTTTCGAAGACTATGCAAATGCATCTAAAATAGCTGCAACTGCAAAGTTAGAAGAAGAACAAAAATCTGCTCGTGAAGATGCAGCATACGAATTTAAAACCTTGCTAGCTGAATTTGGAGTTACGTCTATAAAAGACCTTAATGAAGAAGATAGAAATAAGTTTTTTAGAAAGCTAGGTGCTTCTGAAATCTCTGAATCAATAGCAATTATTGAAGAGGGAACAAGATCTCAAATCGGTAAAATTAAAAAGAACGGAAAAATCTCAACAGTGTATATGCACTATGATGGTTACCCAGACCACATGTTACCTACAATTAAAAAGGGTTACAAAGATGGAAAGGCAGTAGACTTACTACTGAAGAAAGGGGGTGGTTCAGGTCTAGAAGCAAATGTAGACGATATTAAATTCTACGGCGACAAGGCCACTATTGATGGGAATATGAAAGATACTGAGAAGTTTGTAAAAGACGCTGCTAATAACGGCGGAGCTGAATTCATCTACCTATATTCTGAAAGAGATTCTAAATGGTATATGGTTGATGTTTATGACAGTTACGATTTAGTTCCTGCATTTGAATCTATGATAATCAATGAGGCATTTAAACCTTCTAAAGGTAATGCAAGAGATGCTAAGAAAGTAGCAAAATCTTTAGAGAAATTCTTTATGGATCATCCTGCCTTAGCAACACCTGGTATTATTTTAGGAGTATGTAAATATATGCTAGCAGAATCTTTAACAGATGCTAACTTTCACTCTTATAGAGAGCCAGTAAGTAAAGTAATTAAAGGTAAGCTTTCAACTATAATGGTAGAGCTTGATAACCTTGGTGGAATGTCAATTCCAGTTGGTAAGAAAACAATCATTAACCTATTAGATGATAAAGGAGCATTCATGGCAAGCGCTGCAGGATGGTCAGGTATTGGTATTGTTGAAGGTATGGCTTTATTCTTAGATGGATTCGGACATAGTGATACTGCTCAAAAAATTGTAGATGCATTTGAATTAATATGGGCTAATGAGTCTGTAATGAACGAAGGTAATGCATTTTTAGCTGCAAGAGCTAAGGCGATCGAAGAAGATGCTGAAGAATTTGAATTTAACGGTAAGAAATTCCCAGTTATTAAAGAAAATGCTGAAGAATTTGTTGAAGAAACTGAAGAAGTTACTGAAGCTAAATCATTTTCACAAAGTGAACTTGAATCAATGGCACAAGTAATTGCAGACGCAACAGCAAAGGTTGATAAAACTAAAGCAAAGGTCGTAGACTTTAAAATGCTAGATACCCCTGGTAGAATTGCAGGATTTTATATCCACAAAGCAACCAACAAATTAGGAGCACCTTCAAGATATTGGATTACCGATTCTGGTGAAGTTGTTAAGGCATTCAGATATGATACATTTGGTCCTGAAAAAGGAACTATTGCAGAGGTTGGAGATAAATTAGCTGATGTTGTAAAAACATTTAAAGCAAATGAATCAGTAGTTACTGAAGCTAAATTTGTAAAAGAGTTTGATAAAGGAGTTTTAGATGCTGAGTATAAAGCAGATATAACAACTTATTATCCATCAGCTGAGTTTTTTATAGGTAAAATGACACACTTCTTTGGTCAATTAGAACCAAACTTATTCTTTAAAGCTTACTATGCTAAATACTATAAAGAAAATACGGGTAACAAAATTGACGGTGAATTTAAAATCACTACTGTTTATTCTAAAAAGGGTAGCAACTATGTAAACCTATATCTTGAAGAATCTGCCAATACAGTAGAAGCTCCAAAGGTAAATGAAGCTGAAGTTAAATCTGACGAAGATTTTAAAGAGTATGCCTTCGCTGTTTTAGGAAAAGCATTTGGAGATAAATTTGATGAAGAAAAAGCACAAGAAGTTGTAGACGGTTTATTGTCTAAGCATGGTGAAGACTATGGTGCTGCTGTCGGCGCACTAACCGCATCATTAGGATAAAAATAATCTAAAAACTTCTTATGAAGATATACACTAATTTTACAGAATTTTTAAACGAGAAACTCCAGGTGAACAACTTGGAGGATTTCGTATTTGAAGGTGGAGCAGCAGGACACATGATGCACCCTTTCGATGACCACTCATTAACTTTTGCAGATTTTAAGACTATTGTTAAATCTTCATTGCAAGGTGGGTTAGATTTCGAAGAGGCAGCAACTGAAAAGACTGATGGTCAAAACCTATTTGCAACTGTAAAAGATGGTCAAGCAATGTTTGCCAGAAATAAAGGGCAAATGATAAATCCACTAGATCTAAATGGTATCATTAAGATGTTCACTGGCCATGCCTCACAGCTGGTTGAAGAAACATATATCTTTGCTGCTAAAGATCTAGCAGAGGCGCTCCCAGCGCTTAAGGATCAATCAATGTTCGCGAACGGATTAAATTTCGTTAATATGGAACTGATTTACTCTAAAAACCCTAATGTTATCTATTATGACAGAGATGTTATACAATTTCATGGTATTGTAGAGACTGATGGTGAAGGTAATCAAACTGGGAAACAAAACATTGCTACAGAACTAGTTAAAGCTCTTAAAGAATTAAAGTCAGATGTTCAAAAGACGTTTACAATAATTCCCCCTCAAATTTTAAAGTTAGCTAAAGACGTTAACTTTGACGAAAGAGTCGGCTATTATGAAAAGGCGATAAATAAACTAAGAGATACTTATAGTCTATCAGATCAAGATGAGGTTAAAATGTATCACGAGATGTGGTGGAGAGGTCAGATCGAAGAGAACTTTGCGGATTTAGAACCTGCACATAAAGAGGGTTTACTTTTAAGATGGGCTTACTTAGATAAGAAGACACTTAAGTTAACTGCATTAAAGAAGGAATTAACACCGGAACAAAATAAGGCTGTTAAAGAGTTTGATGGCCAAAGAAATAAGAAGTATAAAGAAAACATTTTACCTTTTGAGAATCTATTTTTAGAGTTAGGTGCAGATGTTTTAAAGAACGCTTCTAATTTTGTAGCTGCTAATCCAGATGCTGAGAAAGCAAGATTACATAATCAGATTAGAACTGAAGCTGGCAAGATTAAAAAGAATGGAGACCTTACTCAAATTGAAAAGGTTGAAAAAGAACTAAAAAGACTAGAGGGTATTGGTGGTATTGAGTCGATCATCCCAACAGAAGGAGTGGTCTTTAAATTTAAAGGAAAAACCTTTAAACTAACAGGTACTTTTGCTGCGATTAACCAGCTAATGGGTATCATAAAATACGGAAGATAATGGCACTACATAATTTAAAAACATATTTCGAAGGAGTTAACTCTAATGAGTTTATGGATTTACTTAATAATAAATGTATTGTTAGTGAAAAAATAGATGGTTCATCTTTTCACGTAAAGAGAAATAAAACAGATTTTTCTTACTATAAATCAGGTTCTAAAACAGAAATGAATGTGGTAGATCGTACTATTGTAAGATACTACGAAAATGCAATTAGACACTTTAAGACAATAACAGAAGAAGCTAAATTGGATATGCCATTTGATTGGAAATTTGGTTTTGAATACTTAGGAGATAATAAGACTATTGATATTGAATATGATGTGCTACCTAAATCTAATTT
>ERZ887830.1195-NODE-1195-length-15072-cov-5.537524_pt1 | contig 15072 bp, 18 predicted proteins | sample MGYA00521101_ERZ887830 | MGnify/ENA primary metagenome ERZ887830 (study PRJEB32303, sample SAMEA104408592) | aquatic metagenome | biome: Marine water; feature: Pelagic; material: water | place: Baltic Sea | collected 2014-06-05T16:38:00 | depth 1,762 m ...
TTACGCTACCGCCGCCATCACACACCCTCGCCTCGATGAATAATCCGGGTTAGCCCCAACACAACCTCGGTCATGGACCAGCCACCGCTACGGGCATAGTGACGATCCAGCCTGTAAATTTCATCTGCATTTTCAAGAGCGTCAAGCAGTTGCGCAAAGCCCGCGTCGGTTTGGGTGGTCATGGCGGCGGCAGCATGCGCTTTGACATATAGGCTATGCTCGGGGGTCAGAAGCCCCTCGAAGACGGCATCATACGGCGCGACCTCGACCGAGCGGGCGAGCGTCGACAAACACTCGATTGCGGCAACCCGAAGCACGTCACCCGCCGCAGGATCGGTAAATATTTCAGTTGCGAGCGCCTCGACCACTTGGCGTTGAGCGGGGAAATATCCAAGCACCTCCAACATGGCGACCCGGATCTCTGCACTCGCCCTATCCAAGCCCGACAAAAGACGCGGGATCTGGGCAAGAACCGCGTCATAGACCTCGACCTCTACGCGCGGCCATGTCCCGTACTCTTCAAACTCAGCGCGCGCCTGCGCTGAAATGCTCGCCTCTTCTGCCGCAATATGGGCGCGAAACGCGGCGACCGTTAAATCATCGCGCAAGAATATATCTGCCGCAGGCTCTGCGATGGCCCCTAGCAGGTCAAGGATGCGGGCGGCGCGCTTTGGGTCTACCGCAAGGGCTGCCTCGACCAGATACGGAATCGCGGGGGCTGTGGCCGTGTAACGCGTGCCTTGGTGATATATATTGCCAAACAGCCGCCACAGCGCGTCCTTGGCGGACTTTTCGTCCGGGCTGACCAGCGCGCGAATGTCACCCGGCACATCCGAGGCAGCGCCATAAGCATGCAGCAGTTGTGACCAGTCGATGTCATCCAAGCCTTCAAACATTGGGAAGGCTACCCTTTTTCCTTCCACCGCACCATCTGGCGCAGGATGCCGTGAAACAACTGCGTGTCGGCGCGGGTCATCGGCATCCGGGACCAAAGGTTACGCAGGGTTTGTTTCATGCTGGCGGCCTTGTGGTCGGGAAAAAAGAACCCGGCCTCGTCCAGACGATCCTCGTAGTGTTGCGCGAGTGCCTCGACCTCGACGGCGGTGGCCGGATCGGTGCGGGCCAGATCGATGCGCACGGCCTCTGCCTGAACGGTCTGGCGACGCCATTCATAGGCGGTCAGCAGGGCGCATTGGCCAAGGTTGAGCGAGGGAAACGCCGGATCGACAGGCACCGAGATGATCGTATTGGCGATGGCGATGTCATCGTTTTCAAGGCCCGCGCGTTCCGGGCCGAACAGGACCGCCACACGCTCGCCATCGGCAATGCGCGCCTTTGTATCCTGCATGGCGCGTTCCGGCGTGACCACGGTTTTGGTCAGCCCGCGCGGGCGGGCGGTCGTGGCATAGACATGAGTGCAATCGGCGATCGCCTCTGCGGTGGTGTCAAACAAGGGTGCGGCGTCCAGCAGACGCCCGGCACCGCTGGCATTGGCGACCGCTGTGGGGTTGGGCCAGCCGTCGCGCGGGGCGACAAGGCGCATGTTGGACAGACCAAAGTTTGCCATGGCGCGCGCGGCGGCGCCGATGTTTTCGCCCATCTGCGGGCGCACAAGAACAAAGATTGGCTGCATTATAGGCTATCCCGCGTGGTTTTCGGGGTGATACGCTTGGGGCATCGCAAGGGCAAGGAGGCGCGCATGGCCTATGACGATGGATTGGCGGAACTGTTGCGTAATGATCTGGTGGATCTTGCTGGGATCGTCGAAAAACGCATGTTTGGCGGTCTGTGTTTTATGTGGAATGGCAATATGTTATGCGGGGTCCATCAGGGCGGCGGCATGTTTCGAGTGGGCAAGACCCGTCATGCAACGGCGCTGGAAATCCAGGGCGTGGACCCGATGGGATTTACCGGACGACCCATGGGCGGGATGATTGACGTCAGCGACGAGGCCATGGTGGATGACGCGCGGCGCGGCGTTTGTTTGCGGCTGGCGATGGATTTTGTCGGCAGCTTGCCTGCGAAGTAGCCAAGCCTGAAAATCCGGTCTATAGCGGCGCTGGACGATGCCCCAGACCACGGCAAGGAGAGAGCGACAATGGCCGAGACAGAGCAGCCACATATCTATCTGATCACCCCGCCGGAGTTTGAGCTTTCCATCTTTCCCAATGCCTTATCTGCGGTACTTGATGCGGTGGACGTGGCGTGCCTGCGCCTTGCCCTGTCCAGCATAGACGAGGACCGGGTGCTGCGCGCGGCGGATGCTGTGCGCGAAGTCGCCCATGCGCGCGACGTGCCGCTGGTGATCCAGAGCCACATTCAACTGGTCGAACGGCTTGGCCTTGACGGGGTGCATCTGCTGGATGGCTCGCGCTCTGTACGGGCGGCGCGCAAGGAGTTGGGTGAAGACGCCATTATCGGCGCGTTTTGTGCCACATCCCGCCATGATGGCATGACTGCGGGTGAAACCGGCGCGGATTATGTGTCATTCGGCCCGGTTGCCCCGACCCCGCTGGGCGATGGCAGCTATGCCGAGGCCGAGTTGTTCGGCTGGTGGTCCGAGATGATCGAAGTGTCCGTCGTGGCCGAAGGTGCTTTGACCCCTGAATTAATCGCCGGACTTGCGTCGATGACGGATTTCTTCGGGGTGGGGCCAGAAATCTGGGACGAGGAAAGCCCGGCTCAGGCACTGTTGAACCTGATAGCTGCGATGGGTTGAGGCGCGATTTCGAATTGCTTGCGCAATCCGATCAACTGGGGGGCTAGCCCCCCAGACCCCCCAGAGTAGTTTCGGCAAGATGAACTCACACAGGCGCTTTTGAAGCCTCAGCCACCAAGGCGGACATGGCCGGTCCGCACAGCGATCTCGCAGGCCAGCGCCAAGGCTTTGCGGTCTTTGTAGTCTCTGACCTTGAGGGGCGGCTGATAGCGGATCTCGACGCATCCCTGACGCTTTGCGGCCAGCACGTGCAGCAGGTGCGGACCAAAGCCCATGTCCCCCCACCATCCGTAAAAACGGGGGTCTGCGTCTTTTGGGGCCGTATAGATCACGCTGACCGGTTGCACTGATATCCGATCGCGCAGCGCGTCTGTAAAGAAGGCGGCGAAAAGCGTTGATTTAAAGGGCAAAACTTGCTGCCCATCGGTCGAGGTGCCCTCTGGAAAGAACAGTAACTTATGCCCGGCCTGAAGCCGCGATTCAAAGATGTCTTTCTGCGCGCGGGCCTCTCTGGGATCGCGGTTGATAAAGACGGTGCCCGTGGCGCGCGCAAGCCAGCCGATCCCGGGCCAGCGGGCGACCTCTGCCTTGGAGACAAAGTAAATCCGTTTGCGCGCGTTCAGCGCAAAAATATCGAGCCAGCTGGAATGGTTCGCGACCACGGCCCCGGGCGTCTGCATCAGCGCGCCCGTGCTGCGAAATTTCATGCCAAGGATCACAAAGGCCGACCGGCAGACGAATTGGGTAATATATGGCGTGACGGGGCGATTCTGACCAAACAGTGGCCGCTCGATCAGGCGCACGACCAGTAACAGACCGAGGCAGCCGAACGTCAGCACACCCAACACACCCCCGCGCAGCACGACCCGCGCCCAATCGCCCTGCGAAAGAGGCCGCGCCAGAGGCTCTTGGCTGCGCTGCCAGGTGGTCACAGCCCGCCTCCGGCTTTGGCGTAGATCTGGCGTTGGCGGTCGTTCAGGCGGGCGGTGTCCATCACCAGACACACGTCGATGGTGTTGAAGACGTGATCCACATAGGCCCCATCGCCGACAAGTCCGCCCAGCCGCAGGTAAGCCTTGATCAGGGCCGGCGTGCCGACCATCGCCGCGCGCCGGTCAATCTGCGCCTGCGGGATCAGGTCCATCCTCTGAAAGGCACGCGACGTGACCCGCAACTCTGGCGGCGCGCGGTAAGCGTGGTGCAGCAGTGACAAAGGTTGGGCCAGAGCCGCCGGATCTGTGCCGTGAAACGAGGCCACGCCAAAGAGAATCTCGATCCCATGGCGCGCCACATAGGCGGCAAGGCCTGACCAAAGTTCGAACATGGCCGTCCCGCCCCGATAGTCGCGGTGCAGGCATGAGCGGCCCAGTTCCAACAGCTTGCGCCCGCTGGCCTTAAGCACGCGCAGGTCATATTCATCCTCGGAATAATACTGTCCCATGGCTGCCGCCTGATCGGCGCGCAACAGTCGATAGACCCCCACCACCTGATCCTTGGGCGCACGGGCACGGTCCAACAGCATGAGATGGTCAAAAAAGGGATCAAACGCATCCGTCTCTAAGCGCTGATCATGATCTACGCCTGCGCCAGCCCCGCCGAGTTCCGTGACGAAAACCTCATAGCGCAATCGTTGAGCGGCGCGCAGGTCGGCGGCGCTCTCTGCCAGTTTGATCTGAAAATCAGGGGATGCGGCGCTTATCGGCAGAGGGGCGTGTCCTTGCAACGGTCAGTCCAAATCGAAACGGGGCGCTTGGGCCAAGAGGGTGGGCCAAGGTTTCAGACCCAGTTTTCAGACCCAGTTTTCAGACCCGGTGTTAAGGCCCAGCCTACGGGACCAGCCCTGAACCCAAGGTCTCGGGCCTGTGCGAGGGCCGGATGCTTAGGCCTGACGCTCTGACCTGAAGCTCTGGCCTGACGCTTTGGCCTGATATGTAGGTTGCTCTCCGCAAGTTTGCAACAGACTGTGCTCTTTTGACGAGGCAAACATATGTTAACATAGTATTAACCATCCTCATGCACGGCTTAACAGGTTCCATCTAGTCAAAGACCATCTGCAAGACGACATGATCACCATAAAAGACCACCTTGCCCCTATGCTCGAAATTCACCGTCACCCGTCCGCCTACGTTGGATTGCACCTGTCCCAGACCCCAATCGGGTTCTGCCGGGTGCCGCACCAACATCCCCGGTTCTAACATGGCGTTCAAATCACTCAACTGCTCTTCCCTCTGGTTTAAGGATCCACAATGACCGCATCGCAAGACCTCACTGCCCTGCTCGGCTCGCGCATCTGCCATGACCTTATCTCTCCCCTTGGCGCTATTTCCAATGGGGTCGAGTTACTAGAAATGACAGGGCTCGAAATGGGGCCAGAGCTAGAGTTGATCTCGCAAAGTGTCAGCAGTGCCAATGCGCGGATCCGTTTTTTCCGCGTCGCCTTTGGCGCTGCCGCTGAGGATCAGATGATCGGGGCCAATGAAATTCGCAGCATTCTGGCGGATCTGACGAAAACGGGCCGTTTGTGCATGGATTGGCAAGTTCTGCCCGATATGAACCGGCAGCAGGTCAAAAAGGTGTTTTTGCTGCTCATGTGCCTCGAAAGCTCGATGCCGTGGGGCGGGCAGATCACGATCACGAACGACGGCGACTTTTGGTCGCTGGCCGGAACATCGGATCGGATGAAAGAGGTGCCGGACCTGTGGGATCTTTTGGCGCGCGTCCCCGCAGAAACAGATGTCGCTGCGGCGGATGTGCATTTTCTGCTGCTCGCCCATATGTTGGCAGAGGCCGGGCGCAACCTGACGCTGGACCGAAGCGAGACCGGGTTGATCGCGCGGTTTTAGACCGCGCGGCCCTCATCGCGAACGTGCAAACAGGTCGTTACGCCCCTGCCATGCGCCAACCCGACGCGCCCTTCGCGCGGCGCACAGCATAGAGCGTGCCGCAGGCACTCCATTTGGTCACAGCCTTTTGAGGCACTACCTGCGTGTGGTCCCATCACCGGTCACCAGATATTTAAAGCTGGTCAATTGCTCTGCCCCGACAGGGCCACGTGCGTGCATCTTGCCCGTGGCAATGCCGATCTCGGCCCCCATGCCGAACTCTCCGCCATCGGCAAACTGGGTCGAGGCATTGTGCATCAGGATCGCCGAATCAAGCCGTTCAAAAAAGCGCGCGACCACATCGGCGTTTTCGGTTAGGATACAGTCCGTGTGATTTGATCCGTATTGTCTGATATGCGCAATGGCCGCATCCACATCGGGCACGATCCGGGCCGCGATATCCATATCCAGATATTCGCGCCCCCAATCCTCGTCCGTGGCAGGCTCGGCACCCTCAATCCGGGACAGGGTCGCATCGCCGTGGACGCGCACCCCGGCGGCAACAAGCATCTCGATCACATCGCGCCCCAGCCCATCAGCAAGGTCTTTGTGGATCAGCAGGCATTCCGCCGCACCGCAAATCCCCGTGCGCCGGGTCTTGGCGTTCTGCACCACGTCCAGCGTTTTTTGCGGATCGGCCGCCGCGTCGATATAGATATGCACGATGCCCTCAAGATGGGCAAAAACCGGCACACGCGCCTCGCGCTGCACCAGCCCCACAAGGCCCTTGCCGCCACGGGGCACAATCACATCAATCGTGTCGGTCATGGCCAGCATCTGGCTGACCGCCGCGCGATCGCGGGTCGGCACGCGCTGGATTGCATCCTCTGGCAGGCCCGCACTGCGCAACCCCTCGACCAGACAGGCATGGATCGCACCAGACGAGTGAAAGCTTTCCGACCCCCCACGCAGGATCACAGCGTTGCCCGCCTTCAGGCATAGCGCGCCCGCATCTGCCGTCACATTAGGGCGGCTTTCATAGATCACGCCGATGACGCCCAATGGCGTGCGCACCCGTTTGATATGGATGCCAGAGGGCTGATCCCATTCCGACAGGACCGCACCAACAGGATCGTCCTGCCCCGCGACCGCGCGCAAGCCGTCCACGATGCCCTGAATACGCACCTCGTCCAGCAAGAGCCGGTCCAGCATCGCCGCCGTCAGCCCCTTGTCGCGCCCATAGGCCATATCCTTGGCGTTGGCCGCGATGATTTCAGCGCGCCGCGCCCAGACCGCATCCGCCGCCCCCATCAGCGCCGCGGTCTTGGCCTCTGACGATGCAAAGCCAAGTTGCGCGGCGGCTGTTTTGGCGCGTGCGCCAATATCGCCCATCAGCGCAGGAATATCTGTCAGGTCGTTCATCGCCTCACCCCTTTTACAGTCGTCTCATGTCACCATGTCATCGCGGTGGACCAACGCGGCGCGTCCGGGATAGCCCAGAAGCGCCTCGATCTCGCCAGACTGGCGGCCCTTGATGGCCTCGGCCTCGGCCCGCGTATAGCGCACAAGGCCCATGCCCAATGCCCCCTCGGGGCCGGAAATCGTCACCAGATCACCGCGCCCGAATTTGCCCGTGACCTGCGTCACCCCGGCAGGCAGCAGCGAGTTACCTTTGGCCAGCGCGCGCGCAGCCCCTGCATCCACCAACAGTTCTCCCTTGGGTTTCATCGCCGCGATCCAGCGTTTGCGCGCCGCCTGCGGGTCGCCCTGTGCCGTAAACCACGTCACCGCCGCGCCCTGATCCAGCGCCTGAAGCGGGCGCATAACAGAGCCTTCGGTGATCGCCAGCGCACAGCCCGCGCCGGTCGCGGTTTTGGCGGCCATGATCTTGGTCTTCATCCCGCCCTTGGACAGGCCAGAGCCGACATCCCCCGCCATCGCCTCGATCTGCAGGGTGATCTGGTCCACCACGTCATAGCGCTGCGCAGTCGGATCTGTGCGCGGATCGCCCGAATAGAATCCGTCCACATCCGACAGCAGCACCAGCACATCCGCCCCCACCGTCACCGCAATCTGCGCGGCCAAACGGTCGTTGTCGCCAAAGCGGATCTCGTCGGTGGCCACCGTGTCGTTCTCGTTCACGATGGGCACCGTGCCAAGGCGCAGCAATTGTTCCATTGTCGCGCGGGAATTCAGGTAGCGGCGACGATCCGCGCTATCCTCCAGCGTCAGCAGAACCTGCGCTGTGACAAGACCATGTTCGCCCAAGGCATCCTCGTAGGCGCGCGCCAGACGAATTTGACCGACCGCCGCCGCCGCCTGGGATTGTTCTAGCGCCAAGGTGCCTTCTGGCAACTTCAGAACACCGCGCCCCAGCGCTATAGAGCCGGACGACACAAGGATCACATCCGTCCCCCGCGCCTTGATCTCGGCCACATCCAGCGCCAGCGCGTGCAGCCAATCGGCCCGTAAAGTCCCGCTGTTCCGATCCACCAACAAAGCAGAGCCGATCTTGACGACCAGCCGTTTTGCCGCCCTCAGGGACGCCATGTTTCCGGCTCCTCGTCCTTTTTCTTGAGACGGATCTTGTCGTCGGTGATCTCGCGCCGCACCGCGCGCAACACCTCGACCAGCCCCTCACGGCTGACCCCGGACATCATCATTACAGGTGCGCCCACTTCGGCCTCTAGCGCCTCTTTCGCCTCGGCGCGCTCGTCGTCGTCCAGCGCGTCGATCTTGTTCAGCGCCGTCACGCGCGGCTTGTCCGCCAAATGCCCGCCATAGGCCTCTAACTCGTTGATAATGGTGCGGTAATCGCCTGCCACATCGTCAGAGGTCCCATCCACCAGATGCAGCAGCACCGAGCAGCGTTCGACGTGCCCCAAAAAGCGATCGCCCAGGCCTTTGCCCTCTGACGCACCCTCGATCAGGCCCGGAATATCGGCCATGACAAACTCGGCCTCATCCACCCCGACGATGCCCAGATTTGGGTGCAGCGTGGTGAACGGGTAGTCTGCAATCTTGGGCCGTGCGTTCGAAGACGCGGCCAGAAACGTTGATTTGCCCGCATTCGGCAGACCCAACAGACCCGCATCCGCAATCAGTTTCAGGTTCAGCCAGATGGTGCGCTCGACGCCTTCCTGACCGGGGTTGGCGCGGCGCGGGGCCTGATTGACCGAGGTCTTGAAATGCAGGTTGCCAAAGCCGCCGTTGCCGCCCTTGGCCAACAAGAACCGCTGGCCCAACTCGGTCAGATCCGCGATCACCGTCTCTTCGTCTTCATCCAGAATCTGAGTGCCCACCGGCACCCGCAGCACGATATCATCGCCATCCGCGCCATAGCGTTGCCGCCCCATGCCGCCCCCGCCGTTGCGCGCAAAGAAGTGCTGCTGATAGCGAAAATCGATCAGCGTGTTCAGCCCGTCAACCGTCTCGGCCCAGACATCCCCGCCCTTGCCGCCATTGCCGCCGTCAGGCCCACCGTATTCAACAAATTTCTCGCGGCGGAAACTGATCGCGCCGTTACCCCCGCTACCGGAACGGATGTAGACTTTGGCAAGATCGAGGAATTTCATGGGTCAACGGCCTATTTCTATGTGAGACACGGCGATAGAGCGAAACGGGCGCGGGCTCAAGTGGGACTGCGCGCGAGGCCCGCGCCAGCGGGCAGGGTTCAGGCCGGGATCGGGCCCGGTCCTTGCGCATTATTCAGCCATGCCGCGCGGGTCAGGGTCATCTTTTGCACTTCGACTACGCCTCGGGGCGTCGTTTGCGCGGCAATATGGGTGTTTTCAAACCCAAGCTTGCGCAGGGTGTTGGCGGATTGCACATTCCCGACCACATGCCCCGAGGGCACCGGACCGGGCCGCACAGAGAAATACGCCGCCAGCACAGCGCGCGCGGCCTCTGTCATATAGCCCTGTCCCCAATGCCCGCGGGCCAGCCAATAGCCAAGCTCGGGATGATCAGGGTCGGCCTTGAGCGTGACAGAGCCGATGGGGTCGCCTGCCTCAACGATATATTGGCCGTTGTTCTGGCCCAATCCATCCAGCCACACCTCTGCATCGCCCAGCGTATAGGGATGGGGCAGCGAGGTCAGTTTGGGCGCAACGTCCGGATGTGCAATTTCGCGCGCGATCCAGACCGCATCTGACGCCGAGGGCGGGCGCAGCGTCAGGCGGGCCGTGCTAAGATGGGTTGGCAGGGTCATGGGTCAATCCAATTTGCGCAAATAGGTCCAGGTGGTGACCTTGGCGTTGCGGGCGACGGAAAACGCCTCTGCGTCACCGATATAATCGAACCCGGCGTGGGTCAGCACGCGGGCAGAGGCTGGGTTGTCCTGAAACACGGTCGCGAACAGAGTGCGCGCCGCATGGGGGTTGGCGGCCACGATCCCCTCGACCGCCTCAGAGGCAAGGCCGCTGTTCCAAAAGGCAGGCGCGACCCAATAGCCCACCTCGGATTGTTGCCGGTCCATCCGGTCAAGACTGAGGATGCCCACCAGTTCCGGCAGGCCCGCAGCACTGCCATCCATCGCCCAGACATCCTCGGTGCGTGCGGGGGCATGCGCTTGTTTGATATAGCTTTCTGCCGCGCCGGGTGGCAACGGATGGGGAATAGAGGTGGTGTTTCGCGCAACTTGCCGTTCGCCCACATACAGCGACCAAAGCCCGGCGTCAGACTCGCGCAGCGGGCGCAGTGTCAGCCTCGCGGTCTGGATCTCTGGTTGGTTCAAAGTCTGGTCGATAATCATTTAGGTCCTCCCGCAAATAACACAAAGAGCACGCTTGCCACCGTCAGCGCGGCCAGCGTCCACATCAGATATTTCTCTGCCACCGTCCCCGCAAGCGTGAGGGCGATCCGTTCTCCTCCCCAGGTCCAGATCGGGTGTAGTACAAGCTGTGTCGCCAAAAGGATAGCGGCGATCACTGCTGTCGCCTCTACCGCCGGGGTGCCGGGGGCAACGAAATTCGTAAAGCCTGCCGTGATCATCGCCCAGGCCTTTGGGTTGAGTGGATGCACGATCAGCCCGGCCATGAAACCAGGCACTTGCGCCCCGCCTGCCCCCGGTGTCAGACGCAGATTGGCCACCTTCCACGCCAGCCAGCAGATATAGGCCGCGCTGGCAAATTTCAGCATCACAAACAACCACGGCAGCGCCTGCGCCAGTTCCATGAGGCCAAAACCGATCGGCCAGATGATCAACTGCTTGCCCAGTGCCACGCCCGCCACAAAGGGCAACGCCGCACGCAGGCCAAACCGCGCGCCTGTGGCCAGCAGCGCCATATTCGCAGGGCCGGGCGTGCCGACCTGACTGGCGGCGAAGGCCGCGAATGTTAGAGCCGCGACACTCATTCTGTGGCCTTTTTGGGTTGGGCGTGACCGACGGCCAAGCTGTATCTGACCGTCGTATCAGAATTATTACCCCCACGCCAAAAATAGCGTGAGGGCAACGTGTTATTCGCGCAATCCCTTCTCACTGGGTGTCCGCCAGTTTCGCTTGGGCGCGCGCGGCCTTCTTGGCCTGCAATCGCAGCTTCCAGGGGGCGTCCCTTTCCCAGTCGCCCGCCATGATCGAGCCAAAGGGCTTGATCTCGTCCACCACATCCGCAAGGCCATAGCGCGCCATCTGATCGCGGACTGTTGCCGCCGGTTTATAGGCCGAAGGCAGTTCCGAGATGTCAATGTTCCCAGAGTAAAAGCGGACATCCAGCCCGTCGGTTTCCGCCGCAAAGATCTCTGACTCTGACCGCGCGCCCATAGCCCGCTTGTGGGCGGTCCGCGAAAAGTTGCGACCGGCCCCATGCGGCGCAAACCCGAGGTTGCGTGCGTTGGGTTCAGAGCGGATCAGCAGCACAGGCGCGGCCATGTTCAGCGGCACGATCTGGATGCCAGAACTGTCCGGCAGCATCGCGTTATCAATCGGGGTCGCACCCTTGGCGTGCCAGAACAAATCACCCTGCTTGAACACAAAGTTATGCTCGTTCCAGAACCGTTCCTTGACCGTGGCCGCCGCGAACACCGTCGCCGCCTGATGCAGGCAATTGTGGTTCGCCTTGGTCCATTTCCGGATCAGTTGCAGCGCCTCCCAATAGGCCTCGCCCTCTGGCGTGTCGGACGGTATCCACGCATTTTGCTTGGGCACCCCGATCGACAGCTTTTTGCGCCACGCCTCTGCTGCCCGCATCCCCAGTTTGTACAGCCCCGCCCCCGGCCCGCGAGAGCCGTGGTGGGTGACAAGACAGGTCGTGCCATTGGCCTTGGATATCCCGACAAAGGCAAAATGGTTGCCGTCGCCTTGGGTCCCCAACTGCTCTTGCGCGGCCTGCAAGATCTTCTTGTCGTTGAGAAAACGGTTTTCCCGAAACGCGTCATAAAGATCGGGCGACATGGTGTACCGCTGCCCGTTCGCACGCCCGCCAGGACCGAAATGCGTCGCCTTATGCACCGCATCCAGCACAGTTTTCGGGTCGCTGTCCGCGAATTCCGTTACCATGACCGAACAACAGATATCCGCGGAATGCATCCCCGGATGGATCGCCTTATGTGCCGCCACAACGCCACCCACAGGGATCGTGCCTACGCCCCCCGTCGGACAGGCGTCGGGCATGACAGCCCCGGCTCGCAGCGTTGGCGTCTGCATCAGAACGTCCATCGTCGCGCGCACCTTGGCGACGTTGTCCTCTTTTGCTTCGTCCTCTGCCTCTATGTTGATCTGATAGCCGGGATTATCCTGCAACGTGATGCGCGGGGCCGGCTTGTTCGCCGCCACCCATTGCTCCAGGTCCGGGCCAGTCAGCCCTTGCGCCTTCACATGTGCCAGTGCCGCCCCCAATTCGGGTCCAGGGGGAAATCCGAGATCTATCAAATCCTTGCCAGTGAGTGTCATTGTCCTATTCCATTTTACCTCTGTCTTGGTCTTGCCACCCTTTGCGGGGTCAGCGTTGAAATGCCGATACGTTAACGTGCGAAACGAAAAAGGGACCGGCTGCGAAAGCCGATCCCTAAAATTGGTAACCCTTTGGGGTTCGGCTTATTCAGCGGCCTCCGCTGCTGGGAAAACCGAAATAAAGGTGCGACCTTTCAGGCCTTTGTGGAAGGTCACATGGCCTTCGACGGTCGCAAAGATGGTGTGATCTTTGCCCATGCCAACGCCATTGCCCGGAAACATCTTTGTGCCACGCTGGCGCATGATGATGTTGCCCGGAATAGCGTGCTGGCCGCCATACAGTTTCACGCCAAGACGACGACCTGCGGAATCGCGACCGTTGCGGCTGGAACCACCTGCTTTTTTGTGTGCCATGGGGTGTTACTCCTTTTCAGCGTTGAGCGTCGTCGCTTGCTCAATCCAGTTATCACGTTCGATACGGCCCTTAAAGGACAGCTTGTCGTCCATGTAGGCGATGTCGGCAGGACCCCATGCCATAATCTGATCAAAGTGGAAGACGCCGTTTTCGTGCAGCAGGCCTTCCAGCTTTGGACCAACGCCAGAGATGCGCTTGAGATCGTCAGCGCCACCCTCACGGGCTTCGGTCAGCAGGTTGGCGGGTTTTGTCGCCTCGATCACCGCAGCGTCAGCCGACGCTTCGACGACCGCAGGCGCAGCGTCTTCAGTCGGGGCTGCTTTTTCACGCTTCGCCTTTGGCGCTTTGATCTTGCCATGCTGGGCAGAATCGGCGGGGTTTGCCTTGGGGCGGTTGTTGGACGCAGGCTGCAACGCGGCCAATGCTGCAACGGACAGGGATCCTGTCCCGATTGCCGCTTTGACGCCTGTGGCATCCGCACCGCTGGTCAGAATCTCGGTCACGCGCAGCAGGGTCAGCTTTTGACGGTGGCCCTTTGTGCGCTGCGAGCTGTGCTTGCGGCGACGCTTGACGTAGTGGATCAGCTTTTCGCCTTTGATCTGGTCAATCACTTCGGCCTGAACGCCTGCCCCCTCAACGAGGGGCGTGCCGACCGTGTCACCAACCATCAGAATTTCGTTGAACTGGATCGTTTCACCAGCATTGGCCGCAAGCCGTTCCACACGCAGCACATCGCCGCTGGAAACCTTATACTGCTTGCCGCCAGTCTTCATGACTGCGAACATTCGCGTCTTCCTTTGTCTTCCGCGTCCTGTGGCCCCCTTGCTTGCAAGGTGTTTTGGCATAGTTGCCGCCGCGAACAGCGCGCCCATGGGGCGTCATTACATATAAAACGGAGTCCAGTCACCCGGTCCGAGACGCGGCTTATCGGGGCAAACCCCGATTAAGTCAAGTCCGATTAGATCCAGACCGCATATGATGGACCAGCCCAGCGGGTCACAGTTCCTCGCCTTCAAGGCGCAACGCGGCCGCACTGCCCAAATCGCGGCTGATCGACACGAACAACTCATCAAAAGCGTTGAAAATCGCCTGATTCAGCGCCCGTCCTTCTTGCGTGTTGAAGAAATCCACATAGGCCTGCAGGTCGGCATCACTCAACGGTTGATAGGCCATCGCCAGATAGCCGAACAACCATTCAGACGTCTCTTTGCGAATCTCGGGCTCTTGCCCCCAGACATCCGCCAAAATCTGATCCGTGCTCAATTGCGGGGCAAAACGTGAATTCTGTGCAAGCCCTTCGTAAAAGGCGAAATTCGAATTCATTGCGCCGACCACGTTGTTTTCGATCATATCGCCCGTTCCGATAAAATCACGTAACAATTCGGCCCGTTCGTCGTCTTTGGCCAGCACATCCTTCGCCCGGTCGCGCGCGGCCTGTTCAACGTCCTTGTCCAGCATCGCCTGACGCGCCGAGAGTTCCAGTTGCACGATCCGCTTTCCCCGGTCCGAAAGAAAGAAATTCGTCAGATCCGCCAGATTGGTCGCGGCCAGATCGCTGTCCATCCGGTCACGCACGGTATTTTGCATGCCCTGCAGGTCATAAATGTCCGCAACAGTCGCCGCCCAACGCGCCCCGCCCTGCCCGCTGAACAACTCATCCTCCAGCGATACGCCGTAGGTCATCCCCTCTTGCCGCATGATCTCGATCAGATCCGGCAGCCCGATCGCCCGCACCAAAGTGTCAATCGGCGCTACGCTCTGCGCGAAAACGCCAACAGATGTTACAAGGTAAAAGAGACAGGCCGACAAGGCGCGGATAGTAGACATAGGTTAAAGGTTCCAAACATGAGTACGCGACAACAAAACGGTACCGCGTGCAGCCCGACAAGCCAAGGCAATCCCGATCACATCCGCGAAATCCCGCCTTTTGGTCCTACACCACCGATTATGAACAAACCGTGCAATTCAAGGAGGAGCGAAAAATTATCTTGTGAAATACAAAGCTTTTTGCAAAATCTCTTGCGCGTCGCAAAGCCTTCGCCTAAACGCCCGGTCAGATCCTTCGCGGAGAGATGCCGGAGTGGTCGAACGGGGCGGTCTCGAAAACCGTTGAGCCTTCACGGGTTCCCAGGGTTCGAATCCCTGTCTCTCCGCCACTATTCCCTATTGCATTGATATCGCTTAATATCCTATGTAATAAGGGAATTTTCCCTTGATTTGGGAACCA
>ERZ887830.1202-NODE-1202-length-14976-cov-30.122177_pt1 | contig 14976 bp, 17 predicted proteins | sample MGYA00521101_ERZ887830 | MGnify/ENA primary metagenome ERZ887830 (study PRJEB32303, sample SAMEA104408592) | aquatic metagenome | biome: Marine water; feature: Pelagic; material: water | place: Baltic Sea | collected 2014-06-05T16:38:00 | depth 1,762 m ...
GGCATGACTTGCATGTAGCCCTGGGCGCCAACTCTCGACACAGCAAACTGATCAAAGTGGCTTTCAACTTCAATGAGCGCTAGCACCAATTCGGGAGGCAATTCAGCTGCGAGCGCCTCGCGGTGTAACAGGGTCAAAAACTGCACGCGCTCTTCGGGGTCTTCCATGAAGGGCGTCAAGCGGGCCTGCATATCCAGCAGCCAAACCTCGGCGTCAAATCGATCCTCGAAGCTGGTAGCACTGGCAATGGATTGCTCGAGAAAGGCCTGCATGGCGGCCCTTTCGGTGTCATTGGTGTCAGCTGCAGAGGTGGCTGCACAGCCCCACAGGCATAGAACTAAACCTGCCCTCGCGACACTAAGCACCGCGAATCATGGCGATGATGGCATTGGCAGCTTCTGAGACTGGAATCAATTGTTTTTGATCGCTGGTGCGCGCCTGCAGTTCGATATTGCCCTCTGCCAGAGATCTATCGCCCAAGGTGACACGGACGGGTATGCCAATGAGCTCCATTTGAGCGAATTTAACGCCCGGTCGCTCTTTACGATCATCCATGAAAACTTCCACACCCTTGCCAATAAGCTGTTCGTAGAGTGTCTCAGTCGCTGCTGCCACCGCTTCTGACTTGTCCATATTCAGCGGCACTAAAGCCACCTCAAAGGGTGCCATGGCTTCGGGCCAAATAATGCCCTGTGCATCGTGATTTTGCTCAATGGCCGCGGCCACAATCCGGGTTACGCCTATGCCGTAACATCCCATCGCCATGGGCACCGACTTCCCTTCTTCGTTCAGGACGACAGCCTTCATCGCTTCACTGTATTTAGTGCCTAGCTGAAAAATATGCCCCACTTCGATGCCGCGACGAATTTCCAGAGACCCCTGACCACAAGGACTGGCGTCCCCGGCAATGACCTCCCGTAGATCTGCTGTTTCTAGGTGAGGTACATCCCTAGCCCAGTTAACCCCCTTGAGGTGGAAGCCATCCTTGTTCGCGCCGCACACAAAGCTGTTAAGCGCCGCAGCGCTCGCATCAACCACGATGCGCACATCTAGGCCAACCGGGCCTAAGGAGCCAAATCCGGCGCCAGTGACCGCCAAGACCCGGGCTTCATCTGCCATTTCCAGCGGTGAAGCTATGCCGGGAATTTTTTCCGCTTTGAGGCCGTTAAGGCGATGATCGCCACGCAGTACTAAGGCAACGATTTCGCCATCTTCGCCCTTCACGAATAAGGTTTTAACCGTCTCTGCAATGGTGAAACCGGCTTGCTTGACGAGGTCATCAATAGTTTTGACCCCTGGGGTCGCAAATTGTGTCGACTCGCTAATTTCTGTTGTGGAATCTGGTGGTGCCAGCGCAGGTGCCAGCTCGACATTAGCCGCGTAGTCGCTAACGTCTGAAAAGGCGATGGCATCTTCCCCGGAATCTGCGAGCACATGAAATTCATGGGAGTGACTGCCACCTATGGAGCCCGTATCGGCCTCCACCGATCGAAAATTTAAACCAAGCCGGGTAAAAATAGCCGTGTAGGCCTCGTGCATACGCCAATAGGTGGCTTCCAGAGACGTCTGATCGACGTGAAAAGAATAGGCGTCTTTCATGATGAATTCGCGAGACCGCATCACGCCAAAACGGGGTCGAATTTCGTCGCGAAACTTGGTTTGAATTTGAAAGAAATTCAAGGGTAATTGCTTGTAACTTTTAATTTCGTTTCGGCCCAGTGATGTAATGATTTCTTCATGGGTGGGTCCAAGACAAAAATCACGACCGTGTCGATCGTGAAGTCGTGCTAGCTCCGGGCCGTATTGCTCCCAGCGACCCGATTCAAACCAAAGCTCCGCGGGTTGAACCACGGGCATGCTGATTTCCAAGGCGCCGGCACGGCACATTTCTTCCCTGACAACTTGCTCAACACGGCGAACGACCCGCAGCCCTAACGGCATCCAGTTATAAATTCCCGCGGCTACTCGACGTATGAGACCAGCTCGCAGCATAAGCTGATGGCTGATCACCTCAGCGTCGGCGGGTGTTTCTTTCAAGGTGGATAACAAAAACTGGCTGGCACGCATGATAGTGCGACTCCGAAAACAAAGGCCTCAATTGTACGGAGAGACGGCAATGGGCGGAAGCAAACTTGGTGCAACTTTGTGTATTGATAAAAATACTGAAAATACAGGGGTTTTTATGCTTTTATAGAAAAAAACCCCTTGTTTTATAGCATATAGTCGTGTTGAATCTGCAGAACTGCACTTTTAGCCCTGCACTGAAAGGGTTTTAAGTCGGTTACCCAGTCTCCATACCACTACTTAAAAGGTGATAAAGACCCATGGCAACCAAAAAAGCAGCAGCAAAGAAAGCACCCGCAAAGAAAAAAGCAGCAGCTAAAAAGGCACCCGCTAAAAAGCCGGCAGCCAAGGCAGCTCCTGCAAAAGTGAAGGCTATCTCTACCAAGATGACCAAGACCCAGATCGTTGGCACTATCGCGGACAATACGGGTTTGACGAAAAAGCAGGTCTCTGACGTGATGCAGCAAATGGACGCGTTGATTGAAGGAAGTATCAAAAAGCGCGGTGCCGGGGAATTCACGATCCCGGGTATGATGAAGATCACGACAGTACGCAAGCCAGCCGTTAAAGCACGAAAGGGCATCAACCCTTTTACCGGTGAGGAAACGATGTTCAAGGCCAAGCCCGCTAGTACAGCGGTAAAGATTCGGCCCTTGAAGAAAATGAAAGAATTCGCTAACTCATAGGCTTTTCCTGTCATTCCCTCGGAGCTACGGCTCCGAGGGAATTTCTAAATGACAGTCAACTGTAACCTGAGCTTTGCTCGCGCTAATGAAACTGATGGGCTATAGACTTTGTAAGCTTGAAAACGGAAGGTCAATACCGCGACTACTCAAGGTTTAAGCCAACTCTGGTTTAAACACCTCGCCTTTTCCGGTACCCTGCGCACCCTCAGAAGTTTCTTATTTTCACTCTATTTGCCCGGAACGATTTAGCTGTTCCTGCTGGGAGACACCAACGTGCCGATTTATGATTACCGGTGCAGTAACTGCTCACATGAGCTCGAAGCCTTACAGAAGCTGTCAGCTGCGCCCCTGACAACCTGCCCCGAGTGTGGTCAGGAAACGCTGCGCAAGCAAGTCAGTGCGCCTGCTTTTAGATTGGCGGGTAGCGGTTGGTATGAGACCGATTTTAAGACTGGAAATCAGAAAAACCTTGCGGGTGATGGTAAAGAGAAAAGCAGTTCCGCTGAGAAGTCAGATTCCGGAAAAAGTGAGGGTGGTGCTAAGGCGAGCTCTGAGGGTTCCTCTGGGTCGTCTGGCGATGGGAAAAAACCTTCCGGTCAGGCAAGTAATACGACCACAAAGTAACGGACGATCGAATCCCTGCAAGGACATGGTGAAAATAGTATGCGAACACATTACTGCGGTTTGGTCAGTGAATCGGATATCGATAACACAGTAACGCTATACGGGTGGGTGGATCGCCGCCGTGATCATGGTGGGGTTATTTTCTTGGACATGCGCGATCGAGAGGGCATTGTTCAGGTGGTTTTCGACCCTGATACCGAGGCTGCCTTTGCCTTAGCTGACCGAGTGCGCAGTGAATACGTATTGAAAATTACAGGTCGTGTCCGGGCTCGTGGCGAAGGCACAGTAAATCCTGCGATGGCAACAGGGTCAGTAGAGGTGCTGGGTAAAGAGATCGATGTATTAAGCGAGTCAGCAACGCCGCCTTTTCCTCTCGATGCACATCATTCCGTTGGCGAGGATGTCCGGCTCAAATTCCGTTACATGGATCTGCGCCGCCCGGAAATGCAAAATAATTTGATGTTTCGTGCTCGGTTGACGTCCTCGATCCGACAGTACTTAGATGGGCACGGTTTTCTCGATATCGAAACACCTATCCTGACTCGGGCTACACCGGAAGGTGCCCGGGACTATTTAGTGCCAAGTCGCACCCACGAGGGTGATTTTTTTGCCCTGCCGCAGTCTCCTCAACTGTTTAAGCAGTTGCTGATGGTGTCCGGCTTTGATCGGTATTATCAAATAGCCCGCTGCTTCAGAGATGAGGATTTACGTGCCGATCGCCAGCCCGAGTTCACCCAGATTGATTTAGAAACATCATTTTTGGATGAACCAGAGATTATGTCTCTGACCGAGGGCTTGGTGAGATCGGTTTTCACGGAACATCTCAACGTGGATCTCGGTGACTTTCCGCATATGACCTGGCATGAAGCCATGGAACGTTATGGTTCAGACAAGCCAGATCTGCGCATTAAGTTAGAGCTTGTTTCCATTGACGACTTGATGGCAGGGGTGGAGTTCAAAGTATTCAGTGGTCCCGCTAACGATGCATCAGGACGTGTTGCCGCATTGAAGGTTGATGGTGGCGCTAAGTTGTCGCGCAAAGAGATCGATGACTATACCCGTCACGTCAGCGTGTATGGCGCTAGGGGATTGGCTTGGATTAAGGTCAATGAGTTGGCTAAGGGTCTTGAGGGTTTGCAGTCGCCCATTCTGAAATTTATGCCTGAAGATGTTGTTCATCAACTCATGGCACGGCTTGAGGCCAAAGATGGCGATATCATTTTCTTCGGCGCCGACAAGCGCAGCATTGTCAATGAATCTTTAGGGGCTCTACGCCTGAAAGTGGCCGAAGATTTGGGTCTTGTTGAGGCGGGTTGGGCTCCCTTATGGGTTGTTGACTTCCCCATGTTTGAAGCCGATGGCAAGGGTGGACTAACACCGCTGCATCACCCGTTTACGGCTCCCGCATGTGATGAGGCCGCGTTGAGGGACAATCCATCCGAGGCTCTATCACGTGCCTACGACATGGTGCTCAATGGATCCGAGCTTGGTGGTGGCTCAATTCGAATACACCGTCCAGATATGCAGCAGGCCGTTTTTGATGTTTTGGGTATCGATCCCGATGAAGCGGCTGAGAAGTTCGGCTTCCTCCTCACCGCTTTGCAGTACGGCGCACCGCCTCATGGGGGTCTCGCATTTGGTCTAGATCGATTGGTGACGCTAATGGTGGGTGGGCAATCGATCCGAGATGTCATCGCATTCCCTAAAACTCAAACAGCATCCTGTGTGATGACTGAGGCACCAGGGCGGGTCAGTGACGCCCAGCTTCGAGAGCTGAGTATTAAATTGCGCGGTAAGAACGCGGTTAAAAACGATTAAAACGTTAAAGCAACGGTTTCTGTGACGTTGGGCTTGGTTTCAGTCAGAATGCAGTCAGCGACAAGGGAGTTGCCATGGCCACGATTCTGGGCATTGACCCCGGCTCGAGAAAAACCGGGTTTGGCGTCATAAAAACCGAGGGCAAAACCGCTGTTTACGTGACTAGCGGTATTATTCGACTACCCGTGGATCAACCCATAGGGCCGCGGCTGGGTGTGCTATTTTCTTCACTGATCAGCATTATTGATGAATTCCACCCTGATCAGTTGGCAATTGAACAGGTGTTTTTGGCGCGAAACCCCGATGCAGCACTAAAACTTGGGCACGCTCGTGGCGCTGCGATGGCAGCTTGTGTGCACAAAGGCATGGACGTGCACGAATATGCCGCCCGTCAAATTAAGTTGGCCGTCGTTGGCACCGGAGCCGCCAGTAAAGAGCAGGTACAACATATGGTGAAAATATTGCTGAAATTACCGGCTGCACCTAAGGAAGATGCGGCGGATGGACTGGCCGCAGCGCTGTGCCATTTGCATTCGAGTCAATCTTTACAACACATTCCTGCCACGGCACGTAGCCGTGGTCGGTCTCGCTGAGAGCGGCTGATGATTGGTTTTTTACGCGGGCGTTTGGTCTTAAAGCGGCCGCCTGAACTGCTTCTAGACGTAGGCGGAATCGGTTATGAGGTGCAAGTTCCGATGACGACGCTGTTTGATCTTCCCGAGGTGGGGGAGGAAGTAACGCTGCTGACTCACTTTGTCGTGAGAGAAGATGCTCAGTTATTGTATGGGTTCAGAGAAGAGGCTGATCGGCGTCTGTTTCGTGATTTAATTAAGGTGAGTGGGGTGGGGCCCAAGCTTGCGCTGGCCCTGTTGTCGGGTCTCGATGCCCGGGCCTTCGCCCAATGCTTGCAACGTGATGATGTAGCGACATTGGTGGCGTTACCCGGTGTCGGACGAAAAACCGCTGAGCGACTACTGGTGGAAATGCGCGATAAGGCGGGGAAATGGCTAGAAGAGTTGTCGCCCTCAATACCTGGAGCTCAGGGCAAATTGGCTTCGGCAGCGGCAACGACTGACAATCGTACCGAGGCTGAGCAGGCGCTGGTGGCTCTGGGCTACAAACTGCCCGAGGCGTCTAGGCTGGTGGCCGCGGTCGATGACGATACGGTTGAAACTAGTGAAGAGCTTATTCGTCGGGCCTTGAAGGCGTCAGCGCCGAAGGCAAATCGATGACTATCGAGACGGACCGGTTGATCGCTCCAGAGCAGGGCGCTCGCGTTGATGAGCAGCTGGATCGAGCCATTAGGCCTAAATCCCTTGAGGATTATCTAGGTCAGCGCGTGGTGTGCGAACAGATGGAGATTTTTCTGGCTGCCGCAAAACAAAGAGGCGAACCTCTCGACCACACGCTCATTTTTGGCCCCCCTGGGCTGGGCAAAACAACCCTTGCCAGCATTATTGCTCACGAGATGGGTGTGGCCTTAAAAACGACCAGTGGCCCGGTCCTTGAAAAGGCGGGAGATATTGCCGCGCTAATGACCAACCTCGAACCGGGGGACGTCTTGTTTATCGATGAGATTCATCGGTTGAGCCCTTACGTTGAAGAGATACTTTATCCGGCTATGGAAGACTATCAGCTGGATATTATGATTGGAGAAGGGCCCGCTGCTCGGTCCATCAAGCTCGACCTTCCGCCTTTTACTTTGGTGGGCGCGACAACCCGCGCTGGTCTTTTAACGTCGCCCCTTCGGGATCGATTTGGCATCGTACAGCGTCTTGAGTTTTATGAAGTCGACGATTTGGCAAAAATTGTCGCCCGCTCGGCTAAATTACTAGAGATTCCGGTCGATGATGCGGGCGCCCGGGAGATGGCGCGACGCGCTAGGGGTACCCCTCGCATTGCCAATCGACTGCTACGCCGGGTTCGCGATTATGCCGAGGTTAAGTCAGACGGCAGTGTTACGGAGTCAGTTGCCCAGCAGGCTTTGGACATGCTCAATGTTGATCAACTTGGCCTCGATCATTTAGATCGTCGTCTTCTGCTTATGCTCATAGAGAAGTTCGAAGGCGGCCCTGTGGGTGTCGACAGCCTAGCTGCTGCTTTGTCAGAGGAACGTGGCACCTTGGAAGATGTGCTTGAGCCCTACCTGATTCAGCAGGGCTATCTGTTGCGCACGCCCCGTGGTCGTATGGTGACGCAAGCCGCGTATCGGCATTTTGGGATGCCAATGCCCAAAACAGATCAAAGCAATACTCTCTCCCTAGACTTGGATGCCGATCAGTGACATTGCCTCAGTCTGGGGAATTTTCACTGCCAGTGCGGGTCTATATAGAAGATACCGACGCCGGAGGCATTGTTTATTACGTTAACTATCTGAAGTATTTTGAGCGTGCCCGAACGGAATTTATGCGATCGCTAGGCTATGAAAAGCCGGCATTCCCGGGTGAGAACCTTATGTTTGTTGTCTCGGAAGCGAATGTTAGTTATCGGAGCCCTGCGCGACTTGACGAGTCTATTCAAGTAACAGCACGTATTTCGGCAATGGGTGCTGCGACGCTGACTTTTCACCAAACCGTAATGCGGGGTGCAACATGTCTGGTAGAGGGACAGGTCACTTTAGCGCTAGTAAGCAGCGAGCAAGGTCGCCCACGCCGCCTTCCCGCCAACATGCGCCAGAAAATTACAGATTTATCGTATTGCGAGAATTCAGGAGGTTCATGTGAGTGAAGAGTTAGGCATTCTGGAGCTGATTATCGGCGCTAGTGGGACCGTGCAGGTGGTCATGCTGATTCTTTTATTGGCGTCAGTCTCGTCATGGTATTTGATTGTTCAACGGGTCATGCTGTACCGGCGAATGTCTGACGAACTGGTAGGGTTTGAGGCGCATTTTTGGTCGGGTGTCGATCTCGCGCAAATCTATCGCGAAGGTAATGATGCTTTGGCAGATGGTGCCACGCCGATAGGTGTGGAGAGTATCTTTCGAGCGGGCTTTAAGGAGTTTTCGCGGCTGTCTCAGCAGTCAGATATAGAAGCTGACGCCGTGCTTGAGGGAGCACGTCGTGCGATGCGTGTTGCCACCTTAAGAGAAAGCGACCGCCTGGAGTCGAATTTGCCGTTTCTGGCATCCGTTGGCTCCACCAGTCCCTACATCGGTTTGTTTGGTACGGTTTGGGGAATCATGCATTCGTTTCGCGGCCTTGCCAATGCAACTCAAGCGACTTTGGCAACGGTGGCCCCCGGTATTTCCGAAGCGCTCATTGCGACCGCTATGGGGTTGTTTGCCGCAATACCGGCCGTATTGGCTTACAACCGTTTTGCGGCTCGCTCCGACAGCTTGATTAATCGCTACGATACGTTTGTCGACGAATTTTCTGGGATTCTTCAACGTCAGACCTACACCCAGCGTGCACGGCGCAGCGCGGGTTAGCGCCATGCGAAAACGTCGAGCGGTGGCCGAAATCAATGTTGTTCCCTACATCGATGTGATGCTCGTGCTGCTTATCATTTTTATGGTGACTGCGCCTATGCTCATGCAGGGGGTGCAAGTTGATCTTCCCGATGCCGCATCTGAGCCGGTTAAAAATCAGGATAGTGAGCCTCTCATTGTTTCGGTCGATAAAGCCGGGCAACTGTTTATAAATTTGGGTCGAAATGACAAGCAGGCCCTTGAGTTGGTAACCGTGCAGCAGCGTGTTTCCGCGGTACTACGCCGCGATCCCGACAAACCGGTATTGGTTTGGGGTGATACCGCCGTACCCTACGGCCGGGTGGTTGAAGTGATGTCGGCTTTGCAGGCCTCAGGCGCGTCCTCGGTTGGGCTGGTTACCGAGGACCCCATGGTCCCGTGAGTAACCTCTCGGATCGCGTCACTTGGTTTGGAACGCCTGTTCTGCTGACACTGGCCATTCACCTCGTGGTTGCGGGCTTGCTGATGGTGCGCTGGGCAAGTCCTGTAACGATTGAGGCGCGCACATCGACACCCGTGGCTATTAAGGCAACTTTGGTTTCAGCCGATACCTTAAAGCCCAAGCCCAAGCCCAAGCCCAAGCCCAAGCCCAAGCCCAAGCCCAAGCCCAAACCTGCTACCGCACCGGCCCCGGAACCGGTGGTTCCTGAACCCATTATTGAACCTGAAACTCCCAAAGAGGTACCTAAACCCGAGCGCACACAAGAGCAATTGAGTCAGGAAACTCTTAATGATATTGAGTCAGTCTTGGCTTCCGAACAGCTGACCCAAAAAGGCAGCGTGGGGTCTGTGAGTGATCAAGTAGCAGCGGTCATTAAACAGGCAGTGATTGGTCGCTGGACTCGCCCCCCGTCGGCCCGTAACAATATGGTCGCTATTCTTGAGATAGCGCTAGTGCCAACCGGCGATGTTGTGGGGGTGACGGTGCTGGAGTCGAGCGGTAATCTTGCCTTTGATAGCAGCGCGGTGAATGCGGTAGAAAAAGTGGGGCGCTTTTCCGAGGTAAAATCGTTGGAACGTGCTGTATTCGAACGTGATTTTCGTCGTTTCCAATTAATTTTCCGTCCAGAAGACCTGAGGTACTGATGTTCTACTTATTACGAGTTGCTGTTTTTACGCTGTGTGCAGTGACATTACCTGCGTTAGCCCAGCTCCAAATAGAGATCACCCGCGGTGTCGACAATCCAACGCCAATTGCTGTGGTGCCCTTTGGCTGGTCAGGGCCCGGCGCCTCTCCAGAAGATGTCGCCCGTATTATCGATTCAGATCTCGCTCGCAGCGGCCAGTTTTCCCCCGTGAGTCGACGAGACATGCTCAGTTATCCCACCCGCGGGTCAGACCTCTATTTTCGCGATTGGCGTGCAATTAACAGCGACTATGTCTTGATTGGGCGCTATGAATTGGCGGCGGCAGGTAATTTAAAGCTGAGCTGGCAGCTGTTTGACAGCACTCGAGAACAGTCTGTTGAGGAGGGGGTGGTCACAGGAAAAGCCTCGGAAGTAAGAATGTTGGCGCACAAAATAGCCGACGAGGTATACGAAACGCTTACGGGTATACCGGGCGCATTTGCGACACGTTTACTCTATGTCTCGGTAACGCGTAATCCCTCGGGGAAGGACTTTTACCGACTGACGCTCGCCGACTCAGATGGCGCCAGACCCATTGTGCTTTTGGAGAGTCGAGAACCTATTCTTGGGCCTTCGTGGTCACCGGATGGCCAAGAGGTCGCTTACGTTTCCTTTGAGACATCGCGCCCCGCTATTTACCGACAAAACTTGCGAACCGGTGCTCGGGAGCAGCTGACAAATTATAAGGGCCTCAATAACTCCCCAGTTTTCTCCCCCGACGGCAATTCTATGGCGATGGTGCTGAGTAAGGATGGCAGCCCAGATATTTATTTGATGAATCTTGCATCTAAGCGTCTTACCCGCCTCACCAAGCATTACGCCATTGACACAGAGCCAACGTGGATGCCTGACGGGCAGTCTCTTTTGTTTACCTCTGATCGCGGTGGGCGACCTCAAATTTATCGCTATGACCTGAAAAGTGGGAACACCACACGGGTAACCTTCGAGGGGCGCTACAACGCGAGGGCGCGGGTTGCTCAGGATGGCCGTAACGTGGCGTTAGTTCATCAGCAGGATGGCGCCTATCACATTGCGGTTCACGACCTGGTGACCGAGCGATTGACCGTGTTAACGACAACGAGCTTGGATGAGAGCCCAACAATCGCACCCAATGGTTCGATTGTTCTTTACGCAACTAAGCGAAATGGGCAAAGTATTTTGGGTGCTGTGGCCGTTGATGGTGGTGTTAGTTTTAATCTGCCCGCCCGAGAGGGTGAGGTTCAGGAGCCGGCTTGGTCGCCGTATCTGCCTTGAATTGGTGAACAATCTCAAAATAACGGTCCTCAAGGCGTAAATTTTGGCGTTTTGAAACTCGAATTGACATAAAATTTGGCAATGAACCAGCAATTTGCTGAAGGATGCGATACATTAACGGTTGCGGTTTATCCAACCAATTTTTAAACAGGACGGACTCATGAAAGCATTTCCAGTAGCCGGTAAATTTGCCAGTATCCTTTTCGGTTCCTTATTATTAGTCGCTTGTTCAGGCAGCGAGACAAACGATAGCGCAGCAGCTGAGGCCGCGGCGGCTGAAGCTGCCGCAGCAGAACAAGCTGCTGCCGAAGGCGCAGCTAAAGAGGCACAGGCGCAAGCTGAAGCTGCTGCAGCTGCAGAGCAACAGCAGTTGCAAGATGCGGCGATGTCGGCCGGTACAGTCTTCTACTTCGATTTTGACAGCTCTTCTTTGACCGATGCGGGCCGGATGGCGGTTGATGCGCATATCGCAGTGTTGCTAACAAACGACGATAGTGTGCGCCTTGAAGGCCATACAGATGAGCGTGGTACCCGCGAGTACAATTTGGCGCTGGGTGAGCGCAGAGCTAATGCCGTTCGCGATTACATGGTTGCCAATGGCGTGCCTAGCTACCGAATCGAAGGCATTAGTTACGGCGAAGAAAATCCAGTGGCGTTTGGTTCTAGTGAAGCGAACTGGTCACAAAATCGCCGTGTCGAGCTCAAATAAGGCCAGCCTCCATTGAAAAATAGTCAGTCCAAGCCGGTTGTCATAGCCGGCTTTTTTGTTTTAGTGCCGATTCTTATGGCGGTTACCGGGGTTTCAGCTCAGGATTATATTGATGTTGAGGCCGAGCGAGAAAATGCCGCTGCTTCTCGCAGTATGGGTGCGACGACCGCAGTAACGCCAGTCGCGCAGCCCTCAGTGCAGCCCTCAGTGCAAGGTGGCGTAAAACCCTACTCGGGTTTCACAACGACAGCGGTCCCTGTTGAGGCCAACTTAAGCCCTGAAAACGCCTCGGCTAATGCGGGGGAGCTGGTGATTCAACTGCAGCAGTTGCAGGAGGAGGTGCGCCGCCTAAACGGTGTCGTTGAGGAACAGACTGCTCAAATCAGGCGCCTCAAGGAGCAAAGCTTAGAGCGGTACATCGATCTTGATCGACGGCTTGCTGAGCTGGCTAACGCTAGGGCCCCTGACATAACTTCTGGAGATACTGCCGGTCTGACCTTTGGCGGGGGGGCACCAACGAATACGCCAAACACCATGACGGACATACCCATGAGGCCTGTGACGGCGCCTGCAGTGGCTGATCCCGCAGAGGAGTCGGCTTATCAAGCGGCTTATGATTATGTGAAATCACGTAATTTTGCCGCGGCTGTTGAGGCTTTTCAGGAGTTCTTGGGTCGTTATCCTCTCGGTGCTTACGCGCCTAATGCACACTACTGGCTGGGAGAGCTCTATCTCGTAGTCGAGCCACCTGAGCCAGAACTTGCGAGACAGAACTTCAAGCTGTTACTCGATCAGTATCCTGAGAATGCGAAGGTCCCGGACGCACTTTACAAACTGGGTAAGGTACATTTCCTGAAGGGTAATCGGGAGCGTTCCCGCGAGTATCTAGACCAAGTGATTCGGCAATACTCTGGTCATCCCGCGGCACAGCTATCTCGAGATTTTTTGGACGAGAATTTTTAAGCGCTCAGTATGACGGCCTCGTTGGATCCAACACTTCGCATCACGGAGATTTTTCACTCCTTGCAAGGGGAAGCCCGCAGCGTAGGGCTGCCTACTGTATTTGTGCGGTTGACCGGATGTCCATTGAGATGTGTCTGGTGTGACACCGAGTATGCCTTTTCTGGCGGAGAAATTTTATCGCTGGACCAGATCCTCACGCAGATTGAGAGCTTTGGCTGCTTGCGTGTGTGCGTGACGGGAGGCGAGCCCTTGGCACAGCCTGAATGTCTGGTGCTGCTGAACCGGTTGTGTGAAGAAGGGTACGAGGTATCGCTGGAGACTAGCGGCGCATTGCCGATAGCCGATGTTGATAAACGCGTGAGCAGGGTTATGGACCTCAAGGCCCCAGATTCAGGCGAGTCCCATAGAAACCTCTGGGACAACATCGCTGAGTTGACCCTTCATGATCAGGTAAAGTTTGTGATCAGTAGTCGCCGGGACTATGACTGGGCCTGTTTTAAATTGGATGAGCTGAGGTTATCAGACCGGGTGGGAGATGTTTTGTTTTCCCCCACTCATGGAATACTGGCCCCCCAAGAGCTAGCGCAGTGGCTCCTGCACGACCGGGTTCCCGCACGATTTCAGCTGCAGTTGCACAAGTTGCTCTGGAACGATGCCCCGGGCCATTGAGGGATGTAAGCTGATGAAAGCGGTAGTACTAACTTCGGGCGGTTTGGACTCGGCCACCGTGCTGGCTATGGCCCATGATGCAGGGCGGCAGTGCTACGCCTTGAGTTTCGACTACGGCCAACGCCATCGCGCTGAGTTGATCGCAGCGGCCCGAGTGGCGGCGAGCGTTGAGGGTACGGTTCATAAAACCGTGAGTCTCGATCTCAGGGGTATTGGTGGATCTGCACTCACTGACGACACGATTGATGTGCCCGTTGAGCCCACAGAGGGTATACCCGTCACCTATGTTCCAGCGCGCAATACGGTGTTTTTATCCATTGCCCTAGGCTGGGCAGAGGTTATTGGTGCCTCGGAGATTTATATAGGGGTCAACGCGGTCGATTATTCGGGTTACCCCGATTGCCGGCCCGCATTTATTGAGGCCTTCGGTGCTTTAACGGCCGTTGCTACTAAGGCGGGTGTCGAGGGAGACCCGATCAAGATTTGCACACCGATCATTGATATGACCAAAGCGGAAATCATTACTCGTGGCCTAGCGCTGGGCGTCGACTATGGGCAGACGGTGTCCTGTTACCAGGCTACTGAGGCGGGTATGGCTTGCGGTCGCTGTGACAGCTGTAGGCTTAGGGCACAGGGCTTTTTGGATGCCGGTGTTAACGACCCTACCCGATACCTGTGAGGCCAGTTTACAGGCGGTTTTTTGGGCCTTGTGACGGTTAGAGTTCGGTAGTTGTGCCCTACTGCGGGCTGCTTCAGTCGTCGAAAGGCTCGAAAAGAAACCGGTCGTCAGCAAAACTCTTAAACTCCAGTGCGTAGTCGTTGGGATCTCTAAAAAACAGTGTCCGCTGTTCGCCGGGCGTATTTTCGAAGCGAATGTCAGGCTCTAAGATCCAGTTAACCTTGCCCCTGAGACGGGCTGCGAGGGCCTCCCAGCTTGAAGGTGTGAGGACGATGCCGAAATGCGGTACGGGAATAGCGTGTCGATCTACAGGGTTATGCCGCTCTGGAAGGGTTTCACCGCCACAGTCATGAAAAACCAGTTGGTGTCCGTATAAATTTAGGTCAATCCAAGTTTCACTGGTTCGGCCTAGGCTGCACCCTAAAACGTCGCAATAGAAGGCCTGAGTACTGGCCAAGTCTTTGCAGGGAAGGGCAAGGTGAAAGGGTCGTATTGGCTGAGATGTCATAGTTAGCTTGCACTTTTTTTGAGAATAAGTACGATACGCACCTCGCAGTGATAGCGCATTCTTTTTGGGTCGTTAGCTCAGTCGGTAGAGCAGTTGGCTTTTAACCAATTGGTCGCTGGTTCGAACCCAGCACGACCCACCATTTTATCCCAAGTCGCACTCAGCTAGCCATGATTTGGCTAGGTGAGTGCTGTCTGCAAAGCTGCCTTGCCACGGTTCATAGCGTCAAATGAGGGCTTTTTTGCCCCCTAATTTGAATTGCTCAGGTTGGAGTTCTCCGTTAACGGTAGAGCAGGGCCATTGGAGCAGCGGGTTTGCAATTAGGTTATAGCTGATCGATGTAGGCGGCGACCTGTTTCATTGACCCACCAATGGCCGGTACAACCTCATCAATAGTCTGCCAATCATC
>ERZ887830.1206-NODE-1206-length-14948-cov-36.680588_pt1 | contig 14948 bp, 15 predicted proteins | sample MGYA00521101_ERZ887830 | MGnify/ENA primary metagenome ERZ887830 (study PRJEB32303, sample SAMEA104408592) | aquatic metagenome | biome: Marine water; feature: Pelagic; material: water | place: Baltic Sea | collected 2014-06-05T16:38:00 | depth 1,762 m ...
CTTGTTCTTTTACCGGAGCGTTAACATCTTCTTCCTGTTCTTCGTCGCTGAAATCTGAAACCCTACTATTATTATCTGTTTCTTCGCCATCCTTTTGAATGGGTGGTGGAGGAGGTAAAAGAACACTTTTATTTTCTGCGTCTTCTTCTTGTTCTTTTACCGGAGCGTTAACATCTTCTTCCTGTTCTTCGTCGCTGAAATCAGAAACCCTACTATTATTATCTGTTTCTTTACCATCTCTTTCTTCTGCTCCATCGTCACTAAAATCTGATACCATGTTTACATCAGAAGCCTCGCCCGACGGCCGAGTTTCTCCTTTAACTTGTGGCGGCGAAGTAGGCAATGAAAGAGATAAATTATCGCCTTCATTTTTGTCATTATTGCTTTGTTTTGTTTCTTCTTGACTTGTATTATAGTTTGAAGAATTGCTATTTTGCATCAAATCTATTAACATTGATTCAATGACTTTTTTCTTATTATCAAGTTTTGTAGTATTTTCCTGATAAATCTGCAATTTTTCGGATTTTTTGTCATCTACAACAATATCTTGTATTACATTTTTTTTAGAAACTATTCCAAAATATTTATTGATAGTTTCCGGATCAATTGTTTTAGAAGAAATTGTTATCATATTTGATACAAATAACAATATTGAATTAATATAATCAAATCTATTAACAAGATTTATTTGAATTGAAATATTGCGGTCGTCATTAAATATTATATCAAACCCGGGATTGTCTAAATATTTCTTAAACACCACCTTTTCACCGTCTTGTCTTAAATGGTCTGATTCGCGATGAAGATTTAAAAATGCTGTGATGTATTCTTGAGATTTTTCTTTTTCGTTGTTAAAAAATGTTTCCGCACAATAATCAATAATAAAATTAAAATCTATATTTTTTTTCAACATATTGGTTATAGTTGCATCAATATCTGTCAATTTATTGTAGTTAGAAACGCGTTTATAGTTGAATTTATTTTCTCCTATAGATTTTGTTAAAATTCCAGGAAAATATTTTGGTTCAAGTTTTTCCTTTTTTTGTTTAATTTTTACAGAGTATTGGATTTCCATAATATCAATGTTATCATTTTTTATATCATTAAATGTGTTGTAGACTAGCGACGTAGGGTCAAAATACTTTATGAATAATGAAATGATTTTATTCAAAATATTACCACAATATTTTGTCAAAGAATCAATTTCTTGTGAATCATAATCAACCTTTTCAAAACAACAATAAATTTCGCCATCACTATTTACATCAAATATGGTTGTCTTATTTTTACTATCAATTAAAATTAGAGATACTGATTTGTCTTTTTTTATACTGTCTCTGTATTTTTTTATTTGTTTCAATGTGAAATATGGTTTTTTATTCCCAAACTTGTCTTTATTAGGACAATACAACCTGTATATATTTTCTAATGACCGGCCCGGATTAAATTTAGCAAGCGGCATTGAATTATTGCACTGAAGTTTTTTAAAAAATATTTCAAGTGGAAATATGATTTCATTTCTTGGTTTATAATTAAACTCAATTTTTGTAATTCTTGAGTTTTCTTTGATTTTTTCAAAAGTATCTTTTGAAAAATCTTCAAAAAATAAAAAATGATTATCGACAATATTATTATAATACGTATACTTTTCTAACATATCTCCATTAAATTTCTCTATGTTATCCTGTGTAAATGACTCTTTGGAATGCAATGATTTAAAGTATACGTTCATAGTATCTTCTAACGATAGTGTCGGATTCTTTTGAATATAATCAAAGTACTCGTTAATATGAATGCAATAAATCACATTATCTTTTATTTTACCACATTCAAACAATAATGATGAATTTTTTTCTGAAATATTCAAATATGAATAATTATAATTATTTTCTAACGGATTTACGACAAAATCGTGTGTTTTTATTTTTGTTTCTAAACCAATTGGTATATTTAAAAAAGTATTAATTGTTTCTCCCATTATCTCATTTATTTCTTCAATTATATATTCTGATTTTTCATCAATACCGATATCTGCAATGTTAATATCAATATTTTTCAATAATATCATCAATGATGTATAAGAAATATATCCATTACTCTTTTTATTGTGATTCAATAAATCGCGAACCCGTATTTCTAAATTTATTTTAGCAAAAAAATAATAATTTTCAATATTATTATCATCAAATAAAGAAACCAATTTATATTTAACATTTTCTAATGTATCGTCATTATAAATATTTAATTGCTTATTTTCTAATTGTACGCTTTGTAATTCTAAAAATTTTTTTTCTTCATCTGAAATATATGATAAATCGTCCTTATCATATTTTGAATAATAAAATGCCTTTGACAATTCGTTCTCGCTATTAAGAAAATATAATTTAAAGGGTTCGTAATTCATTTATATATACAATATAAGATTAATTATGAACGAAACTTTAAATATTATTGCATGTTGTGACAATAAAATGGGCATTGGGATTGATAACAAATTACCTTGGAACATATCAAGCGAAATGAAATTATTTAAAGAGAAGACCATTGGAGAGGGGGATAATTGTGTTATCATGGGTAAAAATACATACTTAAGTATACCAGAAAAATATCGCCCCTTATCTAAACGCCATAATTGCGTTGTATCAAGTACGTATAAAAGTACTAATAATGATGTTAATTTTCATATTTTAAAAAATCTAGATTCGGAATTAATCCCATTTTTAAAAAATACAAATTATGATACTTATTGGATTATAGGCGGTTCTAGTATATATTATGAAGTCATGAATAATTATTTATATTTAATAAATGAAATTCATATTTCTGTAATAGACGACGATTATAAATGTAATAAATTCTTCCCTATTATTGATAATTCCTTTTTCATTTTGAAATACAAAAATAAAAATGAAAAAGACAAATATACCCACTATATTTATAAAAATAATATGAAATGTTAAATTTTAATGATCAAAATACGGATTATCTTTAATATTCATACCGCAATAATTTGTTTGGTTTTTTTTGTAATCAACCGGTTTATAAACTCCAATCTTCTCAGACTCTTGTAATATAAATTTAAAGTTGTCCCAAAACTCTTGTGTATGTCCTATTGATTTTGTAGCTAAATGAGAAAGTTCGTGAAGCGCAACAAACATAAGTGTGTTTTGATCTATAATATTGTCTAAATCTTTCTTATCTTCTCCTAAACAAAATGCTATTTTTTCGCCCTTGTTTTCACTATAGGCGGTATATTCGCTTGTAGGCAATATTTCTTTTATTTTTAGGGGATTATAATTTTTATACAATAGCTCAACATTTCCTTTTTCAGGATAAGTATCATACAGATGTTTTACCAATTTACTCATATTTTGTGTAGTATTTGCTAATAAATTACTCGCCTTTTTTAAGTTTTTTCTTTCGCGAACACAATATTTTTTTCCATCAACATCAGATACGATACATGTTAATTGAAAGATATCACTGTCATAATAAATCTTTATAGATATAAATATCGTCATAAAGACAAGTACATAACAAATCAATCCTTCATTCATTATTATTATTATTTAAATAGAAATAAAATTTATTTAAATAATAAATACTCTACAACCCAATATTAATCATAATACTTACTCAAGCATCCCGCCAATTTCTAAAGCCTTTCTTGTTGTGTCGGCATCAATTGTTGACTCATTCCAAGGACCAGTGTTTACTTTTTGGATAACCGGTTCTGAGCGAACTTGGAGATTCGCGTTTCTAAGCGACGAACCAACTGTATTGGTGCCAAAATTATGACCGGCAGTTAAAAACGAAACCTTCTCTAAACCTTTACTAGGAACAATATTGGACCATTCTGAATCAGACGGCAACAACTCTTTCGGATTCATAACCGGTTCATTATTACATGAACCAACTTTTGGTTTATTGCTTTCTAAACCGGATACATTAAGATAATCGTTCGATTCTTGAGAACTTGCTCCTACAACACCGGAATTTTTAGCCGCCGCTTTTACACCCCCGGATGTTTCAATATCCGCGTTAAGTTCCATGGGAGATAGGTTTCTCATACCAAGATTTGAAACATTTTTGTCGTTATTATATTTTAAGAAAAAGGCAACTAATGCAATGACTCCTAAAATAACTAATATATTGAAAGCCTTTTTCTTGTTTTTCCCGAAAAGATTTGTAATTCTCATTATATAAAATATAATATAAAATATTTTTACCAATATTCATTAATTAAGAGAAGTTTCTTCCTCGCTCATTTCACTATTTTCATCTGATGATAAATATTCATCATCGCTGTTGTTAAAAATTTCATCATAATCTACAACATCCATATTTATATTTTTGTCATGACAAATCCGTTCTATTTCCCCTATCTTATTTTCTTTTATTTGACCTAAAATATAATTGTAAATAATCAAATAATCTTCTACATTTATTTTTAATTCAGATTCGTCTAAATCTGATGTATCAAAATTATATTCTTCTAATGTTTCTTCTTCATTTATAGTTGGTTCTATTTCTTCAAGTTCTGCTTTTTCTTCTTCTTCTTCTTTTTCTTCTTGTTCTTTATTTATAGTTGGTTCTATTTCTTCCAAATTAACTTCTTCTTCGTTATTTTGATTTTCAATATTTTCTAAGATATTTTTTTCATTAATGTCTTCTCGTACAACTGGTGTATCCACCGCACACACTTCTTCTAACGATTTAAAACTGTCTAAAACGACTATACAATTCATGACATTATCTTCTATATTCAATTCTATTCTATCAAATAAAAATGTTGGAATAATCAAACAACTTTTTTCATCTTTATTACATTTTTTTAATTCGTCTAAAACTTTCTCAAGAACAACAATTTTCAAATCAATGCAATTTTCGCTTATATTTGGTTTAAGATAATTTTTAAAAAGAGTATCTAACATTTTATCAGTAAATTTTTCTTCAAACCATTGTTCGTGTTCATCCATAAATTTGCCTTTTAAATGTGAGAACATATCGGAAAAACTCCTCAAATCGTCTTTAGATGTAATAGATAAAAGTTGTTCTTGTTCGTCAAGTGAAATATTATATAAGGTATCACTTTTGAATTGTATATTTTCATTATTTTTATTTTTTAATGCGAATAAATACATTTCATCTTTTAATTCAGGCCAATTTATTATAATTTCGTCCAGTTCTGTATTCATATTCTCTTTATGATAACAAATTGTTTAAATAATCAGGTTTTAACTAAAATATATTATTATATCAAAAACTGTAAAAATAATATTATATTGTTAAATTAAACAAACTATGAATTCAAGAACTCAATTAAAATCAAAAATAGAAGAATATATAGTCATGAAAACAAATTATGACAATCTTCTAAAGCATATGGAAGAAATTAGAAATAAAAAAAATAATCTAGAAAACGAAATAACCGGTATGATACAAAACCTTAATATGGAGGGAAAAACTATTATTGTAAATGAAACCAAAATAATTCAAAAACAAATTACAATATCTCAAAATCTAACATTTAAATATATTGAAAATGTTTTAGATAAATACAATTCTGAAAATAAAAGCTCCCATATTAATACAAAAGAACTCTTAAGATATATAAAAAATAATAGGCCTAAATATGTAAAAAATGAAATAAAACTTCATTAACGTCAATATATATTAATTAAAATCAGATTAATATATATATATTATGAAAGTATTGGAAAATTATAAAACTCATTGCGTATTTGACTGCGAACCAAAAAAAAGGGGTGTAAACACATTACATGAAAACATTATTGATTTTGACGCTCATATAGATATTAAATTATCGGGCCATGTTTTTTATGGTAAAAGGAATGCACCGGTTATAAAAAAAATTCTTGAAGATGTTGTTAAAACCTTTAAACACAAAACAGAAAAAAAATTAAAAAAACATAAATCAAAAGAAGTTAAATCAAAAAGAAAATCCGAAAAGAAATAATTTATTCTGTTTCAGTCCACGTATCTTTATTAAATGGGGCAACGATGTATTTATTTTTGAAATTTTGGTCTTTAATCTCATCCTCATTTAATTCTGGGGTATGATTCAATGCATGTGTATAGTCCTCATCCTGTTTACGAGCCTTCGGTTTAACACCATAACAATTTGCACCGAATTTCAATTCTTTATTTTCAAAATAACCACCATTTATTCCCGGTCTTCCACAATCATATTCGTGTCCTGGGATTTGCTTCAATTCATTGTAAAGTGATTTTTGGATTGGGAATAAACCCAATTGATCTTTAGACCATCCATAAGAACACCAATTAGCCCCATTTATATAAGAGTTCTCAATTTCTTCATAATTTGCTAATCTTGCATTATATTTTTCACAAATATCTCTCGCCTCTTCATATGAGAATTCGTTAGACGCTATATGAAATACTTCTTTATTACCATCAACAGAATCATCACATTCTCTTGTGTCAGAATCTTTATCATCTGGTTTATTTGTTTCTGAATTTACAATTAATTCTGATATTTTTGTATTAAATAAATTTTCAATTTTCATTTGAAAATCAACATTATTATCATTATATTTATTTATATTAATATACACAACATAAATCAAGATGATCCACATAATAATTTCTATAACTAACACAATGTAACTAGATCCTACATTATCAGTATTTAAGTTTCCCAAAACATAAAATACAATAATGTAAACACCTACCACAAATATCAAAAGCATTATAAATGAAATGTTTGTTTCTCCAAACAAATTAGATGCTAACGAATCACTAAATTTTGGCATATAAATTTTTTCATCTACTTCAATATCCATTATATATACATATATTTATTATTTTAACCTATAAATCAAGCAATAATTTTTATTTCCAATAACTTTATTTGAAGGGACTTCTTTAATCATAGCATCATTATAATCATACCATTTTTCATTATCATTCTTTATTATACATGTATAATGTCCTCCATAGATGTTTCCCGAATGATTTATAGTTCCAATAAGTTCATATTTTTTTTTTATTGAAATATTATTTTTATCAAAGCTATAATCAGATAAACTTAGTTCATCGTCTATTTCACAGTGAATAATTCTTTGATTTTTTTTAAGATTCATATTCCACCGCTTTAACTGAATAATTAAATATTTTGAAGTGTGAAAAATTTTTGTTTTTTTTATAACATCCTTGTATTTTTCTTCTTTATCGTCATAATATTGATTATCATTCTCCTTATTTAATTCTTCATCTTTAAACGCGTCATTTAAACAGTCTGTCACCGATAAATGATTTAATGGTAAATCTAAAGAATACGTATTTTCATATGTGGTTGTAAGAGTTTTACTAGTTTCTTTATCAATATAATCAACCCTGAAATATAATGTAAATAAATTATCAATATATGAATATTCCTCATGCATTGTATTAAAAAAATTATTGAATTCTGGATATTTTTTTCTTAAAAAAATCTGTTCGTTTGACATTAGATGTTTCATTATTCTTTTATCATTTTTTTTCATTTTTAAAGAGTCGTGAAAAATACCCAATAAGAAAAACAAAAATTCATTTGCATCGTTTTGTTCAAATCCTGCAAATGAATTCCTATCTTTTTTTTGCGATACATATTCTATTGTTTTTTTGAAACGATTTGGTGAAATAATCACATTTTTAGACCACATTAACTTTTTCAAATCATTCCATTCTTTCATCAAGTGATTGTCAATATTTTTCACTATAGACGGATCTTTTAGATATTCGTCAATATAATCATTCAATTCATGAAAATGGCCTAGTACCTGCAAAGAACTATTCAAATAACAGCTATTACCTAAATTTAACAATCCGGTTAGACCTTTACTAGAATATTTTTTTGCGTCTGTCATTATAAGATAAGATAATTGATAATTTTTATTTAAATATAATTTTTAATTATATCAATTATGAGTCAATTTAATCAAAGACAAAATAACAGTATAAATAACTCCCAAAATATAAATAATGTTCTACAAATACACCTTAGCAACATAAACATATTAGCAAATTCTATACAACAATCGCATTCATTGATTGAACGGATGCAACGACAGAGTTATATTGAAAATAATAGTTCTACTGCCAGCATTACAAATTCCTTATTTGAAAGTATTTTTAATAGTGATTATAGAAGACGCGAGCCAGGTGATACGAGAAGTGGTAGGCTAAATAGAACTACAAATAACGATAATGAAACAAATAATTCTGAAAGAGGTAGGGAACAACGAGTTAACTCGCAAAACAATTCAAACTATCAATTTGATGATGATAATGTATTGTATTTTACATTTGATACATTGATTCCAAATAGCTATGCAAATTCAACAAATTCGCAAAATAGCGATTTGTCTTTCCAAACATTATTGATAACAGAAGAAAATAAAGAGACGATGAATTCTCCAATAAATATAGAAGTTGCTGGAAATGTAGATTTATCAACCAATGCTATTGTTTATGATTTATTTGAAATACAAAATTTTAATTTAATCGAAAACCCCATAAACGATATTTGTCCTATTACAAGAGAACGATTTGATTCTACAAGCGAACATATTTTAATGATAAAAAAATGTAAACACATATTTAACAAAAGTGCATTAAATATATGGTTGGAAAATAATAACACATGTCCTTGCTGCAGAGTAAATATTTTATGATAATTATGTAAAATAAAATATTACTATTAATTTATTAATATTTTATTTGGCTAAGATAATGTATCTTGTAATTTTTATACTCCTCAAATATATCATTAAAATCCTCTAATACTTTTCCTTTTGCGAGTTGTCTTTTTAATTTAATCGATGTATTATTTTTGACAGTTGAATTGTATGCATTTAATACAACTACCATATAAAATGAATTATATACTTTGTCAATTTGTTTAAAAAATGCAGATTTAAATGAATACGATAGAAATACTAATCTTTTATTTCGTTCTCTTGTATAATAAAACATTTTTTTTTCAAGAATACAAATATAATTTGGCGGTGTTTTTTATAAGAACTATGAAAATAATCCATTATTTCGTGCCAATTTTCTTGTGAAAATTCCATTTATCGCGCTCTTTTTTTTAAAAAAAACACTAATGATTTCAATTTTTTTTCATATCAGAAAAATTTTTCACCTTCTTTCTTTCACTATTACTCATTAAACATTTTGTAGTGATTTCGTCGTTTTCGCACATATATAATGGTTTTATTGGCTCATAGTACATTTTAAATAATGAAAAAAACATTCTGAAAACACCATTGTTTGTTTGAATTATTGTAAAATCTAACTTTTCATTAATCACTTCTGAATAATTATTAAATGCCTCTGCAAAATTTTTAAATAACGACAAATTAGCTGGCATTTTAATTTTATTTACAACAAATACTAAACAAACTCGTTTTATTTCTGTGGTTTTAAATGATTCAAAAACACTTTTTAAAAGTTCAGTTGTTTTCAACATTCTTAATTCGGTTATATGAGCGTCTTTAAATGTTAATTTAAATATTACCCGGTTTGAAACAATATTGCTTTCAAGATCAAGTAAACTTTCAATTTCCATAATATTTCTAGAATATATAAAATAAATAAAATTAATTTTAAATTACTTTGTCTAAACATTATTTATTATTCTTCATCGTTCATATAATTGTGCATAAGAGATTTTCCGTTAATATTATAAACATCTCCACACATTTTAGACGACAAATATATTTCTCTTAACAATTCGTTTGGGGCATGACTCCCGTATCTTATAAGATTTTGGGTCTTTAGATAATTTTTGACTGTTTTAATATTTGATTTTTTTATATTGACTTTTTCATCATTTACATGTCTTCTCAATTTATGATTTTTTATAAAAACACCAACTTTTTTTTGGGTAACATTTTTTCCTAAATTAAATTTTTTCTCAACTTCGACTTTAATTTTTTTTTTTGGCGTTTCATTTATTTCATTTTTTATTTTCCTTGTTTTATTTCTTTGAACCTGTCTATAAGTAGGTTTTATTCCATATTTCATATTACCGTACTCCTTGTGTAATGGTCTATACATACCTATATTTGAATTATTATCATTGTCATTATCTCCATAAGGATGATTTACCGCTGGTGATGAAATATTTCCCCTTTTAAAATCTCTATTTTTTTTTGAAAATTTCACATTTAACGAAGGTATAATATTGTCTTGCAATTCCATATTTTTTTGCGAAAAATCATGATTTTTCCGCGTTTTTTCTTTTTTATATCGTTTGAGTTTTTGAAGCAACAGCTCTTTTACGGTTAATGGGCGAAGTTGCGAAATATTAACATTATTGCTTTTGATATTACGATTTTGGCGTTTTTTTGTTGGTTTATATTGCATAAAACTTTCTCCAATATTTATTTTTTTAAAATCGCTATCTCCCATAATATTTATTAACACATTTTTGTTTTTTATTTTATCCTCATTTTAAAAAAATTGATTTAACAATTAGTCTTGTTAATTATTACATAAGTAAGGATGAGCGCGAATTTAAAAACCTCTGAGATAGAATTTAATCAAGAACATTCTTGGTCGCTGATTAAAAGCTATTTTGAAAACAAGCACTTACATCAGTTAGTAAAACATCAAATAGAATCCTATAATGATTTTATTAATAATCAAATGAAAAAAACAATTGATATGTTTAATCCACTTGTGATCCGCTCTCCACATGACTATATCAAAGAACATCAAAAATATAGATTGCAAATTGTTATTAATTTTGAAAATATGTCTTTGTATCGTCCAGAAATACATGAAAATAACGGCGCAACAAAACTTATGTTTCCAAATGATGCTCGCCTAAGAAATTTCACATACAATTCTAACATGACACTTGATTTAAACATTAAATATATTATTCGCAGGGGCGAAAATCTTGAAAATGAAGAAACCAAACAAGTGAAGCTTACTAAAATACAGTTTGGAAAAATCCCCATTATGTTGAAATCATCTATTTGTATTTTAAATCAATATAACTTTCTAGAAAACAAAAAAACATCCGAATGTAATTCGGATCCTGGGGGATATTTCATTATCAATGGCTCTGAAAAGACGTGTTTGGGCCAAGAAAAAGCGGCTGATAATAAAATTTATGTTTTTAAAAATAAAGAAAATAGTAAATGGAGCCACAGTTCTGAATTAAGATGTGTTCCTAGTTGGAAGGTTATATCGCCAAAACAAGTATACATGATGATTTCATCAAAACAAGAAAAGTTCGGTTATCCTATTCACGTTCAAATTCCTAAATTAAAAAAACCATTACCATTGTTCGTATTGTTCCGAGCATTTGGAATTATTTCAGATAAAGACATATGCAAATATATTATGCTTGACATTAAAACCCCCGAAAATAAGATTTTTTTGAAATTTCTAAAAGGATCTATAGAACATAGCGATAATTATAAAACGCAAGAAGACGCTCTTCAATATATGAAGAACTGCGTTATTTACACGCCAATAAATATGACTGTTGAAGAAGGTGATGCAAAGAAAACAAATTTCACAAATGAAATATTAAACAATGATGTTTTTCCAAATTGTGAAACAAAAAAAGAAAAAATATTTATGCTCGGGTTAATGACATTTAAACTGATACGCTGTCGTCTTGGTTATATACAACCAGATGATCGCGATTCATATGAAAATAAACGCATTGAAATGACGGGGTGCTCTCTAAACAATCTATTTAGAAATTACTTTAATAAGGTTGTGAAAGATATCCGAAAATTAGTAACACGTGAAATTAATAATGGATCTTGGAAATCGAGTGAAGATTATACGAGTATTATTAATTTGACAAATGTTTACAAAATTGTAAAATCTTCCACCATTGAAAATGGTATTAAAAGAGCATTGTCAACGGGAGATTTTGGCATAAAACAACTAAATTCAAATAAAGTCGGCGTGGCTCAAGTTCTAAACCGGTTAACATATGCATCAACACTGAGTCATTTGCGCCGCGTAAACACGCCAATAGACAAAAGTGGTAAACTGGTAGAACCCCGCAAATTGCACGGGAGTAGTTTTGGATTTCTTTGTCCTGCCGAAACGCCAGAGGGTCAATCTGTAGGAGTTGTAAAAAATCTATCATATATGACTTGTGTAAGCGGTCATAGCGATAGCAATTGTATTTATGATTATATTTGTGACAAGATTGTAAATATCAATTCAGAAGAACATGATATTGAGTTTTTCTTCAATAAAGTGAAGGTGTTATTGAATGGGCGATGGATTGGAATTGTCACTGAGCCAATGAAACTTTATAATTTTGTAAAAACACTAAAATACAAAGGAATCGTTCACATATATACAAGTATTGTATTCGATTGTTCTAATAAAATTATTTACATAAATAATGATGCTGGTCGTCTAATGCGTCCTGTATATAAAGTAAAAGATAACAAAATTTTGTTGACAAAAGAAGTTCTGGATAAAATTCAGAATTCTACTCTTACTTGGAATGATCTTGTTTTATCATCTAAAATAAAAGAATCTATTATTGAATATATTGACAATGAAGAACAGAAATTTGGAATGATATGCATGAATCCAAATAAATTATTGAAAGGAGAAACATATAATTATACATCTTGCGAAATTCATCCAAGCACTATATTTGGAGTGTTGGCTTCTTGTATTCCATTTCCCGAACATAATCAATCGCCAAGAAATACCTATCAATGTGCGATGGGAAAACAGGCGATTGGAATTTATGCGTCAAATTTCAACAAGCGCATGGATAAAACCGGATATATTTTGAGTTATCCCATGAAACCTCTTGTAGAGACAAGAATAATGAATATGTTGAAAATTAATACATTGTCGTCTGGAAATCAAGTGATTGTTGCTATTATGGCACATAGCGGTTTTAATCAGGAAGATAGTATATTATTTAACAGAGCATCGGTAGAAAGAGGATTATTTCACGCAACAATTTATCACACAGAAAAAGACGAAGACAAAAAATTGAACGGAGAAGATGAATTGAGAATTAAACCCAATATTTTGAATACTAAAAACATTAAATTTGGTAATTACGATAAATTAAACTCTCGTGGGTTGATGGAAGAAAATTCACTTATAAATGATAAGGATATTATTATGGGGAAAGTAACTACTATCAAAAATAATAAAAATGATGATAATAAAAGTATAAAATATGAAGATCATAGCAAATCTTTCAAAACGAATGAGGAAAGTTACATTGATAAAAATTATGTGAATCGCAATGGAGATGGATACACATTTTGTAAAGTAAAAATTCGCGCTAGACGAGTTCCAAATATTGGAGATAAATTCTCAAGCAGGCACGGGCAAAAAGGCACGATCGGTCATATTATTAATGAACCAGATATGCCATTTACAAAAGATGGTTTGAGACCAGATTTAATTATCAATCCCCATGCAATTCCGTCAAGAATGACAATCGCCCAGTTGAAAGAAACTCTTCTTGGCAAAGTCTTACTAGAACTGGGGTTGTATGGTGATGGTACTAGCTTTGGAGATATCAATTTAAAATCCCTCTGTAACAAACTTCAGGAATGTAATTATGAATCAAAAGGTAATGAAATTCTATATGATGGAAAATCCGGCGAACAAATTGAAACATCTATATTTATTGGACCAGCATTCTATCAAAGATTGAAACACATGGTTATTGATAAACAGCATAGCAGATGCATTGGGCCTATGGTAAATTTAACGCGCCAACCGGCCGAAGGGAGAAGTCGCGATGGTGGTCTGAGATTTGGAGAAATGGAGCGAGATTGTATGATTTCGCACGGAACTTCATCTTTTACAAAAGAAAGGATATATGATGTTTCTGATAAATATTCAGTACACATTTGCGATTCATGTGGATTAATTGTTCCATATAATGAAGAGAAACATATCCATAAATGCAATGTTTGTAATAATTCACGAAACTTTTCATGCGTAAAAATACCTTATAGCTGCAAATTGTTGTTCCAAGAACTCATATCTATGAATGTTGTTCCAAGGCTATTGACCTCGTAAATAAAAAATAAATATAATAATCATGTAATTGTTAATATTTTATTTCTATTATTATACAACATTAATAATATTTCTTTTTTTACTTCATTTATAGTGTCATTTTCTTCAATATTTTCCAGATATCTTTTCATATCCTGCATGATTTCTGGATATATTATTTTATATTCTTCATACCAAGTACTTAGAATGATTTCATTTGTATCATATAAATCATCTATTTGTGCTTTCCGATCAATAATTTGCCAATTATTTTTTTTATAAACCATCGCGTATTTTCCTTTTATAGAAGAAATATAAATATTCATATTTTCAGGTTTATTTTTATTAAAATGTACTTTTTCTATTAACGATTTTACAGAATAATTACAGTCTTTTATACACGTTACATAATCGGTTTCAGTAAGATGACTATAATCTGTCTGTTCGTAATTTAAAAGTTCAATATTTACATTGTTGTTAATAATACCGTTATTAATATTTGTAATTTGCAACTTATTGGATAATTTTTCAATCTTATCGTATAAAACTTTTATTTGATTTCCCTGATCCATCAAACGCTTGTCTTTTTCATTCAATAATCTACATAATTCTATAATAGACTCGTCTGAGTTTTGGATGCATGTATATTTTATATGACGATACATAGCTTGTTTTGTTGTAAAATTTTTATGACAATACTTACAAATATTATAATCATGTATCATTTTTATATTATCAAAATCGTTGGGGACAATTAAAGCAGTTGTTTCATTTTCTTGAATCTTAATTTTCCTTTTATGTTTTTTAGTATTCAAATGCTTCATGTAATTGCCCTTGACTTTTGCATCATATTTGCAGCATTTACAGTAATATTTACTCATATATAATTAAAATAT
>ERZ887830.1209-NODE-1209-length-14917-cov-4.797605_pt1 | contig 14917 bp, 16 predicted proteins | sample MGYA00521101_ERZ887830 | MGnify/ENA primary metagenome ERZ887830 (study PRJEB32303, sample SAMEA104408592) | aquatic metagenome | biome: Marine water; feature: Pelagic; material: water | place: Baltic Sea | collected 2014-06-05T16:38:00 | depth 1,762 m ...
TTCACCCGGAGATTACGCCGCCTTCAAATTTCCACCACCTTCGCGACACGACCCTCACCCCCCCTTAACGTTTATCTTCGGATTGATGAGATAGGCCTCCAAAGGCTTGCCACCGGTTTCCTGACGGCTAGCGCGCAGCCACCCATGTTCGATCAGAATTGCAATCGCCTCTGTAGCATTTTCACGTGATGTTAGGTTGGCCCAGCCGTTTCGATACACATCGCGTATTGTGAACCGGTCACACACTTTTGCTGTCTCTATCTTGTCTGCCAGCGACTTCGCAGAGAGATCACCACTATTCTTGGCGCTGGCGTAAACGCGGCGCGCATGAGCCCACAAATATGGGTGCCACTTTATGGCGCGACCGAGCGCCAGCTTGGTGATAGGCCCGGTTCCGCCGTCAATCAGATGAAACAGAAGCGCCAACGCCGGTATCAGACTGCGGTACTTCGCAAGGTGCGACTCCATCGCAGGATGCCGTTCCCCTGAGCGTAGCGCCAACTCCACTTTCTCACGCCATTTGTCGAAAGTTTCCTGCGCTTCATCTGTGAAGTGCAGCCAAGCAGGTGATTCAGGGTCTATTCCTCGCTTTGCACCGATTGCACTCGGATCAATCCCCCGAAGATTTCGGAAAACCTCCACAACCGCGTCTTCGGCAGCGATGTCAGGCTTCCGATCGATATTCTTCCATTCTTTGTTAAGGTCAGGCCAAACCACCATCTGAAACCGCTGCATCAAACCATCATCGCCAGCCCCACCATGGGTGGCCGCCCGGATGTAGTTTTGCAGCTTGCCGGGTTGAATCCCGCCAAACATGAGAATGTTCAAGGTTTTGATATGGTCACTACCACGGCCAACGCGATCGACCTGAAACGAATTTAAGCCGTTCCAACCCTCAAGATAAAACGCTCGATCTGCCTCGCGCCCCTCGGCACGCAGGTTTTCCATCCACCCAGTAAGTTCATCGCGCACGTTTATTATCCCACGCGGAGATGCCGCACAGAGCATCGCCAATTTTGGCGCCGTGGCATCATTGGTCACAAGGCGCTCCGGTTCTGGTTGAACCGGCGCTGCCGGCATCGCATCGGCGTTGACAGGGCTGCCTTTCTTTACCGCACTCTCGATCGACTTCCTTTCCACATCGTAGCGCAGTTTCTCGAGTTCGTGCTGTCGCAAACGTAATTCGTGTTCTTGAAGCATTTCCTTTTCGAGCGCGTACAATGGCTTAAGCGCCATTGAAATCACCGGCGACTTCATCATGCCCGGACGCGCCACAACGGCGCCCCAAAGCGTTGTGGGAACAAGCCACCCAATGTCACGAGCCTTGGGAGCAACAACAACCCGGTTCCCCAGTGCGGCTGCGCTAGCGACGATTAGCGGTGCGGCAATAAAATCCGCTGGGCACTGCATCCTCTCAGCGGCATCCTGAACGAACGCGCGGTATGCGTCGGGCAACAAACCAAAATTGAAAGGCGGGACATCTGGAAGACCAAATTCGATGGGCTTCGGGTCGGGCCATGTAGCAGGGTTTGTTTGCACCCCAATCGTTTGCCCCTCAAGTGGATCGACTTTGGCTTGCCCTGCGTATCGGTTAATCAGTCCTTCCAGCTCATCATCGTCAATGGGTGGCCTGAACCGCTCTTGGTTCGCCTGACGTGCCGCAAGAGCAAGAACGTCTTCAGGAATACCGCGACCACGCAGTGAACCGATATAGGCCAGCATCGTTGCGTTACGTGATCCCTCGCCCACGGCGGCGGGTAATTCAAACCCGCCACCTGCGTTTTCGAACCGGTTACGGACTGCGGTAGCCGCAGGCTTCGCCTCTTGTCGCTTCGAGCTACCGAACCACTCCTGCTCAAACCGTTCAAGCTCCGGCCCCACTTCGACAACCTCGCCAGCCCCATGCCCAGTGACGGTAAGAAATCGCCCCTTGGAGTACATTTCGCGGTTGTTTTTGTTCCCCCCTTTCAAGGGCTTCGGGTAGGTGACAAATGCACGGACACCAGTGCCTGACGGTGAAATTTCGTGATATGAGTCCCCGAGCGACGTTAGCACACCTTGAACTTCTTTGCTTATAACAGGTTTGCCGCCTTCTGATGTAACGCATTGATCGAAATCCAAGCCGATCAGGTACAACGGTGTGCCGTCCTCTCTTTGCATGATCGGTTCGGGTTCGGAGGGCAGGTCAAAAAAGATACCGGCAACCGGACGGCGCCCAGCTTTGCCGCCCTTATAGATTCCCACTGCGGTCTCAATGTCGCGCCAAGCCTCTGGGCTATGGGCATTCGTATTCGCACCCGTCACCGGATGAACCGGGACTTTTCCGAAGCGCCCCCCGGGCTTTTCACCATCAGTCGCCCATACCCCCCACCGATGAATACGCTTCAAAAGGTCAGGGACGTTTTCCGGCAGAACAGATAAAACCAAGGGCTCGCTCATTTCTCACCCCCCAAAGACTGCTCACGCCAGAGACATACATCCTCCTCAGCCCAGATCGACCGATAGCCAAGATTGCTCGGTTTGGAGAACTTTCCTTCCCAGATGTTGCCAGTTACGCATTTTGTGATTTTATCTTCGCTGTCCAATTCGAAGCGCTTGCCCAGCGTCGACAGTTGGACCGACTTTATGACGGTAACGTATGACATTAGACCCTCCATTTTCCTTGGAGGCGCCCCGCAGACATGCTAACAAACAGATGCCAAACTGTTCGACCGCGTGCCTTCGGGCGCGCGGTTTTTATTTTGAGTTGCCGGTGAGGTATGCACGCACATCACTAACGCGCCAGCGAGCTGACTTCGGGCCGATATGGATCGGTCGAGCAAGGCGATTGGCGGCAATATCTCGGTAAATCGACGACTTACTCCTGCAAGACAGGGCAATGATGGTTTTCAGGTTTACGAGTGCTTCTTCAGGCAAAGCATCGAATGCAGCTATGCTGTCAGGCAAGCAGCGCGCACAACTATTGGCGAATGCCAGTTTCATGGCGTCCTCCACAATGTAATGAATTAGGCGACATCAATAAGCTCCAGCCTGACTGGTCAGCTTAATCACTTCCGTCGATCGGTGGGACTAGGTATGCTCATGGCGCCTGCTCGTTATTAAAACAGGTATGCCTACAGCGTCTAATCCGTACGCCCAATTTGGGAAAATCATAAATCCCAACAGGGGTCAAGGCGTATTTTGTGGCGTCAGCAATATAAACCACAACATGTAGCGCAAACGCACAAATATTAAGGCCTACCCACTTACATGCACAGCCCATACTTCCATTACTTCTCGCCGCTGTTCCAGCAAGTCAGTTCGATGGTAAGCTGCCTCGGTATAATCTCGGATCGTATGCGCAAGCGCGCGCTCTGCCAAATCCCGTGACATACCGGTTTCACTGGCCCAATCACGGAACGATGATCTGAATCCATGTGCAGTCGCCACTCGACCCGGTACATCGCTAACCGCCTTGTGGTGGCGTAGGAATTTTGTCAGCGCCATATCGGTCAAAACGGCACCTCGAGGCGAAGGAAACACCAACTCATCGTGTCCGCCTATCTCCCTCCGCTTTTCCAATATGTCCATCGCCCGACCAGAGAGTGGAACCCTATGAACCACCTTAGCTTTCATACGATATGCAGGCACGATCCAAGTTTCTGACAACAGATCGACCTCGTCCCATGTCATACCCCGCGTTTCACCTGATCGCGCGGCCGTAAGGATCGTAAACTCCAACAAGTGTCGTGTGACATCCTCGTCCGCATGTACGACCTCCTGAACGAACTGAGGCACCATGCGCCAAGGCATCGCAGGGTGATGTACTGAAAGCCGCGCAGACGCGCTTTGCTTGGGCAACAACATGTCCACCATGTCGACTGGGTTCCCTTGCACATATTCCTTGCCCCAAGACCACTTCATCACTGAATGACAGCGCTGTTTCACCCGGCGTGCCGTTTCGGGTTTGGTTGACCATATGGGTCGCAAGACATCCGCGAAGTCAGCCGGTTTGAGCATGTCGACCTGACGCCCCCCGATCACCGGGAAGGCGTAAGTGGTCAACGTGTTGATCCATTGATCTACGTGCTTTCCGTTAGACCACGCAGACTTGTGCTCCTCGTGGACAGTTCGAGCCGCTTCTTCGAATGTCGGGACCTGCACAAGACTTGCGGCTTGTTCTTTCTTCTTCCGGGTTTCAGCTATCGGGTCCAAACCAGAAGATATTAGCTTCCGGGCGGCGAGAGCACGGTCTCGAGCGTCAGCGATACTTACCTCGGGATAGACCCCAAGCCCCATATCCCGTCGACGGTTCGTTTCAGGCGAGACAAAGCGGAGCTGCCAGTTACCACACCCGTTTGCTGCCGCTGGAATCAACCGCAACCCTGTTACCGTTCCGTCGGCCACCGGTTTGTCGCCCGGTTTGATCCTACGTGCTTTAGTTTCTGTCAGCATGGCATCACCTCAAACCCACACTTGACCCCACATTTAGCGTGGGATTTAGAGAGGCGAGGCGAAACCGGATGAGACACGACTAGCCCCGCAACCTCTTGCATTTATGGGATTATAGGACACAATTTACCTGAAAAAACAAACTCTGTCAAAGAGTTAAGATGAGGAAAGTGGCGGAGAGACAGGGATTCGAACCCTGGGAGGCTTGCACCTCAACGGTTTTCAAGACCGCCGCATTCGACCACTCTGCCACCTCTCCGTTCGACATCTCATAGCCTTATCCGCCGGGGGAGTTCAAGCAGAAGCGAAATGACACAGATTGGGGCCGAATTTCGCCAAAACGAAGACAGCATTTTTCTTTGAAGTCATGAATTGAGTATGGTCCGCTTCATCGTGCGCAGGCCCGCGTGCGATATCGAGCAAAAAAGCGTGGAAAAACTGCGCACAAGGGGGCACGGTATGGCAAGAAAACGGATAGGGCACCTCGCTCTTCTGATGAGCAGCGCAGTCTTTCTGGCGGCCTGTGAAGACGGCGGAAACGCGAATTTATTCAAGAAAAAGGACGCTGGCGCAGAGGTCAGCCTGAATGAGGTGCCCAGTGCAACGTCTGTCAAGCTGGTCGAACGCGACGTCGAAGCGCCTGAGGCGTTTCAGGTCTCCGAGATCGGGCTTTGGGACGGGCGGCCCTCTTTGGGCGGGGTCTGGGTGGCACATCCGGACGTCACAGAACCCGAACGGGTGATCATCCGTAACGAAGAAAGTGGCAAATTTGTCATTGGTGCGCTGTTCAAGCGCGAGCGCGACAATCCGGGTCCAAAGTTTCAGGTCAGCTCTGACGCGGCAAGCGCGCTTGGCATGTTGGCCGGCGCTCCGGACAAGCTGAATGTGACCGCCCTGCGCCGTCAAGAAGTGCCGATCGGCGGAAATGCTCCGATTGCGGGCGGCTCTGAAACCCTGCCAGAGGCAGCCCCGATAGAGACCGCCTCGCTTGACCCGATCTCGGCCGCCTCTTCTGCCCTTGACCGGGTCGATGCCGAGACCGCCAAGCCCGCCGCGGTTGCGGCACCAGTGCTGGCTTCTGCCCCCGCGGCACCCAAGCCCAAACCAAAGCCGAGACCCGCGTCTAAACTGGAAAAGCCCTATATTCAGATCGGTTATTTCAGCGTTGAAGAGAATGCCAACAACACCGGCGTTGCCCTGCGCAATGTGGGCGTCGTGCCAAAGATCATCAAAAACGAGACCAGCGGCAAGACCTATTTCCGCGTGACTGTGGGCCCTGCTACCAGTTCCTCTGAACGGGCGACCCTGCTGAAAAAGGTCAAGGATCTCGGCTATTCGGACGCCTATTTCGTCACAAACTAGACAGCATGGCGATTAGGGTTTGAACTGTCCGGCAAATGCCCCCAAATTCGGGGGGCTGCCGTAAAACAGAGGCGGGCTCGCTTTGGCTTGCTCGGGTCCGCCGCGCCCTGAAAGGACTCTGGTCACCAAATGTCTATCGCCCGATTGCTCTTGCTTTTCGCCCTGACCTGCCTTGCCGCCCTGCCCGCGCGCGCGTTCGAAACCATTGCGCGGGCGGCCTATGTCTATGACGTCACCACCGGCACTGTGTTGATGGACAAAGAGGCCGACATCGCCCTGCCCCCCGCCTCTATGTCCAAGCTGATGACGCTGAACATGCTGTTCGAGGCCCTGCGCGACGGCCGCGTGAGCATGGACACAAAGTTCAATGTCTCGACCAAGGCCAAGAACATGGGCGGCTCAACCATGTTCCTGAACGAGCAGGACCGCCCAACGGTCGAGCAATTGATCCAGGGCATCATCGTGCTAAGCGGCAATGACGCCTGCGTGGTGGTGGCAGAGGGGCTGGCCGGAACCGAAGACGCCTTTGCCCGCTCTATGAACTAACGCGCCAAGGCTCTGGGCATGAACGCCTCGACCTTTGCCAATTCCAGTGGCTGGCCCAATCCGAACCACCGCATGGCGATGCGCGATCTGGGTGTCCTCGCCACGCGTCTGATCACTGAATTTCCTGAATATTACGGCTATTTCGCGCTGAAGGAATTCCCCTACGACGGGCGCGCGCCGCAAAACCGATTCAACCGCAATCCACTGCTAAAGCTTGATATCGGTGCTGACGGCCTCAAGACCGGCCATACTCAAGAGGCCGGGTACGGGCTGGTTGGCTCTGCCGTTCAGGGCACGCGCCGCGTCGTGTTTGTCATCACCGGGCTAGAGACGGAAAAACAACGCGCCGAGGAATCAGAGCGGATCGTGAATTGGGCGTTCCGCCAGTTCGTCGAGAAAACAGTCGTCACAAAGGGCACAGAATTCGCACAAGTGCCTGTTTGGCTTGGGGATCTTGAACAGATCGGGCTTGTGGCCTCACAGGATGTGACAATGCTGATCCCGGCCTTGGTCCAAGGCGACATTCCCGGGCAGATGAGCTTTCGCTCGCCATTAAAAGCGCCGATCACGCAGGGCGAGAAACTGGGCGAACTGGTGATCAATGTAGAGGATATGCCAGAGGTTCGCGTTGATCTGTTGGCCGACCGCGCCGTGGCCAAAGGCGGCTTTCTGCCCCATATCCGCACCGCTGCGCGCGTGCTGATCAGCAAACTTGCAGGCACTGCGCAAGAGGCTTTGTAGGTCCGCGTCTTTGGCCGGCCCCCCGCAGCGCGCGTCGATCCGGGAAAAACCGCCAAGACAATCCAAACCGAGCTGTCTATAGATCCCTTCGTTGCATCGACCCAAGGCCGGACCCATCCAAATGGCGCTATTCATCACCTTCGAGGGCATTGACGGCTCTGGCAAATCCACTCAGGCGCGCCTGCTGGCACAGAGCTTGCGCAACGATGGCACCGATGTGATCCTGACCCGTGAACCCGGTGGTTCCCCCGGAGCAGAGGACATCCGTCGCCTTCTGGTCGAGGGAGACCCGGACAGGTGGAGCGCCGAAACCGAAATCCTGCTGTTCACCGCCGCGCGGCGCGATCATCTGGAAAAGACCATCCTGCCCGCGCTGGCAGCCGGGACAACCGTGATCTCTGACCGCTTTGCCGATTCCACCCGCGTCTATCAGGGCGCAACACGGGGCGATCTGCGCGGCCATGTGGACCGCCTGCATGCCGAAATGATCGGGCAAGAGCCAGACCTGACCTTTGTCGTCGATATGGATCCGGGCCTCGCCCTGCGCCGAGGGCTTGCGCGCAAATCGGGCGAAGACCGGTTCGAAGACTTTGGAACTGCGTTTCAGGTCAAACTGCGTGCAGGCTTTCTTGATCTCGCCGCGCAGTTTCACGACCGCTGCTGCCTGATCGATGGCAACCGCCCCATCGACACCGTCGCGTCCGAGGTGGCCCGCAGGGCCAAAGAGGCGCTCGCTCAAGGGTCTGCGCCATGAACGACATCCCCCCCGAACCAGACCGCGTCGCCGGTGCGCCCCATCCGCGTGAAACCGCGCATCTCATCGGCCAGGAAAGCGCCGAGCACAGCTTTCTCGACGCCTTCACCTCTGGCAGGATGCACCACGCCTGGTTGATCTCTGGCCCGCGGGGTGTAGGCAAGGCCACCCTCGCGTGGCGTATCGCGCGCTTTCTGCTGGCCACGCCCGAGGACGACGGCGGCATGTTCGCCGCCCCCCCGCCCGACACTCTCGATATTCCCGCCGATCACCCGATCAGCCACCGCCTTGCCGCCCTGAGCGAGCCGCGCCTGTTCCTGCTGCGCCGCCCATGGGACGCCAAGGCCGAGCGCCTGAAACAGGACATCACCGTCGACGAAGTGCGCAAGATGAAAAACTTCTTTGCCCTTTCGGCGACCGATGGCGGACGGCGCGTGGTGATCGTCGATACCGCCGACGAGATGAACGTCAACGCCGCCAATGCCCTTCTGAAACTGCTCGAAGAGCCACCGGTCAACACCACGCTTTTGCTGATCTCGCACCAGCCGTCGCGCCTGCTGCCCACCATCCTCAGCCGCTGCCGGGCCCTGCGCTGCCACACGCTGGACGCCGATGAGATGGCACAGGCGCTCCGCAATGCGGGCGTGGACGCGGGCGAGCAAACCCTTGCTCTCAGCGCGCTCTCTGGCGGTTCTGTCGGTGCAGCGTTGCGCCTGTTGACGCTGGATGGGCTGGCACTCTACGGCGATATCATCAAGATTTTCAGCGCGAACGGCGACCGGCAAGCCGCCCTGCGGCTCGCTGAAACTGCGGCGGGCAAGACAAACGCCGCCCGGTTTGAATTGATGCTGGACCTCTTTGACCTCTTTTTGTCACGCCTTGCGCGCACTGGCATCACCGGGCCGCCCAACCCACAGGCCAGCCCGCACGAGGGCACCGTCCTGACCAAACTCTGCCCCGATGCGCAGGCCGCGCGTCGCTGGGCGATCCTTGCCCAAGAGCTTGGTGCACGGGCCCGGCACGGGCGCGCGGTCAACCTTGACCCTGCCGCGCTGATCCTTGATATGGTATTGAAACTCAACGCAACGGCAACCGACCTCGCCGACAGACCTTGACCCTCAGCAAGACCCAAAGCGAGACCCATGTCCCACCCGCCACAGATCACCGACAGCCATTGCCATCTGGATTTCCCGGATTTCGACGCGGAACGTGACGACGTGATTGCCCGCGCCTTGGCCGCCGGCGTCACGCGCATGGTTACGATCTGCACCAAACTGCGCAGCGAGCCGCAGGTGCGTGCCATTGCCGAAACCTATGGGCCGGTGTTTTACGCCGCAGGCACCCACCCGATGAGCGTCGCCTCTGAACCCATGGCCACGGTCGACGAACTTGTGACGCTGGCAGCCCATCCGAAATTCGTCGGCATCGGCGAGACGGGTCTGGACTATCACTACACTGCCGACAGCGCCGCCGTGCAACAAGAGTCCCTGCGCATCCACATAGAGGCCTCGCGCCAGACCGGCCTGCCCCTGATCATCCACGCGCGCGCCGCTGACGACGACATGACCCGCATCCTGACAGAGGAACACCGCGCCGGGGCCTACACCTGCGTTATGCATTGTTTCAGCTCGGGCCGCGCCTTGGCCGAGGCGATGCTGGACCTTGGGTTTTACCTGTCCATGCCCGGCATTGCCGCGTTTCCCAAGTCTACCGAACTGCGCGAGATCTTCGCGTCCGCCCCCGTCGATCGTATTCTGGTCGAGACAGACTCGCCCTACCTCGCCCCCCCACCCTTTCGTGGCAAGCGCAACGAACCCGCCTATACGGTCCATACCGCAAAGGTCGCGGCTGATCTCTTTCAGATGGACTACGGCGATTTCGCGGCACAGACAGAGGCGAATTTTGAACGCTTGTTCAACAAGGCCATCCCCGCAAAGGCGACCACCTGATGGCAGAGTTGCGCTTTACCATTCTGGGCTGTGGTTCCTCAGGCGGTGTACCCCGGCCCAGTGAAACGCCGGGCGGCAATTGGGGTGATTGTGATCCCACCAACCCAAAAAACGCCCGCCGGCGGTGTTCTATGCTGGTCGAGCGGGAAACCGAAAACGGCCTGACCCGTGTGCTGATCGACACCACCCCAGATATGCGCCTGCAACTGCTGGACGCCGGGGTCGGCGCGCTGGATGCCGTCGTCTATACACACGCTCACGCCGATCACACCCATGGCATTGACGACCTGCGCATGATCGTTCTGAATATGCGCGCGCGGCTGGATGTCTGGGCCGATGCAGACACGCAGGCCTCTCTTTATGATCGCTTTGGCTATGTGTTTACGGCCCCGCATGGCTCTCCTTATCCGCCCATTCTGAACATGAACCGGATCGAGGGCGATGTGGTGATTGAGGGCGCGGGCGGTGCCGTGACCCTGCGCCCGTTTCGTGTCAATCACGGCTCTATCGACAGCCTCGGGTTTCGCATCGCGGATCTCGCCTATCTGCCCGATGTGGCCGATATGGACGCGGCCGCTTGGGAGGTGGTTAAAGATTTGGATTGCTGGGTTCTGGACGCGCTGCGCCGCACGCCGCATCCGTCGCATATCAATCTCGAAACAGCGCTGGAGTGGATCGTACGCGCCGCGCCGCGTCGCGCTGTGCTGACCAATATGCACATCGATCTGGACTATGACACTGTCGCTGCCGAGACCCCTGACCATGTTACTCCTGCCTATGACGGCATGGTCATCCGCTATGCGATCTAGTCGCACCCTCATCTGATGCAGGCGCTGCTGGATGTCATCCTGCCAGTGTTTCTGGTCATTGGCTTTGGCTATGTGGCGGTCTGGCGCGGGCTGTTCACCGAGGCCGGGGCAGATGCGCTCATGGCCTTTACCCAGAACTTCGCCATCCCCTGCCTGCTGTTTCGCGCCATTGCCACGCTGGATCTGGGGCAAGGCTTCAACCCCGCCCTTTTGGGCAGTTTTTACATTGGCGCCTTTGCAGGTTTTCTGGCCGGCTTTTGGGGCGCGCGCCTGTTTTTCAACCGCCCGTGGGAGGATTGCGTCGCCATCGGCTTTTGCTGCCTCTACTCCAACTCGGTCCTGCTGGGGCTGCCCATAGCCGAGCGCGCCTTTGGCCCGGACGCCCTGCAACCCAACTTTGCCATCATCGCGATCCATGCCCCGTTCTGCTATGGCCTCGGCTTTTTCATGATGGAGGCCGTGCGCGCCCGTGGCGGTGGCCCTATGGCCTCGATCCGCTCTTTCCTGCGCAGTATGAGCCGGAATGCTCTGCTGATCGGGATCTTTGCCGGATTTGTGGTGAACCTGTCGGGCCTGCCCCTGCCAGACGTGCTGACCAATGCTGTCGATATGATGAGCCGGGCCGCCCTGCCCGCTGCCCTCTTTGCCCTCGGCGGCGTGCTGGTGCGCTATCGACCAGAGGGCGACATGGCCACAATCGCCATGGTCTGCGCCATCGCGCTGGTGCTTCATCCGTTGGGCACATGGATCATGGGCAAATCTCTGGGGCTGAGCACCGAACAATTCCGCGCTGCCGTGTTGACCGCCGCCATGGCACCGGGCGCAAACACCTATATCTTTGCCAATATATTCGGCGTCGCGAAACGTGTGGCGGCCTCTTCCGTTCTGGCCGCCACCGCCTGCAGCCTGATCACCGTCTGGGTCTGGCTCGGTCTTCTGCCCTGACGCGGCGAGGACGCCCGCAAGGGCGAAAGAGCGGCGTCAGCTGGGCGACATGCCCCGCAGCCGCTCCGAACGTCGGCGCAGCACTTCCACAGTCGTTAACAGCGCAATCGAAAAGACCACCAAAATTGTCGCCACCGCCAGAATCGTCGGCGAAATCTGCTCTCGCAATCCTGTAAACATCTGCCAAGGCAGCGTCTTTTGTCCAGCCGAGCCGACAAACAACACCACAACCACCTCGTCAAATGACGTAATAAAGGCGAACAGCCCGCCAGAGATCACACCGGGCAGGATCAGCGGCATCTGCACCTTGAAAAAGGCCGTCACCGGGTTCGCCCCCATATTCGCCGCCGCGCGGGTCAGAGAGCGATCAAAGCCGACCAAGGTCGCCGTTACCGTGATGATCACAAAGGGAATACCCAGAACCGCATGGGCAAGGATCACCTTGATGTAGCCCGTGATGTTCTTATCGATCCCCAGCGTACCTTCCATCCAGTTGCCAATCTGGCTGTAGAAAAAGAACATGCCCGTCGCCGAAATAATCAGCGGCACAATCATCGGTGAAATCAGGATCGCCATGATCGCCCGGCGAAACGGCACATGCGACTGCGACAAACCAATCGCGGCCAGCGTGCCCAGCGAGACCGAAATGATCGTCGCGATCGGCGCGATGATCAGCGAGTTCTTGAACGAGCGTTGCCATTCGTTGTTGGTAAAGAAGTCCTGATAATGCTTTAGCGAATATCCCGCAGGATCAAACCGCAGCATCTCTGGCGTGAAGGTAAAGAAGTTCTCGGCATTGAACGACAGCCACATCACAGGCACCAATGGCGCCACGAGGAAGAAAAAGATCACCCCGCAGATCACCCGAAAGCCGTAGTGCCACAAGACCTGGCCAGGTGTCAGATAGGGCAACAGCTTGGCCCGGTACCGCCCCTCATAGAGCCAAAAGGTGATCCACCAGAAGAACCACCCAAAAATCAGACCCAGAACGATCCCCGGCACGCCGCCAAACAACACGCCCAGCACCACCATGACCGCAAGCGAGATATACATCGCGATGCGCTCGTTCTTGACAAGGGTGATATAGAGAAAGGCCAGCGCAGCCACCAAGGCCGCGCCAATTACGATCCCCAGCAGGCCAGACCCATTGGCGGTGCCAAAGAATAGCCCGACAACAGCGCCCGAAGCCGCCACAGTGGGCAGAACCAAGGACAAGGGCTTGCGATAAATAGGTGTAAGTGCGGCCATGTCTCTTATCCCAACTTCACGTTATCAATGCCGACGATCTTGTCGTAGCACCAGTACAGCAACAGAACGACCGCCAGAAGGATTGTACCCAGCGCCGCCGCCAGACCCCAGTTGAGGGACGACGAGATGTGATAGGCGATCCGGTTCGAGATAAAGACACCCTTGGTGCCGCCTACGATTTCGGGCGTGATGTAATAGCCAATCGCGAGGATGAACACAAGGATCGACCCCGCGCCAATGCCCGGAATGGTCTGCGGGAAATAGACCCGCCAAAACGCCGTCCAGCTGGTTGCACCCAGCGATTTTGCCGCGCGCAGATAGGTTTGCGGGATCGTCTGCATCACGGAATACGTCGGCAGGATCATGAACGGCAGCAGGATATGCGTCATTGCCACGATGGTGCCGAACTGGTTGTTGATCATCACCAACCGCCCCTCATCAGAGATCATACCCAGCCAGACAAGGATATCGTTGATCACGCCCTGTTGCTGCAACAAGACCTTCCACGCCGAGGTGCGCACCAGCAGCGAAGTCCAGAAGGGCAACAACACGAGGATCAGCAGCAGGTTGGCCTGCCGCATCGGCAGGTTCGCCAACAGCCATGCGATAGGATACCCCAGCAAGATACACGACCCCATGATCACCAGCGACATGAACAGCGTACGCTGGAACAAGGTGATCAGGATCTGACGATCCTCGGGCTGGGACACCGCGCCGTCCGGCGTCAGTTGCATGTCAATCGCGTTCAGGAAATAGCCCGGCGTAACCTTGCGCGCATGGGTCTGGATCGTGCGCCAGGTCTCTCCGTCAACCCAGTCTTCGTCCATTTCCGCAAAGGCTGTTTTGAACACAACCGGAGTGATCTCTGCGCCCGACGCGGCCTTCAACAGATCGGCTTGAGGGCCGGAATAGCCAGAAACATCGGCACTCTCAAGGTCACGGGCAAGGGCGGCATAGATCGAGACCCACGGCTTTTCCCCGGCGACCACATCGCCATCTTCAAAGACCATGAAATTGGCCATATCGGAATAGGCGCGCGCGGTCAGCGGCAGCAGCGTGGCGATCTCTTGTGACGGGGCAAAGGCGTTGGCCGCCTTGATCGGCTTTTCGATGATGACGGCCACGCGACGCGCCTCTTCGCCAGAGACGGCTGTGGCGCGCGGGGCCGAGGCCTCGCCGCGCATCAGCTCGAACCAGATCGCGCCATCGTTCCATGCAGGATCCACGGCGGCGAACTCTTTTTGGTAATCCTTGCCCAGATCGTCAATTTTGCGTCCGGCCTGTCGGAACAGCGACGACATGCCGGTCTGCTCATAGTTCAGACGGCTGCCAAGGCGGGTGTGTGCCTTTGCCTCTGCCGCAAGAAACAGGTCGAAATGCATCGCTTCAAACGCAGGTTCCGGCGGCAATTCTTCGGCGGCACTGTCCCATTTCGCCAATTCCTTGACGGTCGCGGGGATCGTTTGCGAGACCATTTCATTCTCGACCGACCGCCAGAGCATCTGGCCAATCGGGAAAATGAAGGACAGCAGAACAAACAACAGCAAAGGCGCAATCAGCATCAGCGCGCGGGTCTTTTGCAACCGCAGCGCGCGGCCAAGGCTTTTCTTTAGCGGGGTGCCGTCAGCGGCCAGAACCGGGCCGGTTTGCACCTCGGATTGTGCTGTATCGCTCATGTGCTATGTGCCCTCTGCAATGACCATCGTACTGTCAGACGCCGCCAACCGGATCTTCAGGTTTTCCTGATACTCGGGGTCGTTATAGGCCTGTTGCGCAATCTCGAACGAAGGGAATTCAATGATCACATGCCGCTCATACGTGCCGCCCTCGGGGGCCACAGAAGCCCCGCCGCGGACGGTGTAAACCCCACCGTATTTTGCGAAAATCGCACTATTCTTGCCCGCATAATCTTTGTACGCCTCAGGATCCGTCACTGTGACATGGGCGATGATGTAACCTTTGGGCATGATCTCACTTTCCAATGTTTGAATGTGGGCCCCGTAAGGCCCACATCGTTTTCAAACCAAACGGGTGCGTGATGTCACGCACCGCGCCTTTGGCTTATTGAGCCAGCCAAGCCTGGAATTTCGCGTCGATGTCGTCGCGATAATCGGCCCAGAACTCGTAGTTAT
>ERZ887830.1213-NODE-1213-length-14852-cov-7.084004_pt1 | contig 14852 bp, 15 predicted proteins | sample MGYA00521101_ERZ887830 | MGnify/ENA primary metagenome ERZ887830 (study PRJEB32303, sample SAMEA104408592) | aquatic metagenome | biome: Marine water; feature: Pelagic; material: water | place: Baltic Sea | collected 2014-06-05T16:38:00 | depth 1,762 m ...
GAAATAGGCATTCATCGACAGGAAGATAAACAGGGTGAAATTGCGCGCCTTGGGTTCGGCCCAGATCTCTCGCAAACCGTCCATAAAGGGCACGTCTGGCTGCGGTTTGCTGGCCGTGACATGGCTTTCGATGCGCCCGACGGCGAGGATCGTTAGCGCAAAGGCCGCTAGCACGACGACGGCAACAACGGTTAACAGGCGCGACGGGGAATAGGGATCAAGGAAACTGCCCGCGACGCCAGCGGTCATGGCGATGCCAAAGATCATCATCAGCCATGTGATCGTGGCAGCGGCGGCCCGGCGATGCGGCGCGGTGGCGGTGGCCAAAAGCGCCAGCAACGAGGTGCCAGAGGCCCCGACGCCCAGCCCGATCAAGGCGTAGGCCAGAACAGAGAGCGACAGCGCAAGGGTGTAGCTGGAGGCGAACAGGGTCACGGCAAGCGCGGCCCCAAAGCCACCCATCGCCAGCACAGCCATTCCGCCGATGATCCAGCGCGTGCGATTGCCGCCGGTGTCAGAGGTATAGCCCCACTTTGGCCGCGACAGTTGGATACCATAGTGCAGGCCGACCAACGCGCCGGGCAGCACCGCAGGCAGGGCAAATTCCACCACCATCAGGCGGTTCAGGGTCGATGTGGTCAGCACCACAATCGCGCCCAAGGCCATCTGCACCAGTCCGAGACGTGCGATTTGCGCCCAGCTTAGCGTCATCTTACAGCCCCCTTAGCGCGAAAGCCGCGATCATCATGCCTGCCACATATAGCGTAATCCCGGTGCCATTATACCAAGGCGCTTTGCCCTTGGGGTCGCGCAACAACACACGCATCGCGGCGAATTGCGCCAGCAGAACGGCGGTGATGGCGAGCGCGTGCAGGGGCTTGCCCCACATCGCCAGCAAGGCAATCACCACAACCTGCGGAACGGTCATGACCCAACAGGCCACCTTGGCGGCCAGATCCGGCCCCAGCGTAACAGGCAGCGAGTTCACACCCATCTTGGTGTCGCCCTCCAGCGCCTTGAAATCGTTCAGCGTCATAATCCCATGGGCCCCCAACGCGTAAAGCGTCGCGATGATGATGATCGGCCATCCCGGTGCGCCAGAGGCCAGAACGGCGGCCCCCGTGAACCACGGCAGGCCCTCGTAGCACAGACCTACCAGACCCGGTCCCCACCAGCCTGACCGCTTTAGCCGGACAGGTTCAGCGGAATAGGCCCAGGCGGCAAGGACACCTACAACGGTCGCACCAAAGCCCCATGGGCCCAGCTGATACCCGACCACAAGCGACAGCACCGACATGGCCAAAGCGATCCACAGACCCCAGCGACCCGGAATGCGTCCCGATGGAATCGGGCGGTCCGGCTCGTTGATGGCATCCACATGCCGGTCGCACCAATCATTCGCGGCTTGCGACATCCCACAGACGATAGGCCCGGCCAGCAGAACCCCCAGCAACACCATATGCCACTGTCCCTGCACCGAAACGCCCGCAGAGATCACGCCACAGAGATACGCCCACATCGGCGGAAACCATGTGATCGGCTTGATCAGTCGCAGCGCGGCGGCCGGTTCTGGGTAGCGACGCGGGGGGTGGGTGGCTGAAATACTCATAGTGTCAGAATAATCTGACACTTTACGAATCGGCAAGTGTATAATTTTCTGGACAGCGATAAAAATCTTTGAATATCGCAAAGAATTGACCCTACAAAATAAAGGGCATGGACCGAAAAGCCACGAAAAATCGCTTTACCTTGGCAACAAGGAGATTAGGTTACCATCATAAGGATATGGAGGAATATCATGAAACTTTTCACTGCCACGGCTCTCGGGCTCGCTCTGCTAGGTGCCCCCGTTTTCGCGGATGGTCATGCATCTGGCGACGCTGAAGCTGGCGAAGCTGTTTTCAACAAGTGCAAGGCATGCCATTCGATTGTGAACGCCGAGGGTGACGCAATCGTCAAAGGCGGCAGGAACGCACCCAACCTTTATGGCGTCTACACCCGCGTTGCCGGGACCGCCGATTTCAAATATGGCAAGTCCCTCGTGGAAGCTGGCGAAAAAGGCCTGGCTTGGGACGAAGAGCACTTTGTGAACTATGTCGCGGACCCAAAGAAGTTTCTAGCCAGCTATCTGGACAGCAAGAGAGCACGCTCGAACATGGCCTTCAAACTGAAGGATGAGGAAGACGCGAAAAACGTCTGGGCGTATATCGTGTCTGTCGGGCCTGCTGTCGAAGCAGATGCAGCCGCAACAGACAGCGGAAGCTGATCAACCACAGTTTAGAACGCAAAATGGCGGTCCCGAGGGGCCGCCATTTTTGTATCTACCGTATCTGATCAGCTTTTAGATTCGTTCCGGTTCGCCCACAGCCTGTCTGCCTCGGACAACGCCTCTTCTACCAGAACCGGCATTGCATCAATGCCCATAAGCTCGACCACGTCCGGTGCGATATTCACAAGGTTCCCGCAGACCAGAATCGACGTTTTTGGCACATTGATCCGAAGAGCGACCACCAGTTTCGCCAGTGGGACAATCGACCGTTCAGACGCGGCAGAGATCCCGATGATATCATGCTGCGAGGCGGTGATATAATCCACCAAAGCATCGTGAGACAGACCCACCTGCAACGCGATATCCCAGTTGTTCTTGCGAAACAGATCCGCCGCCATTTCGACGCCCAGCGAATGATTGTCACCGGGCACCATCGCAAACAGGGCGGATTTGGTTGGCGGACGAATACTATCGGAATAAAACGAGGGTCTGAGGCTGCGCATGATGGCGTAGACATGACCAATCGCAATGGTCACGTCGACAAAGGTCACCCGATCTTCGTCCCACCAGCGCCCAAGGGTTTTGGCCGCTTCTGACAGATACGCGACATAGACGGTTTCCACCGACGCGCCCTGCGCCCGGATCCGGTCTACGAACAACAGCCCGGCGGCGGCATCCGGCCTCATCAACGCCTCTGCCAGATCGTCGATTGCGTTATCTGTCGGGATCTCAATACGGACGGAACTGATGACGTTATGGTCGGAAAGCCGTCTGATGACTTCGCGCGCCAAAGACGCGACTGCGGCCTCTGGCAATTTTCGTCGCAGAGTCCCAATCTCGTTTATTGTCTTTGTATAAAGACCGTCGTGAAATAAGGCTTGGTCAGCTTCACCGTCGGTCATTTTAGTCCCCCCTTTTCACGTAACGTGGCTAGCGCTCGTGATTATGGGATGATGATAGCGTGTCGTGTTTACAGATCAAGATCATCACGGCCCCTATTCAGCAAACAAATGCGCCACCATAGGTGTGAAGGCCACAGAACCGGGGCCAAAGTTGCGCTGACACTAGCCAGAGAGATTGGAATTAATTATTGTTTGATAAATAGTTAGCTACCGCTACGGCAACCGCTGGCACGCCCTGATCAAAAAAATACTTTTGTGCACAAAACTTTGCCAGAACCGGGTTTTTTCAACCCAAATGGATTAAAAAAATCGCAACCCCCTTAAAAATTCAGGGCGTAGCTGAGTCGTTTCGTCGCGAGAGGCAAGATTCGCGATCAACCTGACGTTGCTTTTCAGGATTGGGAAATAGATCACATCAGGTCGGCTCGGGAAGGTCCCGAAGGCTTTGCAAATCGAAGGCCTGCAAAAACGCCTCGGTCGTGACATATGTGTGCGGCGCGCCCGGTCTGGGGCTGCGCGGACCCACGGTGACCAGCCCCTGAGAGCGCAGGCGCGCAATCAGATCGCGACTAACCTCTTGGCCAAAGATATCCTTCAGCCCCTCGCGCGTCAGGGGTTGATGATAGGCAATCGCCGCCAGCACCGCGATCTCGAACTCTCGCAGATCCAGATATTGATCGGCAACATCAGCGGCCTCTTGAACGGCCTTCGCATAATGAGGACGCGTGCGAAACATCCAACCCGACGCAACAGCCACCAGATCGTAGGGCCGCCCGCGCAACTCTGCCTTGATATCCTCGATCAACAGATCGACAGACGCCCCCTGCCCCACGACCCGCGCCAGATCTTCGCGCGGGACAGGCGCCGCACTGGCAAAGATCACCGCCTCGATCCGCCCCATCCATTCACGCCAGCGCAGCTCTGGCGGCATGTCGGCCAGCTCTGTATCAAAGAGGGTCGGTCTGAACATGGTCACAGGCCGTAAAGGCGAAACGTCGCGCGGCCCGTCAATTCGCGCACCACGCCAAGATCGACCAGCCGATCGCACAACCGCCGGGCCGCACGATCTGTCATGGATGTCGCTGTGCCCCGAATAACCGGCGACAACATACCCGAGGGTGACACGGCATCATGCGTTAAAAAGACCTCTATCGCCTGCGAGGCCGATCTGTTTCTTAACTTTGGTTCCATTTCGCGCAGACGCGACGCCTGCCTGTTCAATTGATCACCCAGACGCAGGGCCGTGTCGCTGCCGTTGACCAGAGCACAGCCAACCACCTCGGACGCGTCCTGCTGTCTTATAGACATCGCACGCAGGTCGCGGCGGGTCATATGTGCCGCCAACAGCGGAACCGGGTGGGGCCAGCCAAGGCTGCGCGCCAAAACGCAATCCCCCAGCATCAACGCCATGGCTTCTTGCCGGGGATGGGTCTTTAATGCGCGCTCTACCACTTCGGCCACCCAGCCGAGCAGAGAGTCCGCCCCCCCGGCAATCAGATCTGCCATCACGACGGTCTCGCGCTGACGTTCTGGCAGCAATCGCACCAGTCGATCAGCCCAATCGCCCGACCGCAGATCAATCCGCGCGCCACGCCGCCAAAAGGCAAAAGCCTCGCCACCGGGGCCAAGTGCCTCGTCGTCACGCGCCAGACAAACCGCATCGCGCAGGGCCTGTTCTGTGTCTTGCCGTCCCTCGAATTTGAGGCAGGCCAAAGCAGCCCCCAAGGCAAGTCGGTCAGACAACAGGGCAGCCGGAAAACCTTTGTCCGCCCCTTGCAACATCAAATCCAGCTTCATCACGGCGGCCCCAGCGAAAAATCGCGTGTTTTCCGCGCTTTGTGCATTCTGGCGGGTCACCCATCGCGGCAAGCCGATATCAGCGTTCTGAATTGTGGACAGGGATCTTGGGTGTGATGTCATGGGCAGAGTGTAATTGATAACAGCGCTTTAGGCCATATAAATTGCGTATATGCGCCGCTGGTTCAGAAAGTAATTCATGTCCAATAAGTTTGCATTATCGGACGTAAAGAAGTATGCGCAGCGACATGTCAGAAAAAACCGAGAAATCGCGCTCAGAGCTGCCAAACGGGTCTTCGGTCAACGAGGGTAACGAGAGAGATCGTCCTGACGACGAAGCCTTGAGCCTGCCTTCTTTTGTGGCGGGCTCCGGCTCGCTTGACCGCCTGGTCGACACCGCGCGCGACTATGCGCGCGCCGCGGCCTCGGACAATACGCTGAAGGCTTATGCAAAGGACTGGGCACATTTCGCGCGTTGGTGTCGGATGAAGGGCGCGGAGCCTCTGCCCCCGTTGCCCGAGATGATCGGCCTTTACCTTGCTGATCTCGCCTCTGGGTCAGGCCCCTCCCCTGCCCTCTCCGTCTCAACCATCGAGCGACGCCTGTCGGGTCTCGCTTGGAACTATGCACAGCGCGGCTTTGCCCTCGATCGCAAGAACCGGCATATCGCGACGGTACTGGCCGGGATCAAGCGCAGGCATGCGCGCCCACCGGTGCAGAAGGAAGCGATCCTGGCCGAAGACATCCTCGCGATGGTGGCCACCCTGCCCTTCGACCTGCGCGGGCTGCGGGATCGGGCCATCCTGCTCCTCGGCTACACCGGGGGCCTGCGTCGGTCCGAAATCGTCAGCCTCGACGTTCACAAGGACGACACGCCGGACTCTGGCGGTTGGATCGAGATCTTCGACAATGGCGCCCTTCTCACCCTCAATGCCAAGACTGGCTGGCGTGAGGTCGAGATTGGCCGCGGGTCCAAGGATCAAACCTGTCCCGTGCATGCGCTTGAGCAATGGTTGCACTTCGCAAAGATCGACTTCGGTCCAGTCTTCGTCGGCACCTCGCGGGATGGCAAACGCGCATTGGAAACGAGACTGAACGACAAGCATGTCGCCCGGCTGATCAAGCGCAAGGTCTTGGACGCGGGCATCCGGTCGAATCTGCCCGAGAAAGACCGCCTGGCGCAGTTCTCCGGCCATTCGCTGCGCGCCGGTCTCGCCAGCTCGGCAGAAGTCGACGAGCGCTATGTCCAGAAGCAGCTTGGTCATGCAAGCGCCGAAATGACCCGCCGTTACCAGCGCCGCCGAGACAGGTTCCGCGTGAACCTGACCAAGGCAGCGGGGTTGTGACGTGGATCAGGAGTCTTCGGGCTTCAAAGCCGAAAGTGAGGCAACATGGCGAGGGAGATCGCTGCGGGAATGGAGGATATCCACGATGATGACCTCGTCCGATCGATCCAGAAAAACCAGGAAATGCTCCCCTGCCCTTATGAACCGCAGGTCTTCGACATCATCAACGAGAACTGCGCAACTCCGGCTATGGGCCTGGCCATTCAGAATACTTTCACAGCAGTTGAGCAATTCCGCCTCGTAGAGCTCTGCTTGGCGCAGCCCGAAATTTTCGATCGTCCATCTGGCGATTTCGGTGAGGCTGGCTTCCGCACGACGGGTCAGCCGGAAGGATCGGCTCATGAACGCGTGCGGGCAGTCGCAAAGGCCCTCCGGATCGCATCTTTACCGCTGCCCTCCGCAAGATCACCCGCCTTGGCCTGCGTCAGACCTTCTAGGAGAACCTTCCGGATCCCGGCCAGCTGTGCTTCTTCCTGCTCGAGCAGCCTCAGGCCTGCGCGCATGGCTTCACTCACATTCTGGTAGCGCCCGGACGCCACCAGTGCTTGAACCAGATGGTCTTGGGTTTCGGTCAGGACTACGTTGCGTGTCACCATGGGTCAGGTCTCCTTCATTGGCAATATATGCCAATGCTCAGTTTTGGTCAATGGAAGCTGATCGTGGGCAACGAACAGCCATCATACGACCTCTCCTCTCGTCGCTATCAATCGGTCGTTTATTAGCCGTATCCTAAACTGCAAAAGGCAGGATTTGATGCCGTTGATAGGCTATGCGCGAGTATCGACCGAGGATCAGACCCCCCTGCCCCAGTCGCAGGCGCTGAAATCAGCGGGCTGTGTCGAAATCCATGAGGAACAGGCTTCTGGCGGTGATCGTGCGCGGCCTGTGCTGGCGCGGGTGCTGGAACGGATCGGCAAGGGCGATACGCTGGTGGTGGTGCGCATCGACCGGCTTGCGCGGTCGCTGTCGCATTTGCTGGAGGTGATCGAACGGCTGGAAGCAAAGGGCGCCTTCTTCCGCTCGATTCAGGACCCGATCGACACCGGATCCCCGCAGGGCAAGTTCACGCTGCAGGTTCTGGGTGCAGCAGCCGAGTTCGAGCGCGCCCTGATCCGTGAACGGACCAAGGCTGGGCTTGCCAGCGCACGAACAAAGGGGCGGGTCGGCGGAAACCCTGGCCTGCGCGCCCGGGATCCGGCTGCGCTACGCAAGGTCCGACTGGCGCGACAGGACGGATATATAGAACGCCTGAATGAAACTGCGCAGGACTGGGTGCCCCATGTGCGTCGGCTGCGTCCCGATCTGGCTTGGGAAGATGTGGTGCGCATCATCAACGGTCCCCTACCCGAGGCCCGGCGCTGGACGCAAAGCCGTCTGCTGCGCGCTGTGAACGCCTATGTCCGCGATGGGTTCCTCCCCGCGACCGTGCTTGATCGCGCGGGCCCGCGTGTGCGAGATGATCGCCTGCCCGCCATCGTCGCGGGTATCAAGGGCGCCGATCCCGACATTACGCTTCAGGCCATCTGCGCCCGCTTGGAGAACATGCGTGAGCGCACACCCCGCGGCCGGACAAGCTGGCAGCCATCATCAGTGAAGATGTTGCTGGAGCGGGCGAAGCGGCTTGGGATGCTATGAGTGAGTTTTGACGCTAAGCCTGTTCGTCACATCATGCGACATCTCCAATTGAGTGGCAACTTTACCCGCTAAGCAGTTTATCCTTGCAGATCTTCCATCGTGTGGAGTAATTGCAAGGTATGTATAAGCGCCAAACTCATCACTTTGTGCAATCCGCGCTCGAGAGCCAAGCTGCTGTTGTCCTCCTCGGCCCCCGGCAGGTTGGGAAAACCACGCTCGCTCTAGACATAGCTTCGGAGCAACCATCGGTATACCTTGATCTAGAACGAGATGCGGACAGGCAGATCCTGACCGAACCGGATCTATATCTGGATGAACAGGCGGGAAAACTCGTCATCCTCGATGAGGTGCAGCAGATGCCTGGCCTCTTCAAGAGCCTGCGTGGTCAGATCGACCAGCGCAGGCGGGCCGGTTTTCGAGCGGGCCAGTTCCTGCTCTTGGGATCAGCCTCCAACGTCCTACTCCAACAGTCGGCAGAATCCCTTGCTGGACGTGTCAGGTATATCGAAATGCCCCCTCTACAGCTTACCGAGGTGGGGGCTGATCAGTTGAATGCGCTCTGGCTGCGTGGTGGCTTTCCTGACAGCTTCATGGCTTCAAGCGATCAAGCCAGCATGGATTGGCGTCTGGATTTTCTGCGTACATATCTGGAACGTGACATCCCTGCCCTCGGACCGCGTATTCCAGCCGCAACCTTGCGGCGCTTCTGGACAATGCTTGCGCATGTGCAAGGTGGTCTATTGAACGCTGCAGCCCTCGCCGATGGGCTGGGCGTCTCCGGCCAAACGATTGGACGCTACCTCGATCTGCTCGTTGATCTCATGCTGGTGCGGCGACTGCAGCCCTGGCATGAGAATGTCGGCAAGCGTTTGGTGAAATCGCCAAAGGTTTATGTCCGCGACAGCGGGGTCGTGCATGCCCTGTTAAGCATTGGGACAATCGAGGGCTTGCTCGGGCACCCCGTCGTTGGCGGCAGTTGGGAGGGGTTATGTATCGAGGCCCTTCTTGCCGCTGCACCAACCGGCACCGAACCCTTCTTCTATCGCACTTCTGCCGGAGCTGAACTTGACTTGGTCCTTCGCCTGCCTGGGGGCGACATCTGGGCCATTGAGATCAAGCGCACGACTGCGCCAAAGGTCTCGCGCGGGTTCTATGTGGGCGCGGAAGACATCAAGGCCAGCCGGAAGCTGTTGATCTACGCCGGAGAGCATGACGTCCCCGTGGCCGAAGGCGTTCGTGCAGTGCCTCTTGAGCAAGGGATCGGGCTGTTGAGAGCACTATAGCGCAACGCTTGTTGCGCGCGTGCACGAGAGTAAGGGGTCTACTTGTTTTGTTCAGTTTTAAGTACGCCGCGCATTTCCCTGTGGCATTTTTTCCGGTCCCCGCAGGTCTCCCGGTGCGTACCGGTTGCATGGAATGCACATCGCAGCGGCCGCCCCGTCTACAACGGCTGTGGCCCATCTTCCTCCCCTACCCTTCTATGCGGCGCTTCGCATCCAGCGTGGTCAGGCCTTGGTCAACCGCGCAGCTACCCTTCTGGCTGCATCAGTTTCACAAGCGCCGACAACGAAACCGCCAAAGGCTTCGGCTCAATCTCCATCTTGACCTCCGCCCTGGAAATTACCATCGAGCCCGTCGCGAGGTCGAACAGGACGGCCTTCGCGCAACGCGTCGCCGGACGCTCCCCGTGAGGCAAGCTGACCGAGTGCGGCGGCATTTAGAAGATTCAGAAAGGGGAGACCGGCGCTGGCTACTTCACGGTGAGCATCTGTGATCACGGCTTCAACGCAAACATGGGCAAAGCCACCAACTAGGACGGTCATCTCCTGGGGTCCGAAAGACGCGGCGTGAAACATGCATGGTTGATCGGCTTCGCTCTGGTCAGTCGACTTAAACTCCAATCTTGAACGCGTTCAAGATTGGAGTTTCTGGAGCCACTGAGCCTCAAAATAAGCGCCTGAAACCTATAGGCGCGTGGTATCTTTATCTTTTGCTCAGAACCGTGCTACCATTGAAGCAGAATCGAGTCGAACTCGGACCCAACCGAAGTCAGGGCTTATAAATGAGCGGTAGTTTAGAACAGTTTTTGACGGATCTGTCACGTGGGCTTGAGCGCACGATGGTGGCAGTGAACAAGGAACTCACCTTGCGTCAGCGCATCAAGCGAACCTGGTCCATGCGCCAGTGCGCTAGGTTTCTCAATGTGAGTATTCAGTATCTGACCAAGTTCGCCAATTCGAGCGATGACTTTCCCGCAGGAGAATATGTTGGAAGAGAGCGTGTTTTCACGCTTTCAGAATTGATGCACATGCGGGCCCTTCTGGCAGCCTCGGCAAAGCGGCCGTACGACTACCTGGCCTGGCGGAAGCCTGACGCACCTTTGCCCGTCATCTCGTTTGCAAGCCAGAAAGGCGGGACCGCCAAAAGTCTGAGCGCCGCGCATTTTGCCCAGTATCTCAGCTTGCACTACGGCATGCGTGTCGGTGTTATGGATGCTGACCCGCAAAGTACAATAACGCTCTACTTCGTCGGGGGAGAGGGCCTTCCCCAAATGCCCGACGAAAACACCGCCTCTATGGTGGACTTTGCTGGACTCTTTCAGTCGGAAGACGCGCCATATACCGACCACGATGCGCAAACGCTCGATAGCTTCCTTCTCAAGACCTCCTGGCCAGGCCTGCGCCTGCTTCCAGCTCACGGCGAAACATCCGAGGGTGAGATCCAGATTGCGCGGCTTGTCCGCGAAGCCCCCGCCGGAAAGAGCTTTTACCGCTACCTACGCGATGCCATCGACCGCTGGAAAGCGGGCCACCCACCGAAAACGCCACCCAACGAATTGGTAGTCGACGGCAAGGTCGACCAGGAGCGGCTCGACACCGCACTAGCGGAGACGCTGGATGTCATCATCATCGACTATCAACCCGCGCTCACACTGTTCCAGTTGAATAACGTGATCGCGTCTACTTCACTGGTCATACCGCAAACCATGAAGGGGTTCGACATTGCGACGTTGTCGACCTTTGTGACTGGCCTGCTTGGGATGCTTCAGCACATCCTGGCCCATGAAAGGATCGAGATCGGAACCGGTGCGAACATGCTGTTGCCAACGATCGTTCAACGGTCCAATGCGCAGGATCTTAACCACATCGGAAACCTGCTAGAACATTGCCCCACGGAAATTCTGCCCGTGTTTTATTTGCGTTCCGACGCGATCTCGAACGCTTCGGACGTCTATCAGTCCGTATACGAATACGAGCCAGACACGCCGGGAAAGCGCAAGGGGATCAACCGGTTCATCACGAATGCCGATGCCGTGAACGACGCCATAATATCGCGACTCTGGCCAGGACTCGAACGTGGCTACGCCAATACTTGGATGGACGAATTCTATGAAGATGACGGCGAGGGTGAAGCATGAAACGCAGTATTCCAAGGTCGCTGGTCAGCAAGGCTACCAATCTCGATACGAACAAGGAACGTGCGAGCGGCTCCGAAGGCAGGACAGAATCGAGTGATGCTGTTTCGACTCCTTTCAAGGGGGCCGGCAGTGCCTGGAAATCAGGAGCGCTTGCGCAGTCGCAAGCTGCAGTAGAGCGAAGCAGAGCCGAGCTTTGTTTGGATATCCTCAACGGTCGCCATGAGATAAGCCTGTCGCCAGATCAAATCTCCGATCCAATGGGAACCGACCGCCGACAAGACTGGATGTCCCAGGAAGCCTTTAGGTCTTTGGTAAACAGCATCGCTTCGAACGGGCAGGACACGCCCATTCTAGTGTGGCCGGAGGATCCGGATTGGCAGCCGGATCCGTTGGACCCGTCGAATATCGCGGGGGTTCCATTCGTGATGCTGACAGGACGCCGCCGACTGGCTGCCGCGTCAGAGCTCGGTGTACCCCTTCGTGCAATACTTGCCCCGCCTGACGCGCGAAACGCTGAGAACAGCAAGTTTGAAATGTTGTTTCTCCGGTTTCGCGAGAATGAGGAGCGCGAGAATCTCAGCCCTTTTGAGCGATTGGTTTCGATTGGTGAAATGTATGAGACGCTGGCTTCTGGCGAAGAGAAACTGACAGCTGTGGCCTTCGCCAAGAAAATTGGTGTGCATGAGAGCCTAGTCTCGCGAGCACGGTCCGTTTTCGCTGCGCAGGATCAAATCTTGAACACGTTCAAGAACGTCTACGACATGAGCTTTCGCGATTTACAGGGTGCCTTAGCGAGCTTGGAGAGAACGAACAAAGCCAAGCCAAAACCAAAGACAAAGCCCCAAAAACTCACCGTAAAGCGCAAGGTGGGCAACCGAAATCTTTCGGTCACTTCCGTCGATGGAAACCTATCAATCAAGGTTGCAGGAGTGCCGATTGACCAAGAGCGTCTCGAAAAGCTTGGAGACTTAGTCGCAAGCTATTTGAACGTCGAAGACACGGAGAAGGATACCGACTGAAGACAGCGTTGGTGAGATGTTCTTCGGAACGATGAGGCAAGGAGCAAAAAAGGAACGACAAGTGAATTAACGGCAAAAGAAAAGCCCCCAAGCGGTGTGGCCTGAGAGCTGATCTTAATGGTTTGGTCACCTTCAAGATAAGTCTCACAGGATTCACTGTCAACGACGAACGCTTCTGAGCGAACGGCTTTCTTTTGCCTCCACACAACAGGAGGTGAGATACAGGCATGAAACATACAGGTTGGCGCAAGCCGACACCGGGTCTTGGGGTTGCTGAGCAGCTTGCCCAAGCCGGTGAACGGGTAGCAGTACCCAAGACGCGGGCATTTGTCGCGCTCAAGCGCGTTGGAGCGCATATAGGTCTGAAGGCCGGCGACATGATGCTCCTCGATACACTGGGGGCCTTCACGCAGGCCCAGGACTGGGAGGAGGGGCAGCGCCCGATCGTCTGGGCCTCTAACGCCTATCTGATGGAACAGACCGGCTTCTCTCTGTCGGCGCTCAAGCGTCATGCGCGGCGTCTGGCAGAGAACGGTGTGATCTCTTTCCAGGATAGCCCGAATGGCAAACGGTGGGGCCGCAGAGACGCTGAGGGGCGTATCGTCGAGGCCTACGGCTTCGATCTGTCGCCGCTTTCGGCTCGAGTCGAGGAGTTTGAAGAGCTGCAGGCCGAGTTGCAGGCCGAGCGCGAGCTCTGCCAGCGCTTGAAGCGTCAGATCACGGTTGCGCGCCGGATGATCCGCGCGCGGATCGAGGCGGCGGTAAGCGGCGCGTTGCGAGGGCCCTGGACGCAATTCACGGGTCTCTTCGAGGAGCTTCTGGACCGACTTCCGCGCCGCCATCACGCCTCTGAACAACTGGAGCGACTACTGACGTGGTTCAAGGAACTTCAGGAACGAGTCGAGGCGGCCTATCTCAAGGCGACTGGTGCGATAAACCCTGTGGAAAACACCGACAAAAATGACGCCCAAGCTATAAAGAAGACTCAAGAAATGAACCCCAGGGAGGTCATTTCTGAACCTCATATACTAATTACAAATCAACTTATTCCTGTAATTAGTAGTTCCTCTGAAAAAGAGGAAGCGGCGGATGTCGTGCCCAATGCACGACCCGAGGAGCGGGTTGATGAGGAACTGGAAGACTGGGTTGCAGAGGTGCGCAAGAAGCGAACCGCGCTTGACCTGCCAACAATCATGCAGGCCTGTCCAGAGTTCGCGTCCTGGGCGCGTAATATGGGCGGATTCCTGAAGGATTGGGGCGATCTGCATCGGGTTGCCGGGCAACTCAGGCCGATGATCGGGATTTCGGAGCATGCTTGGAACGTGGCTCAGGACCGAATGGGCACTCAGGTGGCCACGGCTGCGTTTGCACTTGTGTTCGAGAAGCACAGCGCGGGCGAGGTTGCCTCACCAGGCGGATATCTGCGCGGCATGGTCGAGAAAGCCGGGGCAGGGGAGCTGCATCTTGAGCGTAGCTTTTATGGCAGGCTCAGCGGGCAAGCGGCGTAAGAGGGTAAGATTAAAAGATGTTACGCATCCGCAGATGTAGGCAGGGCTGTAGAAAGTATCTTGCCGATCTGCTGAATCTGCTAACTATCTGCCAAGTAACTATAATTTAGCACCTTGTGCAAGATTTTGCTGATTCCCGTTGCCGATTTTGCGTCCCCAGATGCCTCTGCTGTTCCAAATCAATGGCTTCGACAAAAACGCAGGCATGGCGCGGTGTGGTGAGGACCCGCTGAAATTGGCCAAGACAGGGTCAATGCTCGAGAAAAGTGAAAGTGTCCTTCGGGTTTTGTGACTGACGGATGAGGGCCTTTGGGGTCCCTCAGATGGGTCCGGGCCGGATTCCGGTCTGTCTTTCCTGATGAAGGGCATTCCGATGCAAACAGGTGTTTTGCGCGTGTTGCGCGCGACCGCTGCCTGGTGGTGGCGACACAAGGAACTACGCCGAACCGGCCAGACGGGGCAGGCACAACGGCTCGAGCGCGAGACTGTCCTGCGTGACCTCGGCTATCTGAAGCAGGCGGCGTCATTGCCAAACGCGCATGTGATCTGCGGAGAGGGCGGGACATTCATCTATCTCGGCTGGACCACCGTTTCGACCTTCGCGCCGATCGAGCGCTTTCCCTTGGCCACTCTTGCGGTCGCACGAGGGACCCCGTTCATCGATATCCGACCCGTCACCGATGTGATCGCCTTCGCGAACCTGCCGCGTGTGGCGCGGGACGGATCGGACGACGCTGAACCCTGGGCCCCTAACAGGTCCGTCTCGCTGACCGACTACATCGACATGGTCGAAGGGCTCGGCGCGAAAATCATCAACGATCCGCGGCCCCGTCAGTCAATCTGATCACCATTCCCTCTCACCAAAACTCGAAAGGAGGCCAGCCATGGCCCGATCCCGCACGACCAAATTCGATGCCTCCGAGGTCATCACAAACGAAATCATCCGCATCATCGAGCG
>ERZ887830.1214-NODE-1214-length-14843-cov-24.839329_pt1 | contig 14843 bp, 16 predicted proteins | sample MGYA00521101_ERZ887830 | MGnify/ENA primary metagenome ERZ887830 (study PRJEB32303, sample SAMEA104408592) | aquatic metagenome | biome: Marine water; feature: Pelagic; material: water | place: Baltic Sea | collected 2014-06-05T16:38:00 | depth 1,762 m ...
GTGAATCACGCAGACGGGACACAGCGTCGTATTCATACAGGCCCTGTTGCGCTTTGGTAGTAGATTTAATGTGCCAGGACAGCAGCGGCATACCCAGAGAGCTGGCCACCTGCTCTGCCAGCATAGTCTTTCCTGTTCCCGGCTCGCCTTTAATAAGCAGGGGACGCTGCAAGGTTACGGCGGCGTTAACTGCCATTTGCAGTTCGTCTGTTGCTATATAGTCGTCTGTGCCGGTAAATTTCATATCTTTTAAATCCACATCATTGAGTTAGTCTTTATGTTTAGCCCAGCATAATAATCTAATCTGCACTGTTTTTTGAATCTAAATCGCCTCCAGACCGCGTCATAATTACGAATATCGAAAAAAAGTATGACCGCGGAGTACTTGCCGAATTTTAGCTGTCATAAAGAATAGATTATGCGGATATGCATTATCTCGGCTTTAAAAGTCCCACAGAGGACATGGAGAAAGTGATGAAAATGGATCTAATTAGAAACTTCTTGCTCGTAATGACCATCTACCTTGTACCTGTATTAATTACCACTCTGGTAATCGGCAGTTTGGCCCATGCCTAGGGCAGCCGGCTCATTAATAATCTAGCTATAAAGCCTCTGCGCCTGGGGTGCAGGGGTTTTTTAGTGGGCAAAGTCTAAAAACAAATCTTCTTTTAATCCAAATTGCTTGGTCAGCGCGTCCTACCTATGAACACTAAGATTGCCTGGCATCTGATGCTGCTCTTAGAATAACCTTTGTCCACAGCTCTAAACCCATTAGGAGTTACTAATGAAGACCAGTTTATTAAGCGCCCTGCCGCTATCAGCAGCACTTATGCTCTCACTAGCCACTGCTGCTGAGCCCGTCGAACAGCAGCCTGCTCAGCAGCAGAGTGTTGAGAAACATGTAGAGGTGCTGCTCTCGGCAACTGACGACGGCCCGGAGAAGACCATGAAAATTGTGGTTCGCGGCTCTGATGATGGCGAGACCCAAACCTGGGTAACCGATATAGACAGCGACAAGGATGCCTCTGACCCCGAGGACGACCAAACATTTATCCGTTTCCAGTCCTCAGAAGATGGCATTGCTTCGATTAAGAAAGTGATTAAAACCCTAGCCATGACTGAATGGCAGGATCTCAGCGAAGAAGACAAACAAAAGCTGCTAGAGACTCTGGAAACCCTCGACGATGATATGGAGCTAGAGGTGCACCACGAAATTGATATAGACGGTGACTCCAGCGCCGAGTCGATTATCGCTATTATTGCCGTCTTTGGTTTACCTCTGTTTCTTTTGGTCGCCGTGCTCTACTACAAGCATAGAAAGCGCATGGTCAAGGTAGCACTGATTAAAGACTATCTGGATGCCGGCAAGGATGTGCCAGCTGAAGTATTGGTAGCAATTAATGGTGGCGAACCTGATGCACCTGCTGACAGCTTTCAGAGCGCCGTGCGCAATATAGCCTTGAGTGCCGGGTTATTCCTTTTTCTTGGTCTGCTAATTGACTGGGATCTTGCCGCAGTAGCCTTAATTCCTCTGTTTATAGGCATAGGTAAACTGATTGTGTGGCGTATAAACAGAAATGCCACTGAACAGCAGGCCGACTAGGGCAGCTGGTGGTCGCTACCGACCAGGCACTGATCGAGAGGGTCGCGGCAAATCATTGTCGTGACTCTTTCTCGATTCTGGTAGCGCGTCACCAGTCGGATCTGCGCTATTCCCTGCGCCAGATGACCGGATGGGATGAGGCGCTAGCGGACGATCTTGCTCAGGAGACCTTTATCAAAGCCTTTCAGGCTATAGGCAGCTACAAGTCTGAAGCCAAGTTTAGCAGCTGGCTCTATCGTATTGCCTACAACCAGATGGTCAGCCATTTTAGGCTCGCCAGAAACCGGGAGGTTACCGGCAGCGAAGAAGCCTTAACCAGCGCAACCGAAACTCCGGTTAGCGGCGAGCTCTCCCAGCAGGAGTTGCACCAGGATCTGGCCAGAGCCATGCAGCAGCTGCCCAGCCAACAGCGGATGGTAATTCATCTCTATCTGCACAGGCAGTTAACTCATCAGGAGATCTGTACTATTATGGAAATACCGCTGGGCACTGTTAAGACCTGTATCACCCGCGGCAAAGCCAAGCTGAGAGAGCTACTCTCCAGCTGGCAAAATGAGGAAGCACTATGAGTAAGGCAACAGATATAGACAATTTATTTGTCCAGGCCCGCAATAGCGAACCCTATTTAAACGATCAGGGGTTTGTCAGTAGAGTCACAGCCGGGCTGCCAGCTGAAAGAAAGGTTTCTGTTGCACAGGAGACAGTCATTACCATTGCTGCCACTATTCTCGGCGGTGCTGTGGCCTATCCATTTTTTCCGGTCGGCGAGATTATTGCACTGATACCCAGCAGCTTTACCATTACTCCGATCGGCTTGCTAGCTGCTTCTGGCCTGGCCTCTGGGCTGTTTTACTGGCTTGCCGAGCACGCTGCACCCAATAGAATTTAAACTCGGCTTACTGGCTGGGCAATACCTGCCCGGATTTAATCTTTTTCATTAACTGCCCCGCCACTCTGAAACCCACTAGCGACATAGCGGTGATCATTCCTGCCATCAATGCGCCAACAACGCCGCAGCTCACCACATCCTGACCGGTTAAATAGAGGCCGGGCAATGAGGTTTTTGGCTTTAGCCAGTCCTGCTTAAAGCGATCTTTATAGTGGGCCAAACCATAGGCCTGACCGTGCTCGTAGCGACAAAAATGACTTGTGGATAATGGCGTGGAGACTTCGGAGTAATCAATCTTGCCCTCTAGATGGGGCATCTGTCTGTACAGGGCAGCCAGCATGCGATCGGAGAGATCCTGTTTGAGGGCCTCATAGTCGTCGCCACGCTTGCCCCAGGTTTTGTCTGCCCACTGGCGATACTGCTCGTAGTCGCAGGGACCCACCACAATTTCTATGGTCGAGCGGCCCGGGTAGCGACGCTGAAAGTCTGGATCTTTGGCGGAGGGAAACGACACATAGACCAGCGGCAATGGCGCGCTGGGGTCTTTTCGCAGGGCCTCCACATTGGCGTCATGATGTTCATCGAGATAGATCCACAGATTAGTTTTGGGTAGCTGCAGCTCCTCTGCTGTGCCCTTGAGGCCGATATACATGCCTGCATGGGACATAGATCGGCTCAGCTCGCTGGCCTTTTGTTGATAGCCTAATTTGGTACTCACCTCTCTGGGCAGCAGCTTGTCGAAGGTATTGACCACACCGGCATTGCTGATAATGCTGGAGGCATAGAGACAGTGGCCGTCGGCCATTTTAACCCCCACTGCGCGGTTATCTGCCACCAGAATTTCCTGTACATCGGCATAGGTAAACACATCGCCGCCGGATACCTGAATCTGAGGAATAATGGTTTCAGCAATTTTTGATGCCCCACCCACAGGGTAAAAGCCACCATTAAAGTAATGGCCGGCAATCAAAGCATGCATTAGAAATACCGATTCTTTGGGCGGGCAGCCATGATCGCCCCACTGGCCGCACAGCACGGCGATCAGTTTTTCATTGTCAGTCAGGTCTTTTAACACATTGTAAGCGCTGTCCAACGCATAGTCGGGCAGGCGATTTTTGGCAGACATAGACATCAGCTTAGCTACTGAGCTGGGCATGGCCTTGAGCTGGCTGATATTGCCCATGTACTTGGTGGTAGCCAACACCAGATCTACGTACTGATCTATGGCCTCAGCATCATCGGGAAACTGCTGCTTAAGGCTGGCTTTAAAGTTATCTTTGCCAGCAACAAAATCAAACTGCTCGTCGCCGAGAATAATGCGGTCGTAAACTGGGTCCATCTCGGCCCATTGCAGCTGGCCGCCGGAGATAAAATCAAACAGACCACGGCCAGCACCTTTGCGACCCATATCACCTATGTAGTGCACCCCTACATCCCATTCATAGCCATTGCGCTCGTAGGCATGGGTAAAGCCTCCAGCTGTGTAATGCTGTTCTAGCACTATAACTTTTTTACCCATTTGGGAGAGCAGTGCAGCTGAGCACAGCCCACCTATGCCGGAGCCAATAACAATGGCATCGTAATCGGCATCGACCCGCTCGGCGCGGTAGCGCTTGCCAATGCGCAATCTGCTTGGGGCGGTTTTTTTATTGTTGGTTTGGCTGGGAGCTGCGGTTTGATCGGTCATTGGGAGGGCCTTTCTTATTCAGTTTCTTATTCAGTCTCTGGTTCAGGGCTGGTCTGGGGGCGCCGTTTTTTCACTCGCCAAATAATAATGCGCAGTAATATATAGAAAAACAGGGTAAAAAAACCTATCGCCAGAATGGGTGCCAACCCACGCTGAAAGCCCAGATCATCACCAGAGGCCAATAGGCCCTCATAGAGGCTTACGAAGAAGGCCGGGGCCAGGTGGGGATCGTCGCGATAGGCGGTGACCGGGGTAAATAGAGCCACAGTAACCAGCAGCAAAATGCTATGACGAATGGCGGCGATGCCAATTTTGCGCACCAACAGCCAGAGGCAAAACAGCAGACAGAGCGCGCCGGTTGAGTAGGCTACCCAGCCCCACAGGTAGTTTTCTGCGCTATACATATTTGCTGTCCATACTATTGTCCCTGCCTGTTATTTATAGTCAGTCAATCCACTGAATAATATGATCTTCAATATCGTCGTTATGCACATGCAGTTCGGAGATTACCCGTCCCTGCAGCGAGGCGCCGTAGCTGTGCAATGTGTCTTTTGAGCCAGTTACCAGATGGTGCCATTCGGGCAGCGGCTGGCCCGCGGCGATCAGTCGGTACGAGCAGCTGCTGGGCAGCCAGCCCAGACTGTGAATATTGTCTATATCCAGCTTAATACAGTCGTCTACTATACTGTGGCGGCCTGCATAATCTATGCACTGGCAGCTCTCGGTGTCCAGCAACTCACAGGTTACATTGGTATGGTAAATCTCTCCACTGTCGTGGTCTTCCAGTTTAACCAGACAGCATTTGGCGCAGCCATCGCAGAGCAGTTCCCACTCTTGGGTGCTCATCTGCTCTAGGGTTTTGCTCTGCCAGAATTTAGCCATATTTATTGATAGAGCTCGGTGGCTGGTCTGAGGTTGGGTATTTGGGTGGCGGCATCTGCAGATAAAAACCCTTGTCGCGCAGCTCTTCCAACACCTTAAGGATGTCGGCGCGAGCCAGCTTGCGGGTTTTGCTAAGCACCAGTGTAGTCACCTGCGCCAATTCGCCAAAGCTTGACAACAGAGCCTCTGGTACTTTTTCCAGGCCGTCGGATTTATTAACGTAGAGGTACATCTCCTCTTTTTTATTGCCTTTATAAATATCGCAGAGAACTCTGCTTTCTTTGCTCTGTTCGCTGCTGCTATTTTTGCTGGTATTGGTCATAGGGCTTCCGTACTGTTGAGCACTTCCTGTAATGCGGGCTGCACTAGTTCCAGTCGCCAGCCCTGGTTAAGTCTTTCAGGCCATTGGCACTGGCCCTCCATGGAACTGCGCAAAATACTCTCAAGTTCCTTTTTGTTACATAAAAATTCCTGGGGAATCTGAATATCCTGCGCCACTCGGCCCAGGGAGTCACGCATTTCTCGCATAATAATAGATATAGATTTGGGCAGAGGCTGTGGCATAACTGGCACCGGGCTATCGTTGGCCGAGTCGGCGATCTGTTTGAGCACAGTCTGGCCGTGGCGTTTAACCGAGCGCGGGTACCAGTCTTCTATGCCATGCAGCTGATCCTGACCACTGGGCAGGCGCCGAGCCAACTCAATTAAAACCGAGTCTTTGATAATATGAGCACGGGGGCGATTGCTGGACCGCGCTGTATTTTCGCGCCAGTCGCAGAGACGGTTGAGGGCGGTGAGTGATTTCACCCCCAGACGCCAGGCGCCCTTAACACGCAGGTAATAGTCGCTGTGATCTTTGCGGCCTTCTACCAGGGTAAACAGGGCCTGGGTCTCTTCGGCAAACCAGTCTTCGCGCTGCTGCTCGGCCAGGGCCCTGGAGAGTATTTCTTCCATGGCATGCAGATACTGTACATCGACGGCAGCATAGTCCAGCTGACGCAGAGTCAGTGGCCGGGCCAGCCAGTCAGAGCGGGTCTCCTGCTTATCCAGGGTGACCTGAAACATGGTATCTACCAGGCGGGCATAGCCCATGCAGTAGCCTATATTGGCAATACCGGCGGCTATCTGGGTATCAAAAATTTTGCTGGGTTTTATATCCAGCGCGTATTCCAGTACCTCGAGATCTTCAGCACAGGCATGGAAGATAAGCTGGTTATGGGAGCTTTCCAGCAGTGCCTTAAGGGGCGCAAAGTCATCTATGGCCAACACATCGATCAGCCAGCATTGCTCGCCGTCGGAGATCTGTATCAGCGCTATCTTGGGGAAGAAGGTGTCGGTGCGAATAAACTCGGTATCCACGGCCAGTTTGCCTACATGGCTAAGCTGCTGGCACATCTGCTGCAGGCCGCTGTTGCTGTCAATCCAGTTATTCATCTACAGGGCCTTTCTGCTTTGCAGTGCCATATTCAGGGTGCCGCCGTCTACATATTCCAGTTCGCCACCCATGGGTACCCCATAGGCAATACGGGATACGCTGACCCCCAGGGCCTTGGCTTTGTCGGCAATAAAATGGGCTGTGGCCTCGCCTTCGACGGTGAGGTTGGTGGCCAGGATAAGCTCGTTTACCTGGTCCTGCTGCAGGCGCTGAATCAGCTGATCTATACCCAGCTGCTCCGGGCCTATGCCATCGATGGGCGAGAGATGACCCAGCAGCACAAAGTATTTACCCTGAAAGCTGCCCGCCTGTTCTATGGCATAGAGGTCGGCGGGGTTTTCAACCACACAGATCTCGGTGGCGCTGCGCCGGCTATTGCTGCAGATGCCGCACAGCTCATTTTCGGTGAGGGTGCGGCAGCCGCCGCAGCGGCCTACATGCTCAACGGCCTCTAGAATTGACTCGGCCAGCCGATTGGCACCTACCTTGTCGCGCTCCAGCAGTTGCAGTGCCATGCGCTGGGCAGACTTGGTGCCTACCCCGGGCAGTATGCGCAGTGCATCAATTAATTGGTCTATCAGATTTCCGTACAAGAGGCGGCCTCGCTAAAAGGGCATTTTAAAGCCCGGCGGTAAATCCATACCACCGGTCATGGCGCTCAGGGCATCTTTGCTCTGGGCTTCGATTTTGCGCACTGCATCATTCACGGCGGCGGCCAGCAAGTCTTCGAGAAATTCTTTATCTTCGCTCATTAATGAAGGATCCAGGGTTACCTTGCGCACATCGTGGCGGCCCGTCATCACCACCTGAACCATGCCGGCACCAGACTCGCCTGTGACTTCGGCGCTGGCGGCTTTTTCTTGCATTGCAGCCATTTTCTCCTGCATCTGCTGGGCCTGTTTCATTAGGTTGTTTATATCCATTGTTGCCTCTGTATAAGCTGGTTAGAGCGTTGTTAATCTATGGGTCGCACGGACTGCTCGTTGAGATGTCCGTCGAATAGCTGTTTAAATTTAATTACCGAGGGGTCGGCGTTTAATCTGTCTACGGCTTCTGCCAGGCGTTCGGCCTTCTCTCTGTTATCTGCGGCTCGCGGAGTCTCCTGTTCGGCAACACCAAAGGTAATTTCTACACTAAGGGGCTCGGCAAAATAATCGGACAGAGCTTCGCCCAGGGTCTGTTGATGGGCCGTGTCGTAGAGGCTGGTCTGGTTATTGTCGATCAGAAACTGCAGCTGACTGCCTTCGCGGCCTTTGTACAGGCAGTGGCTGGCGATCTCGCCCAGACTGGCACCTATGGTTAACTGCTTGCGAATTTCGATCCAGTTATCTGGGGTGAAGTCTTGCAGGGCTACTTTTTGCTGTACCGGCTGTTCCCAGGGCGGTGATTCCAATTGGACCGCGGCGCTGGATTGTTGCGACTCTGTGGGCTCGGCCAGCGGTTGAGGGGCTGGCTGGGAGGCTGGCACTGGCTCGGCGGCTGCCGATGCGGGTGCGGGTGCGGCGGCCGGAGGCTGCGCCTCTGGGGCCGCGGCTTCAGGCTTTTTTGCTGGGGACTCCGCCTCCTGGGGAGCCGGTGCCGGGGTGGCTTCGCGAATTGGCGGGTTGGCGTCGGGGCGGAAAGCCAGTGCCCGCAGCATAACCATTTCAAAGCCGGATTTTAGATCTGGTGCCAGGTGCAGATCTTTGCGGCCCAGCAGGCAGATTTGGTAAAACAGCTGCACATCTTCTTTGCTGGCTACCGCCGCCAGATTAAGCAGCTCGGAATAGTTGCCAACCCCCTTATCCAGGGCCTCTGGCACTGTCTGTAAAATAGCTACCTGATGCCAGATTGAGAGTACATCCGAGAGTGCCTGACCATAGTCGGGCGCCTGCTCGGCCATTCTTGAGATGGCGGCCAGCACATCTGTGCCTGTGCCGCCAGTCAGGGCGGTACAGATATCCACCACATAGCTGCGCTCTATGGTACCCAGCATGGAGCTAACATCGGCCTCATTGACCTGCCCACCGCCATGGCCAATCGCCTGGTCGGTCAGACTGAGCGCATCGCGCATACTGCCATCGGCGGCGCGGGCCAGAGACCAGAGCGCGGCCTCCTCAAATGGCACAGCTTCTTCGCCGAGCACAAATTGCAGATGCTGGGTAATGCGCTCGGGGCTGAGGTTTTTAAGATTAAATTGCAGGCAGCGTGACAGCACAGTGATGGGCAGTTTTTGCGGGTCTGTGGTGGCAAACAGAAACTTTACATGGGGCGGCGGCTCTTCCAGAGTTTTTAGCAGTGCGGCAAAGCTCGACTTTGACAGCATATGTACTTCATCGATCAGGTAGATCTTAAAGCGACCTCTGGAGGGCGCGTACTGCACATTGTCGAGCAGGTCGCGCATATCGTCGACGCCTGTTCGCGAGGCGGCATCCACTTCAATAAGATCAATAAAGCGCCCCTCGGCAATTTCTGTGCAACTGGAGCACTGGCCACAGGGTACCGAGCTAATACCGGTTTCGCAGTTGAGGCATTTGGAGAGGATGCGGCCAATGGTGGTTTTGCCCACACCGCGAGTGCCGGTAAACAGATAGGCATGGTGCAGACGGTCATTGTCCAGGGCGTTAATCAGTGCCTGCAGCACATGTTCCTGCCCTGCCATTTCAGCAAAAGAGCGTGGACGCCATTTACGGGCTAGAACCTGATAACTCATAGCACAGTCTGCTTTGGTTTAAAGGGGTCATTATAGGGAGATAACTGAAGCGCTGGAAGGGCTAATGGCGATGACCCCCAATAGCCACACCTCGGCACACAGCGTAACCACTACCGTTGCTCCCTTCCGGGCCTGGCGGGGTTCGCGGCTGGCTGTTGCGAGGGGACCAGAGGGGGCCACCATTGAAGCGAAGCGCGGGATTATCCGGGGTTTGGCGGGCAAGTGCAACAGGCCTGGGGCATCTAGACTGAAATCTAGACTAAAATCTAGTCTAAAATCTGATAAAACAAGCAATGGAGCTACCTCTATGGAGGGGTTATTCTTCACTTCCTAGGCTAGCTTGTTTACACTCCACAGCAGCCGCTTAGGCCATTGACTGGTCCTATAATAATTACGGAATACGTCCCTATGAAACAGTCCTCATTAGATGCACGTTTAAGTGCAATTACATATGCAAGATTTACCCAAAATTTACGCCCGCTTTTTGTTTTGGCTCTCAGCCTGATATTAATAAGCTGCGGCACCTCAGAGAGCAATGTTGAAGCCGGCAACCGCACTGGCACTCTGCACTGGGGCAATGGCACAGAGCCACAGAGTCTGGACCCTCATATTGCCACTGGTGTTCCGGAACACCATATTATTGTTGCGCTGATGGAAGGCCTGGTACATAAAGACAGCAAAACTCTGGGGCCGACGCCCGGGGTTGCCGAGTCCTGGACTGTCAGTGATGACGGCACGGTCTACACCTTTAAACTGCGTGACAATGCCCGCTGGTCCAATGGTGATGTGCACAATGCCCATGACTTTGTCTGGTCCTGGTGGCGTGCACTGCAGCCTGCTCTGGGTAATCTCTATGCCTATATGTACTTCCCGATTGTGAATGCTCGCGAGTACTATGAGGGTGAGGTCACCGACTTTGAGCTGGTTGGCGTAAAGGCGCTGGATGATCTGACCCTGCAGGTGACGCTGGACAACCCAACCCCCTATTTTCTGCAGCTGCTGGATCACTACAGCATGTTCCCGGTACATCAGGCCACTCTGGAAAAGTTTGGCGCCCCAGATGAGCGCGGCACGCGCTGGACCTATGCCGGCAATATGGTGGGCAATGGCCCATTTAAGCTAACCAGCTGGGAGATTAATCGCGCCATTGAAGTTGAGCGCAATACCTTTTACTGGGCCAATGATGAGGTGCGCCTAAATAAGATTGTGTTCTACCCTACCGAAAACACCACCACCGAGGAGCGCATGTTCCGCGCCGGGCAGTTGCACTATACCAACGGTGTGCCCATTGATAAGGTGGCGACCTATCGCGATGCCAATGACCCGGCCCTGCGCGTTACCCCCTATCTGGGCACCTATTTCTACCGTATTAATGTAACTGTGCCCCATCTGCAGGACAAGCGAGTGCGTCGCGCCCTGGGCATGACCATTGACCGTAAAAAGATTACTGAGAATGTAACCAAGTCTGGGCAGATTCCCGCCTATGCCATGACGCCTCCCAATACCAGAGGCTACTACCCACCAATCGATCTGAGCTTTGACCCTGAAGCTGCTCGTCAACTGTTAGCAGAGGCAGGCTATCCCAATGGTGAGGGCTTCCCGGTAACTGAGATTCTGTATAACACCAACGAAGGTCATCGCAAGGTAGCCGTGGCGATTCAGCAGATGTGGCGCGAGCATCTGAATATTGAGGTTAAATTGCTTAACCAGGAGTGGAAGGTATACCTGGATAGCGAAAGCAATGGCGACTACCAAATCTCCCGCGCAGGCTGGATTGGCGACTATGTAGACCCCAATAACTTCCTGGATATGTTTATCTGCAATGGCGGCAATAACCGCACCAGCTGGTGTAATGAAGAATATGATCGCCTGGTGTTGGATGTGGCTCCCAGAGCCAAGACCCAGGAAGAGCGTATGGCTATTTTTACTCAGGCTGAGAAGATGCTGATGGACGATTTGCCGGTGCTGCCTATCTACACTTACACCACTGCACATCTGGTACACCCCTCCATGAAAAATGTCGCCGACAATATTATGGATATGCAGTCGTACCGGGAGATCTATCTCGAGGGAGCCGACGACTAATGCTGCGATTTGCGCTCAGCCGGCTGCTGCAGGCCATTCCTGTTCTACTGGTCGTGATTACCATGACCTTTCTGCTGGTGCACAGCGCACCGGGCGGGCCTTTTTCTGCCGATAAGGCGGTACCAGCCGAAGTACTGGAAGCGCTCGAAGCTCAGTACAATCTCAACCAGCCCCTGTGGCAGCAATATATTAGCTATCTGGGTGATGTGGTGCGCGGTGATATGGGGCCCTCGTTTAAATACCCTGGCCGCAGTGTTAATGAGCTTATTTATTCTGGCCTGGGCACCACGGCTGAGCTGGGCTTTTATGCCATGCTGGTGGCCATTTTTATAGGCGTGATCGCTGGTGTTACCGCGTCCATGCGGCCTAATACCATGCAAGACTATGTGCCCATGACCGCAGCTATGATCGGTATCTGCATGCCCTCTTTCTTGCTGGGCCCTCTGCTGGTATTGATCTTTGGTATTCATCTGGATTGGTTGCCGGTATCTGGCTGGAACCAGATTCCCGGGGATAAGATTCTACCGGCGATCACCCTGGGGACTGGCTATGCAGCCTATATTGCTCGCCTGTCCCGTGGCGGTATGCTGGAGGTGCTGTCGCAAGACTATATTCGCACCGCGCGCGCCAAGGGTCTGTCTGAATTTTTAATTATTGGCAAACATGCCCTGCGCGGCGGATTGATTCCGGTGGTAGCCTTTCTGGGGCCAGCCTTTGCTGGTCTGCTGGGCGGGTCATTTGTGGTGGAGACTATCTACCAGATCCCCGGTCTGGGCCGCTTCTATGTGCAGGCCGCCTTTAACCGCGACTACACCATGATTCTGGGCACTACGGTGTTCTTTGCTACGCTGATTATCGTCTTTAATCTGCTGTCGGATATGCTGGCTGTCTGGTTAAACCCTAAACTGCGCCAACAGGTTAGGGGAGAATAGTCATGGATGCTAACAGCACAACGCTAACAGCTGAAAAAGGTACCTCACTCTGGGAAGATGCCTGGATTAAACTGCGCAAAAACCGCCTGGCTATAGTTGGTCTGGGCCTGCTGGTATTTCTCTGTGTGATCTCGCTGCTAACGCCCTGGATTGCACCCTATGGCTATGAACAGCAGGACCTGCTGATGGGCGCCACACCGCCCTCTGCTGAGCACTGGCTGGGCACTGATGTGTTTGGCCGCGATATGCTGACGCGCATTATGTACGGCGGCCGGGTTTCGCTGATGGTGGGCTTTATCGCCACCGCCGTGGCACTGGCCATTGGGGTTATCTACGGTGCTGTAGCCGGCTATGTCGGTGGCCGTGTTGATGCGGTGATGATGCGTCTGGTGGATATTCTCTACGCCCTGCCCTTTATGATTTTTATTATTCTGCTGATGGTGGTGTTCGGGCGCAATTTGCTACTGCTGTTTTTTGCCATTGGTGCGGTTGAATGGCTGACCATGGCGCGTATTGTGCGCGGCCAGGTGATGTCATTGCGCAAGCAGGAGTTTGTCGAGGCGGCTCATTCTTTGGGCCTGTCCCAGTGGATTATTATCCGCCGTCATATTATTCCCAATACATTGGGCCCGGTGATTGTTTACACCACCCTGACTATTCCCAGTGTGATGTTGCTGGAGGCCTTTTTAAGCTTTCTGGGTCTGGGCATTCAGCCCCCGCAGAGCTCCTGGGGACTGCTAATTAATTACGGTGTAGAGACTATGGAGGAATATCCCTGGCTGCTTATTTTCCCGGGTATTGCTCTGTCTTTAACTCTTTTTGCCCTTAACTTCCTGGGTGATGGCCTGCGCGATGCGCTGGATCCACGCACTGCCAAGGACTGATGGTTTATCTCTATGGCTGCTCTACTCGATGTTAAAAATCTAAAAGTTTATTTCCATACCAGAAACGGGCTAGTCAAGGCTGTGGACGATGTTAGTTTTTCTGTCAGTGCTGGCGAGACTCTGGCTATTGTGGGTGAATCTGGTTCCGGTAAGTCGGTTACCTGTTACAGCCTGCTAGATCTGCTACCCAAGCCACCGGCTAAAATTGAAGGTGGCACGGCCCTATTTGATGGCGAGGATTTACTGACCTGCGACAAGTATCGTATGCGGCACTTCCGCGGCAATGATATTGCCATGATCTTTCAGGACCCTATGACTTCGCTAAACCCCAATCTCACGATTGGTGAGCAGCTGATTGAACCGCTAATTTATCACCCGGATAAATCTCGCCGCCGGGATCGCGCAGCCGCTAAATTGCGTGCCATTGAGCTTTTAGATGAGGTGGGTATTCTTGACTCAGAGCGCCGCTTTGACAGCTACCCCCATGAGTTCTCTGGCGGTATGCGTCAGCGGGTGATGATTGCCATGGCGCTGATCAATGAGCCGCGCCTGCTTATCTGCGATGAGCCCACCACGGCTCTGGATGTAACTATTCAGGCGCAGATTTTGGAGCTGATTAAGAAGCTACAGCAAAAACGTGACGTGGCGGTTATTTTTATCAGCCACGATCTGGGTGTGGTTGCTGGCATTGCCGATAAGATTCTGGTGATGTGCAACGGTGTGGCTATGGAGTCTGGCAGTGCAGAGGATATTTTCTACAAAACCAAAGACGACTATACCAAGCGTTTGCTCAATGCGATTCCCGAGGGTCCCAAGACTATGGAGAACCGTGCTCAGGCTAAAAACACTCTGGTTGAAGCAAAAAATATTCGCACCTGGTTTAAGGATTATTCCGGCTCTAAGGTAATCACGGTGAAGGCGGTGGACGATATCTCGCTGACCATTGAGCGCGGGGAGATTTTGGGACTGGTGGGTGAGTCTGGCTCGGGCAAGTCTACTCTGGGACGCTCGTTACTGCAGCTGGTGCCTACTCAGGAGGGCACGGTAACCTTTGACGGCTCTGATTTGACCTGCCTTAATCCTAAGCAGATGGTGCCCTGGCGTCGCCGTATGCAGATGATTTTTCAGGACCCTTACGCTTCGCTTAACCCGCGTATGACGGTTTTTGAAACTCTGGCTGAGCCTCTGCTCTACCACGGCATTGCTAACAAGATGAATATCACTGAGCAGGTGCTGGCGCTGATGGATGATGTGGGTTTGGCCCGGGCCAGTATGCGCAAGTATCCCCATGAGTTTTCTGGGGGGCAGCGGCAGCGTATTGCGATTGGTCGGGCGATTGCGACTAAGCCGGAGTTGATTATTGCTGATGAGCCGGTGTCGGCTTTGGATGTGACTATTCAGGCGCAGATACTGGATCTGATTCTTGATTTGGTTGAGCGGCATAATCTGACGATGATGTTTATTTCTCACGATCTGTCGGTGGTGCGTTATATCTCTGACCGGGTGATGGTGATGCATCATGGTGTTCTAGTGGAACAGGGTAAGACGGAAACGCTTTGGGCTAAGCCTAAGAAGGCTTATACCAAGAATTTGTTGAAGGCGATTCCGGTGGCTGATCCCAGGTCTGAGAGGGCTCGGTTGTCTAGTTAGGTGGGTTCTTTTCGGGCAGAATTACGCTCGGTAGGTTGGCTTACCTGTGCCGAACCAAGACCCTCCGCACATACAGAGAGATCCTTCGCTGTGCTCAGGATGAC
>ERZ887830.1232-NODE-1232-length-14684-cov-6.284162_pt1 | contig 14684 bp, 9 predicted proteins | sample MGYA00521101_ERZ887830 | MGnify/ENA primary metagenome ERZ887830 (study PRJEB32303, sample SAMEA104408592) | aquatic metagenome | biome: Marine water; feature: Pelagic; material: water | place: Baltic Sea | collected 2014-06-05T16:38:00 | depth 1,762 m ...
CCAACTGCAAACAAAGTTCTTGGAAGTGGTTCTACTTCATCAGATAAAAAGAATTCAGAAACTAGATGGGAAATCACAGACCATTGCGTTGGGCTTGTATCTTGTGCTTCATCAACCAATACATGTTGTATCGCTGTTTCTAATTTCCACCTCACCCAAGCTTGTATTTGATCTTTGGATAGTAACTGGTCTGTAAAAAATATAAGATCATCAAAATCAAGCACGCCATATTGGAATTTTTGCCTCTGAAAAGAAAGATATAAATTGGCTGCTAGCAAACAAATTGAGTGACTTAATTCACTTGTAAAAGCACCACTTTGCGCCTGCATATAGGCCAAAATTTGGTCTTGTGCATCAGCTATATAATTTTTTATCTCTGGCTCATGCTTCTGTACAGCTTTGCTTGCAAGCGTAGATTTTGGATTTCCGCTTGCAAAAAAAACATCTGTTAAACAAAGAAATTCAGCTTCTGCTTGCCGAGGTGAAAGAGACAACCAATGATTAATTTTAGCGCTTGCCTGCTTGTCATTTTTGCCTCCAAGATAAAGACAATTTGCAATTTCTTTTAAGGGTAACTGCCTTACCCTCTGCATTAAAAATGCCTTATCATCAGTGAATTCGGAGAGTGTCTTGCAACCAATTATATCTTTTAAATGTTCTTTAAACCGCGCAGACGCAGTACCATCCGTGGCAAATCTATCAATAATATCCCGTTTTTGAAGAATTTTGGTAAGGTATTCACTAAGCGTTCTCTCATCTGTAATACTGGCAAGAAATTTCAATTTTTGTTGAATCTCAGCTATCGGAGTAGCAAATAATTCCTGTAAATTCTTCTGTAATAGCGAATTTGCCTCTGCTTCTGTTAGCAAATCAAAGCCTGGTGGGACACCTGCTTCAATTGGAAATCTAGATAGAATTGACTGACAAAAAGAGTGTATTGTCTCAATTCTTGGTCCATTCTCATTATCCAAAATACTGGCAAATAATTGTCGTGCTATCTGTATTTTGTCTTGGCTAGGATTAGGCTCACTCATTTCTTGTAATTCTGCAAGCAGCTCACTTTCTTTACAAACGGCCCATGTTGCTAGTGTTTTCTGTAATCGTTCTTTCATTTCCACAGCAGCTGCTTTGGTATATGTCACACATAAAATACTATCTGGGCTAACGCCGTTCAATAATAAGCGAAACACACGGTGAGTAAGAGCTCTTGTTTTTCCAGTACCTGCATTAGCGGATACAAATACAGAGTAATGAGGATTAGATGCAAGACTAGAATTATCCATCATCATTCGCCTCATATGGTCGCCATTCTTTAATTCTTGCTAAATGCCTTACATCTGAAAAACGTGGTCTATCAGCTGCATTAGGCTCAGATAAATAGGGCTGATTTGAGTTCTCAAACTGTGTTAGAAGAGTAACGATAAGATCATAGATAGCTTCACTATTAAAATCATCTGGCGTGACATTATTAATAATGGCTGGGTCTGTTGCTCTTCCTTTCAGATGCCAATAATGAAGCTGAAGATGGCTAGGTATTATTTTAGCGTTCTTATACCCCCCTTTTGATGCAATCACAGCCTCTACTAGCAATTGTACCGCTCTTCCTGCAATTACCATTTGCTTAGATGGCGGAGCACCCGACTTATAATCAATTATTTGACACTCATCTGAATTACTCCATTCAATCCTATCTGCTCTTGCGGTTAGTAAAATGACACGCTTCCCTATTTGAATTTCCAACTTGCCATCTTGTTCACTAAGCACCTGAAAATCATCTGAACGACGCCGAAGCTCTTCATCTAAAAACCAGCTTAGGACCATCGTTAGTTTTTGTCTCCAAAACAGGTTTATAAAAGCAATTTTTGACCACTGAGATAACTGATTTTCTAATATGTTTTGTAATTCTAAAGCGGCAACTTCTGGAAGCTTGCCAGAGGGATATTTTTTTAAGAACAATGCAATAACATCATGAATAATAGACCCTCTAAGCGCGGCAGCTGGCGTCTCATCTATTGGCGCATTTTTTCTAATTTTTAATATTCGTTTAACGTAAAACCCATAAGGATCGGTTATCCATTGATCAAAATCTGTAGCCGTTATCTTGTTTGGTCTATGCATTATAGCTGGTTTAGGCTCTGGTCTTGTAAGTGGGCATACTCGCAGCGGGATTTTTCGTAAGGTCACTGCTTTCATCCAATCAGGCAACCTGTTATCTAAATAATCAAAAAGTCCAGTTGCTGAAACCACAGCATCTAGCCTGGCAAGCCATCTAGATGGTTCTGATGGTGAGCCGTCATGCACAACAGAACGAGTTATCATTACTTCTTTTGAAGCAACTGCCATCATAAAATCATGTGCTGATAACGCAATTCGCCACTGTCTATCTGGCAGTCCTAATTGGGTGCGAGATGCATTATTAATCCACATATCTTTTTCTGAATAGGGTGGCCAAATACCCTCATTCAATCCACCTAGAATTATTCTATCAGCCGTTTGCATTCTTGCTTCGATTGTACCTAATATCTTTAGCCTTGGGTGTTGGTCATAGGGTGTTCTGACTACTTCGTTCTGACATAACACGCTTAATGTATTAGCAAACGCTGACGCAGCAATAGAATAAGAACTCCCAAAACGGATCATATTGGAAAGTAACTCAAGTAAGGTTTCACCAGCAATGTTTGAATAAATATGTGCGTGTTGTTCTGTGTCTGCATCTTTTTCGCTAGCGGTTGCTACTTCTGACAGAGCAGACATCATTTCTGCTGTTTCCATAAGTGCTCTAGCAAGACTATCTAAAGAAGGGTTAATTGCTTTAAAGGCATCTCTCAAAGGGCTAAATGCTAGCAACAGATGATTCTCCCAAAAGTCTTTTAACTCTCCTTGTGTTTGCACCAACCTTCCCCAGCTATTCCAGCTTTTTTCTGGCAATGTACCTCTTAGAATTTTTTCTTCAAATTGGCTGGCAAGTCGCGTAAATTCAGCCCTCTTCAAACCAGCGGTAGAAAAAGGATGTTTGAATAATGCGCGCAACGCATGAGGTGAGGCATCTTCCTGCACTGTTTGCGCCAATAATAACAAAAACCTTGCTGGCTCTGACAAAGCTAACGAGGTGCCTGCAGAATCATCGATTTTTATTTGCCATCTCATTAACGCTGCCTGAACTTTTCTGGCAAGCACTCTATCTGGGGTGATCAACATAGCAGTTTTATGAGTTGTTTGAAGAGTCTCTCGCATTAATCCTGCAATTAACTCTGCCTCCTGAAAGGTATCATCTACTGACATAATTTTCAGTCCTTCAAGACTGGCAGGAGATAATTCAGCTTGGTCAACAGCAAGCGCTCGCCAATGGGAAGTTCTGCTAGCAGGTCTCATTACCTCGCGCAGAAGTATTTGTCTTGAACGCGCTTGTTGTTCTCCCATCAAGGTTGTTTTATGCCAATAATTGACGTGTGATAAAGGTAAATCTAATTCAATCATAGAAAGAGCAATTTGATGTAATGGATGCACTTGGTCTTGTTCTATTGCTCGCCAGTCAATTTCTGCGATTTCTAAATCTAGACCTGGAAATATAACAGCACCTATTGGCAGCTGAGAAATAACTTTCATAAAAGCTCTGGTCATGGGCAGAGTTCCATTAGAACCTGCCAAAATAACAGGGGTATCTGGTGGATTTTCTCGCCATAAATCCAGCTGTCTATTCAGTAAAATTTGCTGGCGCTCTACAGGGTCTATTTTCCCTTTTTCGGAGAGAATGGCTGGCCAATATTCAAATAAAATTGTCAAGAACTTCAGAATATCTTGCCAATGTGCAGATAATTCTTCAGGTAGAATATCTTTGATAGAAGACAGGGATGTGCCTGCACGTTGCATTTGATCAATTAAGCTGCACAGACTAGCCGATAATCTCATCGCAGGCGCAGGAGACATAAGTTGTCCCCCAATTGGAAAATATTGTATCTGGGCTGCAATCAGGCATTGTCTCTCAAATCCATTTATCGCTTCTGCCAAATCTAAGCTATCAACACCGCTATCAATAAAGATGTCTTCTTCTGGCTCACCTACTGCAAACATTCTTGGCAATAATATGGCACCCTGTTGGTAATGATTAAGAAACGCTGCCTGAACAGCAGAAATAGCTCTTCTTGAAGGTAAATAAAGATCAATTTTAGCAAGTTGTTCTGGCTTTGGAAAATTTAATATTAATCCATCGACTAGATTATCTGCAAAAGATTCAATAGCTGGGATAGTATAAAAGCCTGATTTTATCATCCATAGATATTATCGCAAATAATACTTAAATGCAGTATTTTTAATGAAAAAATAAACTGACGGGATTTTATCTTATATTTGAATCGATTTTATCTTTTGATTAGATGTTTTAATCCTTACTCTACGGCTATCTTGCAAGATGCTTGCATCTGTTTGCTTTATATTCGAGCAGGCAAAATCTAGATGGATATAAATCACATCTGCTGGCAGCATATCAGAAATAATATCTGGCCATTCAATGATACAACAATGATCAATAAACGCATCTTCAAGACCAAGGGCAAGGACTTCTTCGCATGTCTCAAGCCTATATAAGTCAAGATGCCAAATCTCACAATTTCCTTTGAATTCATAGCTTTGAACAAGGGTAAAAGTAGGACTTGGTATTTCTTCTGTTATCTTACAGGCTGATTTTATGATAGCGCGCGCAAGGCTAGTTTTGCCTGCGCCAAGAGTACCAGAAAGACAAAACACCACCCCTGGCGCTACATATCTCGCCAATTTTTCGCCCAATCTATGTAGCGATTTTTCATCAAGAGAGGGGTAATTGCATTCCATTTAGACGCCGTATTAGTATCTATATTCCTCAGACTTAAATGGACCTTGTTGCTTAACACCAATATAATTAGCCTGATCTTCTCTAAGCTGACTAAGCTTTGCACCAATCTTATCCAAATGAAGGGCTGCCACTTTCTCATCCAGATGTCTTGGCAACGTATATACTTTATTTTCGTATTTCTGCCCGTCCTGCCATAATTCAATCTGTGCTAATACCTGATTAGTGAATGAGGCAGACATAACAAATGAGGGATGACCTGTTGCACAACCAAGGTTTACCAAGCGTCCTTTTGCTAGCAAAATCATTCTTTTACCGTCTGGGAATTCGATTTCATCAACCTGCGGTTTTACTTCGCTCCAGACAAAGTTTGACAGGGAAGAAACCTGAATTTCATTATCAAAATGCCCAATATTACATACAATCGCTCTATCTTTCATATCACGCATATGATCAAGAGTAATCACATCTTTATTACCTGTAGCCGTTACAAAAATATCTGCTTTAGGTGCTGCATCTTCTAATGTAACAACCTCATAACCTTCCATTGCAGCCTGAAGCGCACAAATAGGGTCAATCTCTGTTACCATCACCCGAGCACCGCCTTGACGAAGAGAGGCAGCCGAACCCTTGCCAACATCTCCAAATCCACATACCACAGCAACTTTACCAGCAAGCATCACATCTGTCGCACGTCTTATCCCATCAACCAGCGATTCACGTACACCATATAGATTATCAAATTTTGACTTGGTTACAGAATCATTCACATTAATCGCAGGGAACGGTAATTGATTTTGCTCTGCTAGCTGATATAAGCGAAGCACGCCTGTTGTTGTCTCTTCCGACACTCCTTTAATCGCATCGCGCTGACGGGTGAACCATCCAGGGCTGGATTCATGCCTTTTTAAAATTTGTTGTTTTAGAAATGTTTCTTCTTCAGAAGATGGGATTGCAAGAATGTCCTCACCTGCCTCTAATTTTGCACCAAGTAATATATACATTGTTGCATCACCGCCATCATCTAAGATCATATTGGCTGTTTGGTCTCCTGGCCAGTCGAAAATTTTATCTACATAGTCCCAATATTCTTCGAGTGTCTCCTCTTTTTTTGCAAAAACAGGGACTCCTGATTGGGCAATAGCTGCTGCTGCATGATCTTGGGTTGAAAATATATTACAAGACGACCATCTTACGTCAGCACCAAGAGCGGTAAGTGTTTCAATCAATACAGCTGTTTGAACTGTCATATGAAGGCAGCCGGCGACTCTTGCGCCTTTCAAAGGTTTTGACTTACCAAACTCATCTCTTAATGCCATTAAGCCTGGCATTTCACTTTCACCGATTGAAAGCTCTTTTCTGCCCCACCCAGCTAGGCTAATATCTCTTATTATATAATCTTGCATTTAATTTTACCCATTCAATCATTTTTTTATGTGATATCAAACTTATCTAAGAAACGATAGCTTTTTTCAGCTTCATACACTGTTAATAGTTACAATTATCTATGATAACGCGCCAGAAATTATTATAATATACTATTACAATCTATTTTTTAAATTACGCCATCACAACTCAAGATGTTCTAATAAGTATTTAATTTCTTTTTTATGCGCCCATGATGCTAAGAACTCTGCTAGGGCAACGGACCTGTGCCGACCACCTGTACATCCAAATGCAACGCCTAATTGCGGTCTGCCCGTTTTTTGCAAAGCAGGCAGAACCATATCTATTATCTGAGTAACATTTCTCATAAAGGGCTGAAATCTCACATCTGCCTGAATATATTCTCTTACTGCCTCGTCTTTTCCTGAAAAATTACGTAACTTCTCCTGCCAATGAGGGTTTTCAAGAAACCGAGCATCAAACACATAATCTGCTGTTTCTGGAACACCCTTGCGATAGGAAAAGCTGATAATGGAGAGTGGGACAGGATTAAGCGCAGGCAATTCAAGCCTAGTGAGTAAAACAGTTCTAAACCCTGCAGGATCAGAGCCAGTAGTATCTAATTTAATATCTGCAAATTTATCTAGACCCTGCATTGCCAGAAAATCTGTTTCTATGGCATCATTCAAATTGCCTGTCTTTACTAGCGGGTGATGCCTTCTTGTTGCCTGATATCTTTTGATGATTTCAGATGGCTGGGCATCAATATATATAATTTGGCATGCATCCCTAAATTTAGATTTTAAATTTTGGATTAATCCGATTACCAGATTCTTCTCAAACCCTGTTGTTCTCATATCAACGGCAAGTGCAATTTTTCGTTCTGCCGTTTCCACTTCCAACGCGATATATTGGTCAATAAGAGATAGTGGCAAATTATCAACCGCAGAAAAACCCGCATCTTCGAGTGTATTCAACGCGGTAGATTTACCAGCACCTGATGGTCCAATTACTAACACGACACGAACTTCCATCGAATCCTGCATAGTCTCAATATGGTCCGCCATCTCGCAAATCTCCAAAATTATTCCGCAAACTCTATCTTCTATTCTAATTCTATTATCTCATGAATACTGCAACAAGCAACTTCTTGTCACTTAGACACGCTATCGATGAGTGGCAGCTCAAGATAAAAGATAGCGCCAGTTGTTGGCGCGTTTCTCGCATATAGCTTTCCGCCATGTGCTTCTGCAATTTGCCGTGCAATTGATAGCCCCAGACCAGAATGCTGTCCAAATGCCTCACTTTTTGGTCTTTGTGAATAAAACCTATTAAAAATAGCATCCAGTTTTGCTTCTGGGATTCCTATCCCATAATCACGAATTGAAAAACAGATTCTATCATTTGCATTACCGCATGGTTTAATCTCAAGGTCGATGCTTTTATCATTTGGATTAAAACTAATCGCATTAACCAGCAGATTATCTAATATTTGTATTATTCTTCCAGTATGGATATTTACAAATGCATGGCTAAGGTCATCACCTTCTATTGACGGTTGCCAATTGAATCTAATATCAGGGTATCTGTCCTTCATCATCGATATCCAGCTATCTAAAAGAGGAAAAAACGCGACTTTCTCTCGCTCAGACTGTGCAAGCTCTGCCTCTATCCGGCTGGCTTGTGATATATCATTTATCAGACGATCAAGCCTATTTACATCTTCCAAAATTATCGCCATCAAGTCTTTCTGTTGTGCAGGGTTATGTATTCTTGATACAGTTTCTGCCGCCGAGCGAAGTGATGTAAGGGGGTTTTTTAACTCGTGCGCAACATCTGCTGCAAATCCTGCTGTTGCTTTGATGCGTTCTTGCAAATCATCTGTCATTTCCTGCAATGCGTGTGATAATTCACCTATTTCATCTTTTCTGTCTGGTAATTTCGCTAGCCTTATGGATTTATCACTCGCTTCTGCTACTTGCCTAGCAGATGCAGCTAATTGCACAATTGGACGGGTAATCGATCTCGAGAGATATAATCCCAAGATGATAGTCAATAAAAAGATGGCGCATAATAGCAAAAAAAATGCCCATTGGACATTTTCAATCTCAGATTCAATCTCTGCGCCATTTTTTGTGAGTAATAATGCACCTCTTACCACCCTTACCTCTTGAATTGGCAAAGCAACCCCAAGCATAAGTTGACCAGTTGTAGTGCGCCAACTTGTGCTAATTCTTCGCCCAGTCATGGCAGCTCCTAAGGCTGGCACGTCTTTAATAGAAGCAAATCTCGTACTATTAATTATTGGCAATTCCTCTACACCATTTACAAAATAACTAAATTTCGAAATAGAGGATATTATCTCATATTTGATAGAGGAGAAGATAGATTTGTTATTTTTCACCGTCATCTGAACAACAGAATCTGTTAATTGGTTTTTCGCCGTATCAGCCATAATTTGACCATCTGGCTGATAAATTCGTGCCCTCAGCGCAGAGCCATACCCGACTAAGGGAAGAATATGGCGAAGCGTAGAAGGATTTAGACCTATTTGTGATGGGTTATTATTTTGCGAGGTGCCTATCATTTCAGAATTTGCAATCGCAAGTGACCGAGCAAGTGTTTCCCCTTGTCGTTTTAAGGCATTTAATTCTGCATCAATTAATACAATTCGGTATCTATCTACAACTAATATGCCAATAAAAAAAAGCACCAGCGGTAGCAACATAATAAGCAAAATTCGAATCGAAAGCGGGCTTATTAAGCGTTTTGCTTTGCCCTTAGAGCGCACTTTAAATTTCTCCTTACGACCGATTATAATGCTATATTTTTTTTAAAGAGTTTGCTGCAGGTATTTTTTTAACCCTACCCCTTTTCTTGCAACTAGCTATTACGAAAACGATAGCCAATACCATATAATGTTTCAATCTGTTCAAACTCTGGATCAACCAATCGAAATTTCCTGCGTAGTCTTTTTATATGACTATCTATTGTTCTATCATCGAGAAACACAGAATCACCATATGCTGCATCCATTAATTGGTCTCTGCTTTTAACGTGCCCTGGGTGAATAATGAGTGCTTTTAACATCAAAAATTCGGTAACAGTTAATTTTACATTTTCATGCTTCCACTGGCATAAATGCCTGTCTGGGTCTAATAATAAATTATCATATTCTATTATATCTTCTTCTCTCGCATCATCAAATTCTAATGAGCGGGCGCGTCTTAACACAGCCTTAATTCTAGCAATTAAGAGTCTTTGTGAAAACGGCTTGGTAATATAATCATCTGCTCCAATACCAAGGCCAAGGGCTTCATCTATTTCATCATCTTTACTTGTCAGAAAAATTGCAGGGATGTTGGTTTTATGTCTTAACTTCTGTAGAAGTTCCACCCCATCCATACGAGGCATTTTTATATCTAATAAAACAAGGTCAACAGGTCGATTTAATATGCCAAAAAGAGCTTGCTCTCCATCAAAATAACAATCAACCTGATAGCCCTCTTGCTCAAGCATCACTGAAACAGAAGCAATAATATTCTGGTCATCATCAACAAGAGCTATCTTATTGGTCATTCAAACCTCCCTACCTATATTCATACCTATCATTACCCATAATTAATGAAATAATATCAACCAAAAAAAGGCACGTAAAAGGCTAAAATAAGGCGACAAGGAATATTTGATTTTTTCACATATATATTTTTTACTGTGTTTCACAAAATCAGATTAATGTGCTTCCGCCCAGCTATGCGCCCAGCCTCCATCAACAGTAATTGGCACATTCAGTGTTAAAACCGGTTGGTGGGCAGACTCCATGGTTGTTTTAATTGCTTTAAACGCAACGTCAATTTCATCATCTGGTGTTTCAAAAATTAACTCGTCATGCACTTGCAATAACATTTTTGTTTTCAAGTTAAGGCTGGAGATAACATTTGGCATTTTAACCATTGCCCGTTTAATAATATCAGCTGCGGTTCCTTGGATTGGCGCATTTATAGCCTGTCGTTCGGCAAACCCTCGCACGGCTCCATTCGAAGCAGTTATATTAGAAATATATATTCGTCTGCCAAATAATGTTTCAACAAACCCTTGCTCTCTTGCAACTTGTTTCATTTGCTCCATGTAGTCCTTTATACCAGGGAACCTATTAAAATAGGCTTTGATATAGTCTCGTGCCTCTGATTGTGAAATGCCTAGCTGGCGTGCCAGACCAAACCCTGAAATGCCATAAATAATACCAAAATTAATAGCCTTAGCACGCCGCCGTGTCTCACTATCAAGTTGATCGATGGGAATTTGGAATACCTCCGCTGCTGTCTGCGCATGAATATCCACATTATTTTGAAACGCTTCCAGCATTGATTTTTCTTTGGCAATATGAGCAACCAGCCGCAACTCAATCTGGGAATAATCTGCAGAAATAATTTTGCATCCTGGCATGGCAACAAAGGCTGTTCGTATAGAGCGGCCTTCTTCTGTACGAATAGGAATATTTTGCAGATTAGGATCAGATGATGACAGTCTTCCTGTCAATGCGCCTGTCATTGAATATGAGGTATGAACTCGATTGGTACGGGTATTTATGCTTTCAAGCAAGGCATCTGTATAGGTTGATTTTAATTTTGCTAGCTGTCTATAATCCAACACTTTTTGGGCTATTTCACTTCCCTTTGCAGCCAACTCATCTAATATATCTGCACCTGTAGACCATGCACCTGTTTTTGATTTTTTACCGCCTTCAAATCCTAATTTTTCAAACAATATCTCACCAAGTTGTTTCGGCGATGCGATGTTGAATTCTGCATCTGCTAGCGAATGTATTTCTGTCTCCAGATGCGCAATTTTAATAGCAAAATCATTTGATAAGCGGCGTAATATAGATGCATCAACCGCTATACCTTCTTGCTCCATAGACGATAAAACAGGTATCAAGGACCTCTCAAGTCTTTCATATACAACTGCCATACCCTCACGGGCAAGCCTTGGTTTTAACATCATCCATAATCGCAAAGTAATATCAGCATCTTCAGATGCATAATCACACGCATTCTGTGGCGTAACTTCAGCAAATGAAATCTGCTTTACGCCTTTACCGCATATATCTTGATATTTTATGTTTTGATGTGCCAGCCAATGGCTAGCAAGGTAGTCTAGCCCATGGCGCTCCACCCTGCCAGCATCAAGCACATAAGATAAACACATTGTATCATCTAGAGGTGATAAGGTAATATCCCCATTTCTAACCTGTTGAAGAATATGGGCATCATATTTTAAATTATGACCAATTTTTAAGACTGCAGAATCTTCCAGCAACGGTTTTAATTGCGCCATTGCATCACTGAATTCAATTTGCTCAAAAGTAGGCGCGGGCAGCTGGCTATCTTCCATAAAATCAAGACCTGCCTGCTGCGAATATTGTGGCTTATCTGTATGCCGAAGCGGAATATAACATGCTTTTCCTGGGGCAAGAGCAAGCGCCACCCCTACTAAATCAGCAGAAGAGGCATTAAGAGAAGTTGTTTCCGTATCAATAGCAATCATTCCTTGATTGCGTGCTTCATCGCACCACTGCTTTAATGTAGGTATGTCTGTAATAAGCTGATATAAGACTTCATCAACTTTTGGTATGATTGGTGCAGAACTAACTAATTCAGATTGCTTATCTTCATGGTGCGTGTTGAGTGTATTGAGTGTATTGTCATTCTTATTCTGCTGAGCTTGTTTTTCTTGATCTGTATTTTTTAGGTCTGCATTAGCTGGGCTTATAGTGGCTTGGGCAGAATATCCAAGCGATATAGCAAGACTTTTAAACTCCTGTTGAAGCAGAAAAGACTGCAGCTTGTCATGATCTAATGCAGGCAGAACAAGTTCACTTATCTCCGTCTCAAGAGGTACATTATTTCGTAAAATTACCAATTGCTGTGAGATACGAGCTTGTTCTGCAAATTGAATAAGGTTCTCTCGTCGTTTCGGCTGCTTAATCACATCTGCTTGTGCAAGTAAAGATTCAAGATCTCCAAACTGATTAATAAGCTCAGCTGCGGTTTTTATACCAATGCCAGGTACCCCCGGCACATTATCAGAACTATCCCCTGCTAATGCCTGAACATCTACAACTCTGTTTGGCAAAACACCGAATTTTTCTTGTACTTCTTCGTCCCCAATAACAGTATTCTTCATCGGGTCTAACAGCTTTACATTTTGATTTACTAACTGCATCAAGTCTTTATCAGAAGATACAATCAAACAATGCTGATTGACATCAGATGCCTGTTTGGCAAAAGTTGCGATCACATCATCAGCTTCAAATCCTGCCATTTCAAACATAGGTAAATTAAGCGCAGAAGTTGCTTGTCTCACCAAATCAAATTGAGGAATCAGCTCCTCTGGTGGTGCACTTCGATTTGCTTTATACTCAGAATATAAATCATTCCTGAATGTTTTTCTGCCTGCATCAAAAACCACTGCAATGGATTCAGGCTTTAAATCAGTTACCAGCTTAATCAGCATTTTTGTAAAACCAAATACGGCATTTACTGGCGTGCCATCAGAACGATACATAGGTGGTAAGGCGTGATAAGCCCTGAAAATATATCCAGAGCCATCTACCAAAACCAATCTATTTGATTCCTGAATATGCTTCATTATGATGTGTGCGAAGCAAAATTAGACGAAACATCAGAGGCAAAATCATTCGAACAATATGGACAGGTAACAGTTCCTTCCTCACCAAATGTCAGCCAGATTTTTGGATGCCCTAATGCCCCGCCTCCTCCATCACAGGACACACATTTACCTGAATGAGTGTGGCTTTGACCCCCTGCATTATTCTCTGGTTTTAACATTCGAACTTCCCTATTTTTTTATTATTACTTTAATATCTAAATTGATTAATTTCCACACTGACATATTTGCTCCACTTGGCAATCCGCATCAGCCTATCGATTATACATATTAAACTAATAATAATCTGTTTACTTCAATTATAAAAGAAACATCTAGCATTTGATCTGAATTTAAGGCAAATCAAGGGTATTATTTTTTTATTCTTTAAAATAGAAAGTGATGCAAATTAACTTATTATTTCTATTCCCGCGAAGAAACAGCAAGCAAACTGCTATCACAAAGGAAAGCCAGTGTGACGAAGCCTAGTTCCAGAAATTTTTTAAATAAGCCTGATGATAATATTGCGATTCGATTAAGTGGTTTATCCAAAACCTATAAGGCTCAGGGATTATCAACCCCTAAAAATGCCCTAAAAGACATTAATCTTGAGATACCAACAGGCTGTATTTTTGGGTTACTTGGACCAAATGGAGCAGGCAAATCTACTTTGATAAATATTCTGGCTGGAACTGTTATAAAATCTGCTGGAAGCGTTACTGTCTGGGGAGAAAACTTGGATAAAAATCCACGTCAATGCAGAGCAAATATAGGTATTGTACCTCAAGAATTAAATATTGATGTATTTTTAACACCTTATGAAGCATTGGAATTCACAGCTGGAATGTATAATATTCCGCGTAAAGAACGGCTTACAAAAGAAATTTTAGAAATCGTTGGCTTAACAGAGCAAAGCCATGCGTATGCCCGCACGCTTTCTGGCGGCATGAAGAGGCGCATGCTGGTAGCCAAAGCCATGGTGCATTCCCCGCCAATCCTTATTTTGGACGAGCCTACCGCAGGTGTTGATGTAGCACTTCGCCAAAAATTATGGGAAAATGTCCGAAGCTTAAATGATGCTGGCGTAACTATTGTTCTTACTACCCATTATTTAGAAGAAGCAGAAGAGCTATGTGATCATGTGGCGATTTTAAATAGAGGTGAAGTAATCGTAAGCAAGACCAAATCAGACTTACTAAAATCTTCAGGGCGCAAAGATTTAAGCGTTACAATACCACAAGATCAGCAACAAAATCCCCTGCCAGATAGCATCAAATCTCTCAACCCGATTGCAACCCCAAATGGATTTACTATTCGATTTAACCCAGAACAGACCAATTCTGGTGAGATTCTAAAAGAAATAAGTAAAGCTGGTGTGCAAATCATAGATGTCAGTACCTATCAACCTGATCTTGAGGATATTTTTCTAGATATCACCAGCTGATTATAAAGCGCATTTATGATATAGATTAAAATGCAGATTTTGTGCCTTCTTGACATATTCATATTTGACTATTCACATCGCCATAATAAACGTAGTATAAAATGCTAGATATCGCACCCGTAGCTCAGCTGGATAGAGCGCTGCCCTCCGAAGGCAGAGGTCGTGAGTTCGAATCTCGCCGGGTGCACCAATCTTTCTAAGTTATTACAGATACTTAGAGAGACACATCCATCTTATAACACTCTTGGAAATCACGTGTGTCACACTGGTGTGACAACAGGAGAGTGAAATATAGCCAGCATAAGAAAGCGCGGAGAGCGCTGGCATGTACAAATAAGGCGTCAAGGAACCTCGTCTATA
>ERZ887830.1234-NODE-1234-length-14670-cov-5.759973_pt1 | contig 14670 bp, 15 predicted proteins | sample MGYA00521101_ERZ887830 | MGnify/ENA primary metagenome ERZ887830 (study PRJEB32303, sample SAMEA104408592) | aquatic metagenome | biome: Marine water; feature: Pelagic; material: water | place: Baltic Sea | collected 2014-06-05T16:38:00 | depth 1,762 m ...
TTCGGGCGAACACCAGACCATCGCTTCGCTCCACATCACCGCTTCGCGCAGTTCCTGCACCTTGGGATGATCCGCCTGTGCATCATCCGGCAGCGGCAGCCCCGAGGGGTTGAAGCTGCGGGTTTCTGCGCCAAACCGTTCCAGAACCCGCGCGGCTTCTTCGGTCATCAATCGACTGAACGAACGCGCGCGCAGCGATCCGTAGAGCAAAAGAACGCGCGGCGGGTGATCCGCCCGGTCCTTTCGAAACAGCCGCTCGGGATCAATCCCCCGGAAATCATTGTCAGAAAGTTGTGGGGTGTCGGTCATTTCGTCCTCTGGTGGCGTGCGCGGATGGCGTGGTGCAAGCGGGTCAGCGCGTTTGACAAACTGGCCCGGCGGCAGGCGATGTTGAGACGGCCAAAGCCCGCGCCCTGTTGGCCAAAAGCGATCCCACGGGTCAGGCCCCAACCCGCATCCTGCCGCAGAAAAGCGGTCAGATCGTCAGGTGCAAGACCCAGCGCGCGAAAGTCGAGCCAAACCAAAAAAGTTCCTTCGGGGGCGATCAGGTCGACCTCTGGCAGGTCGCCAAGACGGGTGCGGAGCAGATCCAGATTGCCTTGCAGATAGTCCAGCACCGCGTCAAGCCACGGCCCACCGCCAGTGTAGGCGGCCTCCATCGCGACAGAGGCAAAGGCGTTGTTCTTGTTGACCGTCAGGCGGCTGTTTTCGGCCCTGAATGCGGCGCGCCGGGTTGCGTCCGGCACCACCGTGAACGCAAAACAACAGGCGGCGATGTTAAAGGTTTTGGCGGGCGACAGACAGGTGATCGAATTTCGCGCATCGGCCTCGGACAGCGAGGCAAACGGCGTATAGGGATGGCCGGGAAAGGTCAGGTCTGCGTGGATCTCGTCGGACACAACCAGCACATCGTTGCGCCGACAAATATCCCCAAGACGCAAAAGCGCGTCGCGCGGCCAGACGCGGCCCACCGGATTGTGCGGGTTGCACAGAAAGATCATGCGCGTGCGTGGATCGCGCGCAGCGACCTCTAGCCCGTCAAAGTCCATCTCGTACCGGCCATCCTGCAGGATCAGGGGGTTTTCCACCGGTTTACGGTCATTTTCGGCAATAATATCCGCAAAATCAAAGAACACCGGCGGCTGCACAATGATACCATCGCCGGGCTTGGTGAACAGATTGGCGGCCATGGCCAGCGCGTTCAACACATTGGGCGCGCGCAGGAGATGGTCTGGATCGACGCTCCACCCATGACGCTTGCTCAGCCAGCCGATCAAAGCCGGCATCAACCCATCGGGCACCGTCTCGTAGCCAAAGACGCCATGCGCGGCACGGTTGTGCATCGCCTCTGTGATGCAGGGGGCCACGTGAAAATCCATGTCCGCCACGCCCGCCGCAAACAGATCCATCCCATCCTGCCCCAGCACAAGGCGATGATGTTTCAGTGCCGGAACCTGTTGTCGGTCAAGCGGCGTATCAAGGTCAAAGTCAGGCATCCGGCGTGTCATCCAGCAGCCAGCGAAAGAACACCGTCGCAAGCACAGCCGCGATTAGTTGCACCACAATGAACGCCGCAACATCGGGCGGTGCGATCCCGGCGAATGTGTTCGAAAAGCCCCGCGCAATGGTTACAGCCGGGTTGGCAAAGGACGTCGACGAGGTGAACCAATAAGCGGCCGTGATGTAAAGACCCACCGCCATCGGCACCGCCTGCGGTCGCGCCTTGAGGCAGCCCAAAATCGTGCCGATCAGGCCAAAGGTCGCCACGAACTCTCCGGTCCATTGTCCAACACCTGTGCGCGCCGTCATCGACGGATCGATCAACGGATGATCAAACATCACATGCGCCGCCAGCACCCCGGCGATCCCGCCAAATATCTGCACCAAAACGTAAAACCCGGCATCTTTGGCCGCGATTTCCCTGCGAAGCGCAAAACAAAGCGTCACGGCAGGATTAAAATGAGCGCCCGAGATCGGGCCAAACACAGTGATCAGCACCACAAGGATCGCCCCCGTCGGAATGGTATTTCCCAATAGTGCAACCGCGACATTCCCCCCTGCCAGCCGTTCCGCCATGATGCCGGACCCAACCACGGTGGCAAGCAAGGAAAAAGTGCCAAGCCATTCGGCCATCAGGCGACGGTCAAGCGTCATGCGGTGTCCTCCAATAGGGCGTAAAAGCGCGCGGGGTCGATATTTCCGCCCGTGATGAACGTCGCGACTGTGCGACCGATGATCGGGATCTGACCGTTCAGGATCGCGGCGAGGCCGACCACGGCACCGGGTTCTGCAACGATCTTGAAATGGTCAAAGGCAAAGCGCATGGCGGCACGCACTTCGGCATCCGTCGCCGTCACACCGCCCGCCAAAAGACTGCCGTTGATGGCGAATGTCATCTCGCCCGGGATCGGCGTCATGATCGCATCACAAATCGTGCGACGCCCCTTGGGGTTTGGCACGCGGGTTCCGGCGGCAAGGGAACGGCGGGTATCGTCGAACAGCTCCGGTTCGGCAGCGTAGACTTTGGTCTCTGGCGAGGCCTCGGCCATGACCAGTGCTGTCGCCGCCGTTAACCCGCCACCGCCGCAAGGCACCAACACCGCATCCAGCAAGCCAGCCGCGTCCGTCAGCAATTCCAGCGCCGCCGTCCCTGCCCCGGCAAGGATCTGCGGGTGCGCGCTGGGTGGCACCTCGATCCGCCCGGTCGTGGCGATCACCTGTGCCACCACATCCGCGCTGTTCTCGGTGTCGCGGTCATAATTGATGATCTCGGCCCCCATGGCACGCACCGCAGCCTGTTTGGCGGCAGGCGCATCAGAGGGCATGACGATCACCGCCGAAGACCCCATGATCTGTGCCGCCCGCGCCAGCCCAAGCGCATGGTTGCCAGAAGAATAGGTCACCGCACCGCGCTGCCGCTCTGCCTCGCTGAGGCACAACATACGGTGATACGCGCCCCGGATCTTGAAGGCCCCGGTGCGCTGCATGTTTTCAGCCTTAAGCAGCAGGCGACCGCCCAGCATGGCGTTTACATCCGGATTTTCCAGCACCGGCGTGTGGATCACAACGCCACTTAGCGCCTCTGCCGCCTTGCGCACATTGTTCAGGGGAAGGGGATGGCCCAGCATATCACACCACCTCAGTCGCAATTTGAAACAGCGCGTCCCCACGCCGCGTCTGCGCCATGGCACGCATCGCCAGAACAAGGCCCTCGTACGCAGAACACAGCTCGTCCGGGGCTTTTCCGGGCGTGTCGGGATGATGGATCATCGCAATGGGTTCGCCTTGGGCCACATCATCACCAATCGTTTTCAGGGGTTCAAAAATCCCGGCCTCATAGGCATAGACCAAGCCCTTTGACGTAAGCAGCCTTGTCCCCCCAGCCGCATCCGGGACATAGCCGGGCAACATCCCCAGCGCATTCAGGATCCGCCGCAGCCCGCGTTCTGTTTGGCGCAGAATATCGGGTGTGACGCGACCAGCACCGCCCAGTTCGGCCATCACATTGATCACGCCCTTGCGATTGGCGGCCCCCATCGCGGTGCCTGCCGTGCTGCCTTTGCCACCGCCGCCAGTGAACACCCAGGCATATGGCAGATCGAACGCCTTGGTCATTGCGGCAAGGCCGGCCTCTTCGTCTGGGGAATGGGCAGGACCGCGCAGCAGCGTCGCGGGGTAGATCAGGGACGAGCCGCCAGAGTGCAGATCAACGGCGTAATCGGCCAGCGGCAGGATCACCTCTTCATGGTAATGGGCGATCATCGCCGAGGGCCCGCCTCTGGCATCCCCCGGATAAAGCCGGTTGAGATTGCCTTGATCCAGAGGTGACACCCGGCTGCCCGCCTCTGCGGCCGGAAAATTCAGCATCGGCAGCAGGATCAACCGCCCGCGTATCTCTTTGGCATCAAGGTCGCGGGCAAGATTTCCGACGGCGATCTGCCCCTCGTATTCATCGCCATGAACCCCGGCAGTGATCACAAGGGTCGGACCGTCTCCGTTTCTGAGCACCGTCACCGGCACCGGAGCCCATCCATAGGCCGAGCGATGAACCGAATGCGGCACCCGCAAATAGCCGGCCTGTTTGCCCTCGACGTTGAAATCGACCTCGGATGTGATCTGTGTACCCGTCATGTATCCGTCATGCGCCATCATTTCGGCAATTGCCGAATTGACTCCGGGCTAAGGTATTCAAATCCTCTGGTCAAGCTTCGATATTTCGGGCATTGACGAAATATGGATCAAACCACGGCAATTGACGCATTCGCCGCCTTGGCGCACCCGACCCGGTTGGCTGTGTTCCGGCTTTTGGTACGGCAGGCCCCTGATGGCGTCCCGGCCTTGACCATCGCCGAGCATCTCAAGGCAAAACCATCGACACTGTCGGGCCATCTTGCGATCTTGAAACGCGCGGGCTTGCTGACCAGTGTCCGGCACCAACGCGAGATCCGTTACGCTGCGAACCTCGACTCGATCAACGCGATTGTGGGGTTCTTGTTGTCGGACTGCTGCGGCGGAAAGGTCCGAAACTGCCGCGATATCCTGACGTTGCTGGATCTGGAGGATTGACATGACCGCACCGCATCGCCCCGTAGATCTGCGCGCTGGAGGAACCTGATGAAACTGCTTATGTTTGAACATTGCTCGCTGTGTTTTCGCGTGCGGATGGTAGCGCGTTTGAAGGGCATTCACCTTGTCGAACAGATCGTCGAGGATGACGACAGCGCCGCGATGATCGACCTTGTCGGGCGTCGCGTGATCCCGATCCTTGTACTGGACGATGGAACCCCGATGCTGGAAAGCTGGGATATGGTCGACTATCTCGATGGCCTTGGCCCCCCGGTCCTGACTGGCCCCGAAAGGCCGGAAATCGCCGTGATTTCAGACAGATTGCTAAAGATCACCCCTTTCCTGACCATGCCGCGTTATGCGCTGCTTGCCTTGCCGGAATTCCGGACAGTGGCGGCCAGAGACCATTTCCTTGTGCGAAAACGCACCGCATATCCCGACATGGAGGCCCTTCGCGCCAAGACACGGGACTACCTGTCAGATCTGATGCCAATTCTGGACGCCCTTGCCCAAGAGGTGGCAAGCCCGGCGGCGCTGAACGGTACGCTATCGCGGGATGATATCAGAATTCTTCCATTGCTGCGCTCTGTCGCCGTGGTCGAGGGGCTGGAATTTCCAAGCGCGGTGCAGGCCTATTATGCTACGATGATGTCGCGCCTCGGGTATCGCTCGCTGCCGCAGATCTGAACGCCGCACAACCGCCCCAGCAAAGAGGGCGCGAGGGTCAAGGAGCGCGGCGTTACGTCGGGTCCACAATGCCCATCGCCATCATCCGCAGGGCCGTCATCGAGGGGATAAAGAAATACTCCCCACCGCGGCATTCCACAAAGGTCTTCAGCTTGCTCATCACATAGGGCTGGCGGACACTGGCCGGATCCGAGGCGATGGTGTGGCGTTTGTGGTGGTCGTGGTTGCCCAGCAGCGGGCAGGTGTTGTTGCCCTGATGAAAATCGAGATCGTATTCGATCCACTGCTGCTGCACGAATTCGAACTGGCGAAACAGGGACGAGCCCATCAACATCATCGCCACGCCCTGTTGGGTCTTATCCGTGTTATTCTTGGGATCAGAGGCACCATAGGGCAGACCCCGGCGCAACACACGGCGCCGTTTGTTCAGGGCGCTCGTGGCCTTGGGATTACTATGGGGTTTGCCCGTTTTCGGGTCGGTGCCAAAGGCGTTCAGCGGATCGAGATAGTCGCGCGTGTTCACCCGGCGCAGGTGAGAGCCACCGGGGCATTTGACGCAGGCCATGTCATCCGCATAGCGAAAATCCGACGCCTCAGGCGACTTGAGGTAATCATATTGCGCCTTGGCAGCCTTGAACGGGTCGGGATCGTCCATGCCTTTACGCGTCCGAAACGCCAGCCATTCGTCGTAGGTCGGCACCACGGCCAGCGGCACACCATCCACCCAACGCCCACACATCTTGGCGCGCAGGGTCTCGCGTGCCTCAATCAGCGGAATATCATTGATCTTGGCGTAGTTTTCGGCCTCTTCGGTCAGGACCTCGTCGAAGGTCTGCACGTTTTCATGCAATTTTCGGAACGCCATAAAGGTCCCGTTGTTGGAAAATTCAGGCGGCACGGCGGCGGGGGGCAGTTCCTGGCTTTCGTCCGGGTGCCCCAGGATAAACTCGCCCGTGGCGATCGGTTCCCACTTGCCGTCCATCCGCTTGCCGCGCCCGATGACGGCGGTCTTTTCGACGTCCGCCGGGTATTGCCCCTCAAAAACCGGGTCGCCAATGCCATCGGCAAAGCCAAAGTGTTCCTTGGGAGTGGGGACTTTGACGCCGCCCACGTCATCAAACACAGCCGAGGCTTGCAGATAGTCCAGATCCGGCGTGTCGCGGCCGATGCCGGGCAGAATGCGCACGCCGTCGTCGGACTTGGCGCAAAGGTCGCGCAGCCATGCGGTCTTTTCCTCCAGCGCATCCACAGGCTGGTCCCCGCCCGGCTGTTTCAATTGCGCGTTCAGCGAGATCCACATATGAACGTTGTTGCTGTCGTTGCCATCCCCGCGCCGGTTGCGCCGCCAAAGCGGATCCCAATGCGCGTCCCAGCCCTCTGCCTCTTCTTCTATTTTGGTATTGTCGCGGTCGCCCAGAATAAACGCGCGGTTCTTCATCCCCTCGACGAATTCCAGCGGCATCGTTTGCAGGGTGCGCTGCCGGATTTCGAGCTTTAGCATCCCTTGAAACGAAAACCCGATGTTCACCGTACAGTCAGGCTTTTCCGCCTGTTCGGGCCAGCGCGCGCTGGTGGTCACCTTTTGGCGCACCGCATCGACAAAGGCGCGCCCTTGGTGTGGCTTGGCAATGTTCAGAAAAAAGTAGCGCGCAAAGGGAAAGGAGTAACGCCCGTAAGCGCGCAGCACATTGCCTTGAATATCATTGAGGTTCAGCGAGCGGGTCATGTCTGAAATTCCAATCTGATCAATCGCTTTGCGCCATCGCGGCCGAGGAAATCACGCCGGGCGTCTGGGTTGGGCCGGTCTTGTCAGAGGGCTTGTGTCGGTCCAGAAACGCACCGAAAGAAGCGTGCAGATCCTCTGCCGTCGCGCCCTGTTGCTCTATCGCGAAATTCGCAAAATTCTGCTGCATGTAAAGCGCCTTCAGGACCGAGGGCAGATCATCGTATTTGGCCGGCGGCAGGGGTTTTTCGCCGTTCTGATTGGCGTACCAGATGGCCCAGCCCAATGCCAAAGCCGTGACGATCGCCGCGCCGATAAAGGTCCAGAGGCTGGACCAGCCCAGCCATGGCATATCGAGATACCCAAGGATGCGCAGCAAGAGCGCCAGCAGTGCCACCACGGCAGGCACCAAGACTGCGCCGACCAGCAGCTTGACCGGCAAATCGTTGAATTTGGGCAGGTCCAGATAGTAGTCGTGAAACGGCATCGTGGTCTGTACGTGGCATTTTTCGAGGTAGGCGGCGAACTCATCGGCCGTATCCACATCCTCGAACCCGACGCAGTTGGAATAGATATCCTGAAGCTCAAGCTCCATCGTGTCCCACAGCTTGCGGGCGTAATTGGCGCGGACCTCTTTTTGCTTGGCCGCACTCATCACCTTGGGCAGGGGCGCGCCGTCGTCCGTCACCGCGTCGATATCGGCGCAGAACACCAGATAACTACAATTAAGCTGATCCACATGCTGCAACTGGGTCAGGTTCTCGCCCATGTTCAGCAAGGGATTGCTGCCCACGCGCCCGTTGTAAACCGCGTCATTAAGCACAAACATCCGCGCCAGATGGGTGCGGGTGTTGCGCGAGAACGGGCTGTTGAGGCCAATGCCTTTGGTTGCGGGCGATTGCAGGGCGGTGGGCAGTTTCACCAGCGCCATGCGCACCTTTTGTTCAAAGGATGTGTGGGTATTATTGCCACTTGGGCCCTTGATCGGGGCCATCGTGGTCAGAAAGATATGACCGGAATCAAAATCGGGCATGGATAAATCCTTTGGCTCTCGAATGGGTCAACTCAATAGGTCGCGCACGTCGGAAAAGGTCTCTTGCTGGGCGGTGACATAGCGGCCCCGGTGGATATTGGCGCGTTCCGTGTCAAGGCTTGCCACAGGGCCAAAGCCCGGATCGCCCAGCGCGTCCTGTATCTTGAACATGGCCGCGTTGTAGGTTTTCTGAAACTCTTCCGGCGACTGTGTCTTATGCGCCGCCTCAAGCGAGAGCAGCGTGTCATAGACCCTGAGGCTGCTTTTCACGTCGCGCTGCGCAGAACCGGGCGTGGCGTTGTAATAGTAGTCCGTGTTGATCTGGTTATAGGTGATATAGGTCTTGAACGGCGTGGCTGGTATCGAATGGGGATATTTGGTGGCCGAATACCAGAACAGGTCCAGACCACTTGGGATGCCATCGGAAAAGGCGTCGATATACTGATCCCACGTCCCGTTAAAGTTGGAACAAAACAGCATGTAATCGTTCTTCAGGTTCTTCTGCTTGCCCTGCCCCAGATCGGGCCAGTCGCCCGGTTTGATGATGACCCACCGCGCAAAATGGATCAGCGACAGCCCCAACAACCCCATCAACTGCGCCGGCATCCCGCGCGCGGCCATGAACAACAGCTTGTTGATCCATGTGATTTTCGGGTTCGACGGGGTGATAACATTCATCGCATAGGCTTTGCCTGCAATATTCGACATGACTCTATCCAATCGGCTTGCCGCAAAATGCACTGAAAGAGCGCGGGCGTAATAACAATCTATTTCAAGTTGTATTTAGCCGGTTGGTTTGAGTCAATCGCCTTGGTGCAAGACAACCTGCCAGACCCAGGCAAAGGCCAGCCAGCGCCCGCGAGATGCCTAATGTTTCGCCAAAAACCGCAGGGTATGATCCAGAAACGCCTCTGGTGCCTCTTCTTGCAGCGAGTGTTTGCAATCCAGCGCCGCGCCCTCGACCGACAGCGCCTTGTCGCGCCAGATACCCAGCACATCGAACAGCTTGCCCACCGTGCCTTTCGCGCCCCAAAGCGCCAGCATGGGCGCGCTGACCTTGCGCTCTGCGTCTGCCGCGTCATGGTCAAGGTCGATGCTAGCCGCCGCCCGGTAATCCTCGCAGACCGCATGGATCGTGGCCGGATTGGCATAGCAGCGCAGGTATTCCTCAAAGGTCTCGGCATCCACCGCAGACGCATCCGCCATCTGTCCATCTATATGATTACGCATGAAAAACCGCACATCGGCCCTGATCATGCGTTCCGGTAGGTCAAAGGGCTGGATCAGGAAGAACCACCAGAAATAGCGCGTGGCGAACTCTTTTTCCGTCAGCGCATACATCACCGCCGTGGGCGCGATGTCGATCACGGTCAGGCTGGCCACAGCCTCGGGGCGGTCCAGCGCCATGCGATGCGCCACGCGTCCGCCGCGATCATGGCCAATGACGTGAAAGCGACGATAGCCCAGCGACTCCATCACGCCGACCTGATCGCGCGCCATCTCGCGTTTGGAATAGTTGACGTGGTGTGCGCCGCCCTCTGGTTTGTCACTATCGCCATAGCCGCGCAGGTCCGTCGCCACGACCGTATAGCCCGCATCAACGATCTGCTGCGCCACCTTGCGCCAGATAATCAGCGTGTGCGGGTGCCCGTGCATCAACAGCACGGGCGGCCCCTCTCCGGCCACGGCACAGTTGATGCCGATGCCGTTCACCTCGATCTTTTGATGTGCAAACCTGGGCATAAAGCGCGCAACGGCTTGGGCGGCGGCATTCATCCTGCGAGAACCTCGGCAATCGCGCGCCCGCAGGTTTCGGTGTTGGCCGCACCGCCCAGATCGCCGGTGCGCAGGGGTTGCTGTGCCAGCACTTCTTCAATCGCGCTGACGATGGCGGCGGCGGCCTCTGGCTGGCCTAGATGGTCCAGCATCATCGCCCCCGCCCAGATCTGCCCGACCGGGTTCGCGATCCCCTTGCCCGCGATATCGGGGGCAGAGCCATGGACCGGCTCGAACAGCGAGGGAAACTTGCCCTCTGGGTTGATGTTGCCCGAGGGCGCAATGCCGATGGTGCCGGTGCAGGCGGGGCCAAGATCGCTTAGGATATCGCCAAAGAGGTTCGAGGCGACAACCACGTCGAACCAATCCGGATGCAGCACGAAATTCGCCGTCAGAATGTCGATGTGATACTGATCGACGGGCACATCCGGGTAGGTCTTGGCCATCTCGGCCACGCGTTCATCCCAATAGGGCATGGTGATCGCGATGCCGTTGGATTTCGTCGCCGAGGTCAGCTTGCCCCCGCGTTTCTGCGCCAGATCAAAGGCATAGCGCAGAATTCGGTCGACGCCATAGCGGGTCATATAGGTGTCCTGCACCACGAACTCGCGCTCTGTCCCCTCAAACATGCGCCCGCCGACCGACGAATATTCGCCCTCGGTATTCTCGCGAATGATGATCATGTCCACATCGCCCGGACCACGCCCGACCAGAGGCGAGGGCACACCCGGCATGGACCGCGCCGGGCGCATGTTGACGTATTGGTCAAACTCGCGCCGCCACAGGATCAGCGACCCCCAGAGCGAGATGTGATCCGGGATCACCGCAGGCCAGCCCACCGCCCCGAAAAAGATCGCATCATGCGGCGTCAGCAGCGCCTTCCAGTCGTCGGGCATCATTTGGCCGTGTTTCTGGTAATACTCGACGCAGGCGAAATCGTAATGGGTCATCTCAAAGTCAAAGCCGAACTTCTTGGCCGCGACCTCCAGCACACGCAAGCCCTCTGGCATGACCTCTTTGCCGATGCCGTCACCCGGAATTACCGCGATTTTATAACTGCTCATGTGCTGTCCTCCCTGACATTTTGCCCAACCTACGCCGCCTCTGGCCGATCCGCCATACGGAAAGCCACGCCATACAAGGCCATCGCCAGCCCTGCCAAACCGATAGCACAGATCAACATCACGCCGTATCCGCCCACCTGCCAGATCAGCGCGCCAGCCCATGCAGACAGGGCTGCGGCGGTCAGATACATCACCGCCAAAGAACCGGATTTCGCGCCAAAGTCGCCCTCTCCCAGCAGATCGCGCGCAATGACGGGACGCAGGATGCTGATCGTCCCCCATGCGCCACCAAAAAGCGTCACAAAAGCCAGCGCCAATCCTGGATCAGAGCCGCTGACGCCAAGGATCGTCACCGATGCGCCCAGCGTCAGAAAGGCGATCACGACAAAGCCGTGGTGCGAAAACAGCCGATCTGCCAGCGTCATCGCGACCCGCCCCGCGACCTGCATCACGCCCACCATTCCGGCGATGAAGACGGCGAATTCGGCGCTTAGCCCGCGCTCGTTCAGGATCGCAAGCAGATGATGCAGGGTCATCCCATGCACCAGCGCAATAGAGGCAAAGGCCAGCCCCACCAGCCAGAACACTGGACGACGCAAAAAGGCGCGGTCGGTGGCCGGTGGTTTGGGTACTCCCTTGATCCGCTTGCCCTGCAAGGCGCTTGCCCCCGCCCACAGCATCGGTGCGACCACCAGCACCTCGAACCCGCCCATCACAGCCAAAGCCACGCGCCAGCCGACCGCCCCGCTGAGGTAATGCACAACAGGAAACCCGATGGTCCCCGCAAAACCACCCAGCAGCGTGACAAAGACGATGGCGCGTTTGGCCTGCGCGCCGCGCGCGCGGGTGATCATGGCGAAACATGGCTCGTACAGGCACCCGGCCATCATCGCGCCGATCCCGATCCAGAGGGCGTAGAACTGCCACAACTGGCTGACCTGCGAGACCGCGACGACGCCCAAGCCCGCAAGGCCCGCGCAGAGCCCCATCATTTCCGGCCCTGCCCCGCGATCTATGATCCGCCCTGCGATGGGCGCGCCGATGGCCGAGGCCAGCACGGCCAGCAGGATCGCCTCCGTCAGGTCGGCCTTGCTCCATCCCAGTGCCAGTTCCCAGCGCAGCAGCAACGCGGGAAAGACATAGTAAATCCCCGCCCAGATCAGCGTCTGCCCAATCGCCAGCAACCAGATCGCGCGGTCTTTCAACATGAGGCTCTCGCAATGTCCTTGGCGCACCGAACCAGAGCCACGCGCCCTGCGCAATGGCAAAAACCTGTGCCTGTCGACAAGCCGCGAGATGCAGGCTACCAAACCGCAACCCCTTTGCAGGACCGCCCCGGATGCCCAGCCCCAACACTGATCACGTCTCGACCCATGACGCCCTCGAAGACCCGCGCAACGCCGATATCCTGATCTATGTGGACGGCGAGATGAAGCACCGCGACCGCGCGCTGGTGTCGGTCTATGACAGCGGGTTCATGCTGGGCGATGGCATATGGGAGGGTCTGCGGCTGTATAACGGCCATATCACCTTTCTGGATGACCACCTGGATCGGCTTTATGAGGCCGCGCTTTACGTTGATATGGACATCGGCAAGACGCGGGGCGAGATAAAGGCCGCGATCTGGCAGACGCTGGAGGCCAACCAGATGACCAACGATGTGCATCTGCGGGTGATGGTGACGCGCGGGCGCAAGGTAAAACCGTTCCAGCACCCACACCTCAGCATGTTCGGCGCGACGATTGTGATCATCGCGGAACATTCCAAACCGGGTGACGCGATCATCAGCCGGGGCATAACCCTGCACACGGTTCCCCATCATCGCGGGCTGCCGCTGACGCAGGACGCGAAACTCAACTCTCATTCCAAGCTCAATTGCATCATCGCGCTGAACCATGCGGTGCGCGCCGGGGCCGACGAGGCGCTGATGCTCGATCCTTTCGGGTTCGTGAACACCACCAACGCCTGCAACTTCTTCATCGTGCGCAGGGGGTTGGTCTGGACCTCGACTGGCGACTACTGCATGAACGGGATCACCCGGCAAAAGGTGATCGACCTGTGCCGTGCCAATGACATCCCCGTCCATGAGCGCAATTTTTCGCTGGTCGACACCTATGGCGCCGACGAGGCGTTTTTGACCGGCACCTTCGGCGCGCAGACCCCGGTGTTCGAGATCGACGGGCGCGTGATCGGCAATCGCGTGGCAGGCCCGGTTTTCCACCGCATCCGCGCGCTCTACAAAGACCTGCTGTTGCAAGACGCCGCCAAGTCCCAAAGCACCCAACGTGCTGAGTGACCCTCTGACGCTGGCCTACATCGCCGTCAGCTTCTTTTTGGCCGGGGCGGTCAAGGGCGCGGTGGGCATGGGTCTGCCGACCATGTCGCTGGGCCTGATGACCCTGATGCTGGAACCGCGCATGGCGATCACGCTGGTCCTGATCCCTATGATGACCACCAACGCCTGGCAGGTCTATCGGGCCGGGGAAATCCCGCGCGCCCTGCGCCACTACGCGCCCTTCGCGCTGAGCCTGATCGTCTTTGTGGGCCTCTCGGTCTGGCTGACCTTTGGCGCGCCAGAGCGGCTGTTGATGGGCATCATGGGCGTTGCGATCCTTGTGTTCGTCGCTGTGAACGCCAGCAAATGGGCCCCGCAGATCCCCGCCCACCGTGACCGGGCCGCACAAATCATCGCGGGCATCGCGGCGGGCATCATGGGCGGCATTACCTCTGTCTGGGCGCCGCCGATGGCGATCTATCTGGCCGCGCGCCGCACCCCCAAGGAAGAGTTCGTGCGCGCCTCTGGCCTGCTGATCTTTATCGGCAGCCTGCCCCTTGCCGTGGGCTACATCCGCCAAGGCTATATGACGCCGCAACTGGCCGTGATCGGCACCGCCCTGCTGATCCCCGCCATGCTCGGGTTTGCCCTTGGAGAGCGCGCCCGTCACAGCCTGTCCGAACAGGCCTTCCGCCGCGCCTTGCTGGTGGCCTTTGCCGCCATGGCCCTGAATTTGCTGCGACGGGCAGTGTTTTAGGCAACGCAATCAGAATGCACCCCTTTATAGCGTTTCGCGTTTAACTTGACACATCAAGCATCACCTAACGCGTTGAAATCTTTAATTTCAGGCAGCGTTAGGTGATTCAGGTTAACGCGAGTTGCTTTAACCGACGTTTGATGGGTTCAAACATCAGACCTCAAATGCCATCGATTCGAACACAATCTGAAACTGAATTCAAAAAGTTTGACACACCTGAAAATTGAAAATCCACAAGTCTTGATATACCTAATATAATGATTTACTTTAGAAATTTCAGAAAATCAATAATATTCTTGAAATGTCGGTCTTTCTGATTTTACGATTATCACGAACACTCCATGTAAGTTCAACCAGCCGCCTGAAGTTCTGGCAGCCTGTATTTTTGATCTTTTTACTCGTCTGACCCACTATATTCCATTGGGGGGATACCATGGCAACTTTTGACGCTCCCGCCGGCACGCCGACCACCTATTATCAGTTTGATAGCTTTCTCGGAAATGATCCGTTTACAGTGCCCGTCAGCTTTACAGATAATGATTTCGGGAATGACGAGTTTGATACGACAGAATCCCTGAGTTCAACGTTCAACGGCTTTTCCGGACCGGCCTCTTCATATTTGGGGACCTTTTTGTCAGGTGGGGTTGAATATCCGGTTATTGACACCGGGACAACGGTCTATGTCATTGGCATCCAGTTAGATTCTGCAACATATCCCACACTGACCTCGCTCGGTTTAGCCCGGATTATTCACCACGGTCGGTTGGCGGCTGCGGTATGAGAGTGATC